>Ga0224495_10000244_pt1 | contig 44407 bp, 49 predicted proteins | sample SF_Jul11_sed_USG_FD_168128 | JGI IMG/M metagenome (GOLD analysis project Ga0224495, IMG submission 168128) | Sediment microbial communities from San Francisco Bay, California, United States - SF_Jul11_sed_USGS_4_1 | ecosystem: Environmental > Aquatic > Marine > Sediment | place: USA: California...
CTGAACTTGATTACGAACTCGCCCTCTGCATGGGAAAAACCGCTGAATACAAGCGCAAGAATAAATATCATCGTGGTACGTAACTTCATGGACACCTCTTGCAAATGGATTTTTTGTGAATAGTCTGGGCTGTTTGCCGCGGTATGCCTGATGTTGAGCAAACAAATCAACCACAAGTTTTGCTGGTAACAGAATATACAAGAGACAGGCGGTGAATGCCACCATCAGAAAAGTTCCGGTATTCCGGACGGTCCGCCATGAAGTGCTGACGGCATCATCGGAAAACCAGTAAAATGCGCACCATTGCAATAGCCTGAAACACCAGATGCTTACTTTTCAGCAAATCGTTCTGACGCTCCAGAATTATTGGGACAAGCAGGGTTGCGCGTTGCTGCAACCCTATGACATGGAGGTCGGGGCGGGTACGTCGCACACTGCAACATTCCTGCGCGCACTTGGCCCCGAGCCCTGGAAGGCTGCTTATGTGCAGCCGTCGCGACGCCCCAAGGATGGCCGCTACGGGGAGAATCCGAACCGCCTGCAGCATTACTATCAGTTTCAGGTGGTGCTTAAACCCTCACCTGCAAACATCATCGATTTGTACCTTGGCTCACTGGTGGCGCTGGGTTTTGATCTCAAACAGAACGATATACGCTTCGTCGAGGACGATTGGGAGAATCCGACTCTGGGCGCATGGGGCTTGGGCTGGGAAGTGTGGCTGAACGGCATGGAAGTGACTCAATTTACCTATTTCCAGCAGGTCGGCGGTATCGACTGCAAGCCGATCACCGGCGAGATCACCTATGGCCTGGAACGGTTGGCGATGTATCTGCAGGGTGTGGAGAACGTGTTCGATCTGACCTGGACACCGGGTGTGTCGTACCGCGACGTGTACCACCAGAACGAAGTCGAACAATCCGCCTACAACTTCGAGCACAGCGATGTTGAATTCCTGCTTGGCGCGTTCGGCAGTCACGAAAAGCAGGCAAAATACCTGATGGAACAGCAACTGGCGTTGCCTGCCTACGAGCAGGTGCTGAAAGCAGCGCATACCTTCAACCTGCTGGATGCGCGCGGCGCGATCTCGGTGACTGAGCGCGCTGCCTACATCGGGCGTATACGCAACTTGGCACGTAGTGTCGCCAAGAGCTACAAAGAGAGTCGCAGGCGACTCGATCCGCCGTTTCCGATGGCGCCGCGAGCATGGGCTGACGAAGCCATCAAGCAGATGGACAGGGATTCTGGCCAATGACCACTAACAAGAACCTGCTCGTCGAATTGTTCGTCGAAGAGCTGCCACCCAAGTCGCTGAAGAAACTAGGTGACAGTTTTGCCGAAGTGCTGGCTGCGAGTCTAAAGGCTCAGGGGCTGACCGCCGCTGATACAGCAGTCACTTCTTATGCGTCGCCGCGCCGTCTTGGAGTGCATGTCACTCACGTTGTTGCACAGTCGGCAGACAAACTTGTTTCCCAAAAGCTTATGCCGGTTGCATTCGGATTGGATGCGAACGGCCAAGCCACTCCGGCGCTGCTGAAAAAACTTGCCGGCATCGGTGCGGATGCATCAATGGTGCCGAGCCTTAAACGGGAGAGCGACGGCAAAGCTGACATGCTGGTACTGAACAGGATTGAAAAAGGCATGAGTTTGACGCTTTGTTTGGCAAAAGCACTCTGGGATGCATTGGATAAGTTGCCTATTGCAAAGAGGATGACATATCAACTTGCTGATGGTTGGAGCAGCGTGCAATTCGTGCGCCCGGCACACGGTTTAGTTGCTTTGCATGGTGCGGAAATTGTGCCGATTGAAATACTCGGCCTGACGGCCGGACGCGAGACACATGGGCATCGCTTCGAGGCCAGCGCTAAGAAAATAGTATTGAAGAATGCCGATAGTTATGCCCAGCAATTGGAAACAGAAGGCGTGGTGATCGCCAGTTTTACAGCTCGCCGCGATGAGATCCTGAAACAAATCACCGCTGTCGCTGCAAGAGAAAAGCTCACACCGGTAGGAGATGATGATTTGTTGGATGAAGTAACCGCGCTTGTAGAGCGGCCCAATGTGCTGATCGGGAAATTTGAAAAGGAATTTCTGGAGGTCCCGCAGGAATGTCTGATCCTGACGATGAAGGCGAACCAGAAATACTTTCCGCTGTTGGACAGTAAAGGGAAACTCACCAATAAATTTTTGATTGTCTCCAATATCCGGCCAAAAGATGCGAGTTTGGTGATCGGAGGCAACGAGCGCGTGGTTCGACCGCGTCTGGCCGATGCGAAATTTTTCTTCGATCAGGACAGGAAAAAAAGGCTAGAGGATCGCGTGCTCGGTTTGGCCAAAGTGGTCTATCACAATAAACTCGGTACCCAAGCCGATCGAGTGCAGCGGGTGCAAGCAATTGCAAGCTCAATTGGACAGAAACTGGGCGGCGATGCTCTGGCTGCAGAGGCAGATCAGGCCGCGTTGCTGGCCAAGGCCGATCTGCTCACCGACATGGTCGGTGAATTCCCGGAATTGCAAGGAATCATGGGACGCTACTACGCTATACATGATGGGCACTCTGACGACATTGCCTACGCTATCGAGGATCATTACAGGCCTCGCTTTGCTGGTGATGAGCTGCCGCGAAACATTGTGGGTGTCTGTGTGGCTCTCGCCGATAAACTGGAAACGCTGATCGGAATGTTTGGCATCGGCGAGATACCTACCGGCGATAAGGATCCGTTTGCTTTGCGCCGCCATGCCTTAGGCGTAATCCGGATGTTGATCGAGAAGGAATTGCCGCTTGAGCTTGCGGGTATCATTAACACTGCAAGGGAAATATTTGGTGACACTATATGGGTTTCTGGCGTTCATCCTTCAGTCAAACCAAAGGGCTCAGTAGCTGTTGGTTCAATGGGGGTAGCAATAAATTCAAATGCTGCCGACCTGGTAACTGATTTTATATTTGAGCGTCTAGCCGGAATGCTTAAGGAGCAAGGTTATAGTTCGCAGGAAGTTGATGCGGCTCTTTCTTTGAAGCCACAATTACTCAGCGAAGTGCCAAAACGTCTTGCGGCAGTCCGGAAATTTGCCGCGTTGCCGGAAGCCGCCGCACTGGCCGCCGCGAACAAGCGCGTGGGGAATATCCTGAAGAAAGCCGAAGATGGTGTAAGCGGCGAGGTCAAAACCGGGCTGTTGAAAGAACCCGCCGAACAGGTGTTGCATAAGGCATTGAGCCAGATCGCACCGAAGGCTGATGTATTTTTCTCTGCAGGTGATTACACTGCATCATTGCAGGCTCTGGCTGGATTGCGCGCTCCGGTGGATGCGTTCTTTGACAGCGTGATGGTGAACACCGAGGACACCGAGTTGCGCGCAAACCGCCTGGCATTACTGGCACAGTTGCAGCATGCGATGAACCGCATCGCGGATATTTCCAAACTGGCAGCCTGAGGACTTATGGACAAACCGGTTTTGAACCTGATAATTCTCGATCGCGACGGCGTGATCAATTACGACTCCGACCAGTTCATCAAGAACCCGGAGGAATGGAAGCCCATACCCGGCAGTCTGGAAGCGATCGCACGGCTGAACCAGGCCGGTTATCGTGTGGTAGTGTCGACCAACCAGTCCGGCGTGGGGCGCGGGTTGTTCGATATGGCAACTCTGAATGCGATACATGACAAGATGCATAAATCGTGCTCCCTCGTCGGGGCCCGCATCGACGCAATATTCTTTTGCCCGCATGCCGCTGACGCAAATTGTCTATGCCGAAAACCAAAAACTGGGATGCTGGAAGAGATTGCGGCGCGCTATAACCTTGGCAGCCTTCAAAGTGTGCCTGCAGTTGGAGATTCACTGCGTGACCTGCAATCTGCTTCGGCACTGGGCGCCAAGCCCTATCTGGTGTTGACCGGCAAGGGCAGCAAGACCCGGGCGGCGGGAGGAATGCCGGAAGGTACCCGGGTGTTCGCCGATCTTGCCGCGGTTGTCGCCGAACTGATATAAGCAACAAGGTTGATATGCTGGTAATACGCTCGCTGGTTTTCCTATTCCTGCAAATTGTTATCACGCCGATATTCTCGGTACTGGCGCTGCTGACATTTCCGTTGAGTCCGCTAGTGCGCTACCGCATCATTTCGCAATGGGCCAAGCTGATGCTGTATTTGTTGCGGCTGGTTTGCGGTATACGCCATGAAGTTCTGGGTATGGAGAACCTGCCAAAGGAGCCGTGCGTAGTGCTTTGCAAGCATCAGTCGGCCTGGGAGACGCTGGCATTGCAAAAAGTCTTCCCGCCGCAAGTTTGGGTGTTGAAACGCGAACTGCTGTGGATTCCGTTCTTTGGCTGGGCGCTGGCGCTCACCAGTCCGATCGCCATCAAGCGCAGCGATGGAAAAGGTGCGATGAAACAGTTGTTGAAGCAGGGCAAGAAACGGCTCGCGCAAGGATTTTGCGTGGTAATCTTTCCGGAAGGAACGCGTATCCCATTCGGGCAGCGTGGTAAATACAAGATCGGTGGAGCACTGCTTGCTGAAAAATGCGGTGCACCGGTAATTCCCGTCGCACACAATGCCGGAAGATTATGGGGGCGCAATGCGTTCAGTAAGCACCCCGGGCTGATCACAATGAGCATCGGCGCGCCGGTAGAAACAAAAGATCTCAAGGCGGAAGAGATTAACGCTCGCGTGGAAACCTGGATCGAAAATGAAATTCAGCGGCTTCCCCATTAGATGTTGAAGCAATTGAAAAATCTGATTGCTCCGCCCGCCGTCGAGCAGCGTGCAGCTGTGCTTGACGGCAAGCGTGTAACGTATACTTTGAAACGCAGCAGCAAGCGTCGCAGTATCGGTTTGCACATCGACGAGCGGGGCCTGATCGTAAGTGTTCCGATGCGTTCCTCGGAGCATTGGCTTCACGGTGTATTGCAGGAAAAAGCCCGCTGGGTTGTAACAAGGCTGGACGGCTGGCGGCAAGTAAGCATACCTGCAGAAAAATGTTGGGCCGACGGGGAAACAATCCCATACCTTGGCGAGCTGCTCAGTTTGAAGGTTGTGCCGGGCTTGTTTGAGACGCCGGCGTATCGGAAGGACAAAATGTTGCTGGTGTTTGTTGCCAATGGCAGCGGGCCAACTGACATAAAAAATGCAACCGCATGCTGGTACCGTCGCGAGGCAGAGCAATTGTTTGCAGAGCGTGTGGCATACTATGCGCCATTGCTGAATGTAATGCCAAGCACAGTAAAGCTTTCTTCGGCAAAGACACAATGGGGATGTTGTACGGAAAAAGGTATAGTTTTGCTGAATCTGCAGCTAATAAAGTTGCCATTGCGCTTGATTGATTATGTAGTGGTGCATGAACTTGCCCATCTGCGCGAGATGAACCATTCCGCCAGGTTTTGGGAGTTGGTTGAGTTTGCCTGTCCTGATTATGCGGGGTTGCGAAATGAACTCAAGACAATTTCCACGGGAAATGCCTAAGTTATTACGATATTCGTGCATTAAGGGAATTACCGCATTAAACATATTTCATTTGCTATTCGGGAAAGAGTCATTTACTTTTTATCATGGTGGATATAATTGCTCCGGATTCATTGCCAGGTGCAGGATGTTTGCAGAAGAGAAGTCGCGGCCATATATGGGCTTCGACTATGATATTGCTGACATCCGGCGAGCGTGTCGCGTTCGCCAAGACTAGAGGCGGAATGGGTTTGTATGAACAGGTCTGAAATTCTTTTGAACATCATGTTGGTAATGGCGGCGATTGCATCGATATCGGCCCTCGCATTTTTTTACCAGAAAACACAAGCAATTGATTTGCAGGAGCAAAATGAGGTTTTTGATTTGATCAGCGAGTTAAGGGTGATTGATAACCGTTGGGACTTCGAAGTGCAGCGGGCACGCAATGATTCCGGCGGCCACCCTATTCAAATAAATGCTGATGCCGGAGATAAAGCACTCCGGTCTATCACTCGCATTGCCCAGCGCACCACGAGCAAAGTTCTGAGAGCCGGCCTGACCGACCTCAGAAACGAGATTCAGTTGAAATCCGAGCTTGTGGAGAAATTCAAGATCGAAAATAATATTACCAAAGATTCGCTCCAAGCTATCCTGAAGGATGTCGTAGATCTTGAAGCACAGTCCGCAATACGTAAATCGAAGCCCGTCGTTTTGCTTCAAGCACTGAGTCAGTTGGCTGCCATCGCGCCTCAATATTACATGCAGGCATTGGATACCCAGAGCATAAGCCTTGGGCAGGCAGTAAACAAATTACGTGCTGCACCCGAAGAATGGCGCGATAAGACTGACCAGATAGAGATTGCGGTGCGGAATTTGCTCGCCCATAGGCCTGTCGAACAGGAGTTATTCAGCAAGTTGCAGGTGTTAACTTCCGGTCCGCGGCTGGTAAGTATGGCTTTGGCCTACAATAACGAACTGGAAGTTATCTTCGAGGAAAAGGAACGCTACCGCATCTACCTGATTTACTATTCGGGAGCGTTGTTGATATTGCTCGCTTATCTTGGATTTAAGATCAAGGCAGCGAATCAAAGGCTGGAGCATCGTGTCTTGGAGCGAACTCGTGAGTTGTCGGAGGCGATGAAACATCTGAGGGAGTCCGAGGCGCAATTGATACAATCCGAAAAAATGTCGTCTTTGGGCCAGATGGTTGCAGGTGTTGCGCATGAAATCAATACTCCGCTGGCTTATGTCAAGAACAGTCTGGGAGCTGTATCGGAACAGCTCCCAAGTATCAGCAGCACGCTGGATCATTGTGAAAAACTGGTTGCGTTGCTGAAAGCAGGCGACAACCCGGATGAACTGTCCCGGGAATATGCACAATCCTCCTCGAAAATCGCGCAGCTCCGCAAGCAGCATGTCCTCGAGGAACTCGGTGGGTTGGTCAAGGATGGTTTGTATGGTACCGGTCAAGTCGCGGAAATCGTCGGTAACCTGAAGAATTTCAGCCGAATCGATCGCAGCAAAGTTACCAGCTTTAATCTGAACGAGGGCTTGGAAAGCACTTTGTTGTTGGCAAAGCACCTATTAAAATCAGTAACTGTCGATAAGCGCTTTGGCGAGATTCCTGCGATTACCTGTTCGCCGTCACAGGTTAATCAGGTGTTCCTTAACTTGATCACAAATGCGGCGCAGGCAATGCCTGACGGCCACGGCAAGATCATCTTGACTACGCGCGTCGAAGGGGAGGGGGTGGCCGTCGAAGTGGCAGATAACGGTAACGGCATTTCCCCTGAAGTGATGAAGCATATATTCGATCCATTTTTTACCACCAAGGAGATTGGCAAAGGAACAGGGCTTGGCCTTTCGATCTCCTACAAGATCGTCGAACAGCATGGCGGCCACATCAAGGTTGATTCCAAGGTTGGAGCAGGCACCAGATTCACCGTATGGTTTCCGCTGAAAGCTTCTCAAGAAGCCAACCTTGAAGGGTAATGCCAGGCTATGGCTATTCCGAAGAAAATCGGCAAATACGAGATCCAGAGCGTGCTCGGCACTGGCGGTATGGGCATGGTCTACAGGGGATGGGATCCGTCGATCGCGCGAGCTGTGGCGATAAAATCAATCAATAAATCGTTGCACCAGGGTGGCGAACTTAGCGGCGCGTTAAGCCGCTTCCGTCAGGAAGCGCAGGCTGTTGGGCGTTTGGTGCATCCTCGCATAGTGCAGATCTACGACTACATCGAAGACGATCAGGGCGCACATATCGTTATGGAGATGGTCAACGGCCAAACGTTAAAGCAACTGCTTGACCAGAAAACCCATTACGGAATTGCCGATGTGGGATTGATAATACGGCAGATTCTTGACGGTATTGGCTACGCGCACGAATACGGCGTGGTTCATCGCGACATCAAGCCGTCCAATATCATGATCAATCAAGATGGACGCATCAAGATCAACGACTTTGGCATTGCACATCTCGAATCATCGGAACTGACTCAGATCGGTGATGTTCTCGGAACTCCTCACTATATGTCGCCCGAACAATGTCTTGGCACAGAAGTTGATGGGCTGGCGGATTTGTTTTCGATCGGGGTTATCGCCTATGAACTTCTGACTGGCAGCAAGCCATTCACGGGAAATTTCGCGACGGTAATGAACCAGGTGATAAATGTCCAACCTGCCAGGCCGTCACTGTTGAATCCAAAGCTTGCACCTAGCATGGATAAGGTGCTGCTAAAGGCGCTTGCAAAGAAAAAGGTGGATCGTTACCAGAATGCGAGTGAATTTTCCGAGGCATTCAAGCGCGCGATAGATGATTCTCTTGCTGCATCTGGAGCAGATACAGGCATATCGGAAACTACCTCAAGCATGCTGATCAACGCTTCCAGGCACCTGAATATCGCCAAGACCGAAGAGGCTTCTGATGATAGTGTTACGCTGGCAGACACATCGGAAGATAGCCAGATCAGTCTTGATACCAGTATCAAGAAAGCTCGGATACTTGTGGTTGACGATGAAGAGCGAATCCTGACTGCGTTGAAATCGTTGTTCCGCCAGAGATATCATGTGTTTTGCACCACCGACGGATTCAAGGCGCTCGATTTCATAAAAAAATATCAGATGCACGTGATCATCAGCGATCAGCGCATGCCGGCCATGCTGGGAGTCGAGTTGTTGCGGCAATCCCGGGAAATATCCCCGCGCAGCGTGCGTATCCTGCTGACGGGATATTCCGATCTTGCCGCCATTGTGGGTTCAATCAATGACGGTGAGATTTATCGTTTTATCAGCAAACCATGGGACAACCGGGCACTGCAGACTATCGTTGCCGAGGCTGTGACGATAGGACTTGAGTTGGCGGATACCAAAACGGCGCCTGTTGAATTGCCGCTTGATATGTCCGCCGGTGTGCTGGTCATAGAAAATGAAGAAGACATTTTCAGGGTGACGCGCGAGTTGCTCGGCGGCCTGTGCCAGGTAGCTTCTGCAACCGATGCGGATACGGCATTGCAAACCATGCAATCCCGCGAGATAGCAGTCGTGATTGCGGATGTCGGGCCGGGAAAAGAGCAGTTGGTGTCAATGTTAAAGCTGTTGAAACAGGAGCATCCGCAGATATTGACCATCGTTACAATCAAGATGGCCGATTCTGAATTAGTGATCGACCTGATCAATCATGCGCAAGTCTTCCGTATTTTGAACAAGCCCATAAATGTCGGCCAGTTGAAAAGTCATTTGCTTGACGCATTGAGGCGCTATCTTGCTTACAAGCAGGCGCCAAACTTGTTGCAAGAGCATAAGGTTGCATCTTTTCAGCCGGCGCACGAGGACGCCGCAGGCCAGGGGGTCTTTGACAAAATTCGGTCGTTGCGGGGCAGATGGTTCGGTTCGTAATGATCATCAAGCAGATTGAGCTCGGAATTGGCCAGCTTGATATTTCGGGATACGACCATCGTTCCAGTACTTTCCGGATTCGGCAATAAGTTTTTTCGGCACCCGGTCGCGAAGACACGTCTGTCATCTATAATCCCACACTTGGAAACTCCGCGAAAGTAAGCGATGCGTTTAGCCGCTGTATTGTTTTTTCTTTTTGTGCTCCAAGGTTGCGGGCAGAAGGGTCCGCTTAGGATGCCGACGGACCAACCCTTGACCACAGATGCGCTCCAATCTGGCAGTCAAGGAACCGATGCCTCATCTTCCCAGCAAGGCCCTTGAATATGGATAATTATTTCAAATATTCAGGTGAACAGCTTCTTGCAGAACGGGTGCCATTGGCAGATATCGCAGCTCGGTTCGGTACACCCTGTTACGTTTATTCCCGCGCATCACTGACTGATAACTGGAACCAGTTTACCGTTGCCTTGCGCGACTGCGATCATCTGATCTGTTACGCGGTAAAAGCCAACTCCAACCTGGCGATCCTGAATTTGCTTGCGCGTTTGGGAGCGGGATTCGACATTGTGTCCGGCGGAGAACTGCAGCGGGTTCTTGCAGCGGGAGGAGACGCGCGTAAAGTGGTTTTTTCCGGTGTAGGCAAGACAACCGAAGAGATGCGCATGGCTCTAGATGCGGACGTGTTGTGCTTTAACGTGGAATCTTCTGCCGAACTGGAGCGGTTGAATGAGGTGGCGCGAGCAATGGGAAAGACAGCCCCAGTCAGCTTTCGCGTAAATCCGGATGTTGATGCCAAGACTCACCCTTATATTTCCACCGGCTTGAAACAAAATAAATTCGGTGTAGCTTACGGCGAAGCTGTTGTGCTGTATCGGAGAGCACGCGAACTTGCAAATTTGCGCATCACCGGAATGGATTGTCACATCGGTTCGCAACTGACCGAGGTTGGCCCGTTTATCGCTGCAGTAGAAAAGATTTTAAGGATGGTGGATATTCTGGCAGAGGAAGGGATACATCTGGAGCATCTTGATCTGGGCGGAGGTTTGGGTATTTCCTACAGAGACGAGACTCCCCCGGCTATTGCCGATTATGTTTCTGCCTTGCTTTCTGCACTGGGCGATCGCAGTGAAAAGCTAGTGCTGGAGCCGGGACGCGCCCTGGTTGGAAATTCCGGGGTGCTGCTGACGCGTGTCGAGTATCTCAAGCATGGCGAAGAAAAGAATTTTGCCATCGTCGATGCGGCGATGAACGACCTGATGCGTCCCGCCCTCTACGATGCCTACCATGAAATACTGCCGGTATTTCGTGAAAACCATGTCCGGAGCAGCTATGAGGTCGTCGGGCCTGTTTGCGAGACAGGCGACTTCATCGGCCATGCGCGCGATTTGGCTATCGGTCCGCAGTCCTTGCTGGCCGTGCTTTCCGCAGGTGCTTACGGGATGAGCATGAGTTCAAATTACAACACCCGCCCACGTGCCGCCGAGGTGGTGGTGGACGGGGACGCAGTGCATTTGGTGCGTGAGCGAGAAACGATTTCCCAATTGTATGCGGGCGAAAAATTGATTTGCTGAGTGTTGCAATTATCATGAACTAATTCGCGAAATTTGTTGCGCGTTTTTTTAAACGTGGATAAAGTGCAGTTACCGCAAGCGTTTTAGGCTGTTTACATGGCGTTTGGGTGGTCAGGTGAGTTGAAGTGATTGTTCAATAATTTTATGGAGAATGAAAATGGCAACAGCCAAGAAAGCCACAACCAAGAAACCAGCAGCCAAGAAGGCAGTGAAGAAAACTGCGGCCAAAAAGACGGTAGCCAAGAAAAAGCCCGCCGCAAAGAAAAAAGTGGCAGCCAAGAAACCAGCAGCCAAGAAGGCAGTGAAGAAAACTGCGGCCAAAAAGACGGTAGCCAAATAAAAAACGCCCTTTTGGGTGCCAAGTCCCGTCTAACGAGGCGGGCGGTTGTTACATGCACTTGTTTGTTCTTTAGGACAAATCTTGACAACAACCCGTTTTCTGCACGGGGCGAGTGGCCACTTCCCCTTTAGATCAGAAATATTGTCGCCAATCCCAGGAAGATGAAGAATCCGCCACTGTCCGTTATGGCGGTGATCATCACGCTGGATCCAATCGCCGGGTCGCGGCCGAATTTTTGCATGACAAGTGGAATAGCCAGACCGACGGACGCCCCAACTATCAAATTTAGCAACATTGCGCTGGTCATCACGATTCCCAGCGGTATGCTGTGATAAAGGTAGTAGGCAAACAATCCTGCCACGCCACCCCAGACCATCCCGTTAAATCCGCCGATAGCCAATTCCTTCAGCAGCATACGGCGAGCGTTGTCGTGGGTTATTTGGCCAAGGGCCAATGAACGGATAATGATGGTTGTAGTTTGATTCGCAGAATTTCCTGCTATGCCTGCCACGATCGGCATCAGGGTGGCCAGCGCGACGAATTTTTCGATGGTTCCCTCAAAAGCGCCAATAACGCGAGAGGCGAAGAATGCGGTGCAAAGATTCAGTGCCAGCCACAACCATCGGTTTTGCGCGCTTTTCCATACCGAAGCAAAGATGTCCTCTTCTTCTCGCAGGCCGGCCTGGTTCAGCAATTCCGTTTCTGACTCCTCGCGGATGTAATCCAGTACCACGTTTACCGTTACGCGGCCAAACAGTTTTCCATCCTCGTCAACCACCGGCGCCGAAACAAGGTCGTAGCGCTCGAACGCTTGTGCTGCCTGTTCAGCCTTGTCATCAGGATGAAGCTGGATGATGTCGGTCAGCATCAGGGTACCGACGATCACTTCCGGTTCGTTGACGACGATGAGATTGATCGGCAGTACACCCATGAAGCGATCATTGCGGTCGACCACGAACACCTGGTCAGTGTGGTCTGGGAGTTCGTCGAGGCGGCGCAGATAGCGCGATACAACTTCAAGCGTCACATCTTCGCGTACATGCACCATGCTGAAATCCATCAGGGCACCGACCGAGTCCTCAGGGTAAGACATTGCTGCGCGAAGTTGTTCGCGTTCATCTATGGGAAGCGACTTGAATACTTCGCGAATCACCTGTTGCGGCAAGTCGGGAGCGAGGTCGGCAATCTCGTCGGTGTCGAGTTGTTCTGTCGCTTCCTGCAATTCATCGCGGCTCATCGCGGCGATCAGAGAATCACGCACCGCGTCGGAAACTTCGATCAGAATCTCACCATCATGCTCGGCCTTGACCAGTTCCCATACCAGCAAGCGCTGCTCGATAGGCAGGGCCTCCAGAATGTAGGCGATATCCGCCGGATGAAGGCTGTCCAGCAAGCGTTTTAGTTCGGCGATGTGCTGTTTGTGCACCAGCGTATCGAGCAGGTCGTGGCGATCGTTGCGCGGCAGTTCCTGCCTGTGGATTACTGCTTCAAGCAGGGCGTGCTTGTGCAGCAATGATTCAACCTGCTTGAGGTGATCCTGCACGTTTTCGGTGTAGTGGCTTTCTTGTTTGATGTTGGTCATGGCGCGCGCTATTGTAAAGAAATCGCCGCCTCAGTGCTCAGGGAATTTCCATGCTGTCCATGTGCGTAAGAATGAAATCGGCCTTGAGCAGCATGCCCGGTGCTTCGCGGTGCCTTTCGTAGTAACGCGGAGCGGGCACTATAGCGGCGAGCCATGCTGCCTGTTCCGCGGAAAGACCCGACGCGCTTACCTGGAAATAATGACGTGCCGCAGCCTCTGCGCCAAATACTCCGTTGCCCCACTCGATGATGTTCAGGTAGATTTCGAAGATGCGCCGCTTGTCCATCACAGCCTCCAGCATAACAGTGATCACAGCTTCTTCAAGTTTGCGCCAGGGAGAACGCTTCGTGGAAAGAAACAAATTCTTGGCAAGCTGCTGACTGATCGTGGAACCGCCCGCGACTATTCTGCCCTTTTTAAGGTTCTTTTCGTAAGCCTTCTGGATGCCTTCCCAATCGAAACCCTCGTGATCGACGAATTTTGCATCCTCTGCGGCGATTAATGCGTGCTTGAGGTTGCCCGAAATCATTCCGTAAGGAACCCACTTGTGGCGGAGTTCGGCATTCGGATTCTTGTCCTGCAGCATCTCCAGGCGGCTTTCCATGAATGCGCTGGTGGATGGGTTGAATTTCACCCACCAGCAGATATGCGCAAACAGCCAGATTTGATACAGAACCAGCAATGCAAAGAATATTGCAAAGCTGCGCAAAGTCCAGCGCAACAGCCACCGACGGAATTTTTTCATTGTTGTTTCCGTAATGCAGCGATAACCGGTGCGGTTTTGGGCCGCACATTACGCCAGATGAAGAAGGCTTCCGCCGCCTGCTCGACCAGCATGCCAAGGCCATCGGCAACCACTGCAGCACCCTGTTCACGTGCAAATCTCATGAACGGCGTTTCGAGTCCGTACATCATGTCGTAGGCCAGTGCAGCGGGAGCGAAAACAGTCGATGGCAGCGGGATTTCATTGCCAGTCAATCCGGCCGAGGTGGCATTGATGACCACATCAAATTGAGCGTTCCCGAGTTTGCCGAATTCAACCGTCTTAAGCGAGAAATGCCGAAATCTATCGTGTAGTTCAATAGATTTTTTTAAGCTAAGAGCCTTTTCCAAAGTACGATTGTAAATGACCAAGGAAGAAGGGAAGGCTTCCAACAGCGAATGCAATACACCGTAGGCAGCGCCACCAGCACCAATTAACAGAATACTTTTGCTTTTCAGTGGCGTATTGAGATTATTCTCAATATCCGTTACCAAGCCTACGCCGTCTGTGTTGTCACCAAAAATTTTTCCATCTGCAAATTTCAAAGTGTTGACTGCTTGCGCATCAAGTGCGCGGGCTGTCGATGCTCCGATGCGCCAAGCTTCATGCTTGAACGGTACCGTTACGTTGCATCCCTTGTAGCCTTCGTTGCGAAGCCACGTTACCTTGGCAGAAAAACCGTCCAGCGGCGCAAGGATGGCCTCGTAACTGATGTCCTGTCCGGTTTGCTCCGCAAACATCTTGTGAATTTGCGGAGATTTGCTGTGTGCGACGGGGTTGCCGATGACGGCGTATTTGTCGGTCATGATGTTTACTCGCTTTCCAGTCTGTCAGACGAAGTAAACGTCCAAGTGCGGGTGATCGTCAGGATATCGGTATCCTTGATGATGTTTGCTGGTAGCGGGGCATATGGTGCAGCAAGTTTTACGATACGCATAGCCGCCGCATCCAGAATGCGCTGGCCGGATGATTTGCTTACTTCCATACTTTCGACGCTGCCGTCAGCTCGTATCGAGACGCTGAGTTGCAGTCTCCCGTAGAGATGCTGGCGGCGCGCCTGCTCCGGATAATTCAGGTTGCCGATACGCTCGACTTTTACCCGCCAGTCCTCGATGTACTGTGCGAAGCGGTATTCCTGTGTGCGGGCGCCGATAAATTTGCGGCGCGGCAACTTCTGATAGGCATCCCAGTTCTTGTTGATCTGGGCTTCGAGTCGTGCGATCTCGAGGCTCCTTTGCACAAGGTCATCTCCGCTGCTGGATGCATCGACCTGCTGTTTCCTGAGCTCCGGTATCACTACGGTGTGATCGCTCTTCAGCCTGGTCAACATTCGTTTTGATTCTTCCTCCAGTTCGGCGACTCGTTTGCTGCGGCGTTCGGGAGTGAACTGCTGGTCGTCGCGTATCGTTGGAAGCGGCGTTTTTGCCTGACGGTCATCGGCAGTATTTCCCCCGCCATCCAGGTTGGCTTGCGCCAGCGCATCGGCCTTGGTCGGCCTGGATTTCGACTTGCTGTTAACCAGCACGACCTGTAAAGGTTGCATCAGGCTTGCCATGTTGCGTGGATCGGGCATGACCAAAGCGATGCCGAATAACGCGAAAACGTGCAGGGCAACCGACAAACCCATCGATAAATACATGGGTGTCATGACTGGTGCGGGCATCGCCTCCGTTCCGGCTTTCATGCTTGGCAAATCGCCTCCTCTACTTTCGCTACAAAGCGCGTTTGCAGATCAAGGTCAAGCAGGTCGAGTGCAGTAATGGCCAGCAGCACCCGTGTGTTGGCGGGCAACTCCGGCAGCGACGGTGCACGGAAGGTCAGCGGAATATCAACGAGCCTGACCAGATTCTCGCGTAATACGATGCCTTCAATCTGGCTAATGCTTTCCTGCTCCAGCCAGCGCATGCACCAGTAACGCTCCATGTTTCTCTGGAATTCGCCGTAGATGCCATACATGGTGTCGAAGTCGCGCATCGTTGTGTACAGAGCGGTATCGTTTTTTGGATAAGCAGGTTCCTCACCGCGAAGCATCGCGATGATCTGGCGCTGGTTGACCATATCCACATAACGGCGCAAGGGGGAACTTGACCACATGTATTGCGCCACGCCCAGTCCCTGATGCGGCGCCGGAACAGTGCTCATCCTGACCTTGCCGTTGCTCTGGGTACGGTAGATGCCAGCGAAGTCGTGCTCGGCGATATGCCTGCCCCACTCGCTGTTCACCAGGATCATCAGTTCTGAAACCACTTTGTCGATGGGTGAGCCGCGCCGCCGCTGCGTAATGCTGACACGGTCATTCTCGATATGAAAATTGTATTCCACCGGCTGTGTGCTGTTGTCGGCCGGTTTGCCGCGTCCCGCCTCTAGTTTTTGCACCAGATCCCATAACAGCTTCAGTTCTTCGGCGTAGGGAAAATCGAGCTTGCCTGCTGCCAGCGTCTCCTCGTTGAACAAGGGTTCCAGTGTGTCATGGCGCAGGTTTGCGGCGATATGAATTGTTTCGATGCTGCTCTCGATGGAGAGTATTGCCAGAGATTCGCTGTCAACATCGATGTACATTGACAGCGCGGGACAAACGCGGTCTGCACACAGCGTAAAAGCCTGCACAACGTTATCCGGCAACATCGTGATCTTGTTGCCGGGCATATACACGGTGGACAGGCGCTGCGCCGCGACCTGATCACCCGCCGAGCCTCGCGGCAAACCCAAAGTTGGGGCGGCAATATGCACGCCGACACGCCAGTTGCCATTTGCCAGCTTGTCCACAGAGAACGCATCGTCGATTTCGGTCGTGGTGGAATCGTCGATACTGAAGGCATTCACGCTGGCTTTGGGCAGCTCCTCCCATGTGCCCAATTCGACCGCCGGGAAGCCGGTGCCTTTGGGAAAATGCTCGAACAAAAAATGCTGCAAATGATAATCGTGCGTGGAAGGCAGTGCTCCGCATCGCTGCATCAGGCGGGCTGTTGACAGATGCGTTGCGGCGCAGGCAGCTTCCAGCGCCTTTACTTCGATGGTGTTACGATCCGGCTTGAAAAGTATATTCGCAAGATGTTCGAAAAATTCGCCGGGCAATTCAAAACGAGTGAGTTGTTCGGTGTAGCGCGCTTGCAACTCCAACTGCTGGCGCTTTCGTTCGGCTCCTGCCAGCGCTGCTTTGAGCACATCGGGCGGCGCAGCCCGATAACGGCCTTTGCCTTTCTTGTGAAAGTAGATCGGAGCACTGTGCAGCCTTATCAGAGTGGCTGCCGCTTCCAGTGGCCCTGGTGCATGGCCAAAATATTCGGTGGCGATCTGTTCGAAGCCGAAATCATCGGGCGGGCAGCATTCCCAGAGAAAATCAACTTCGATCCCGCCTGCGATGGCTTCCGCCTGAGGGATGAAATCGGACAATGCCGGCAGGCTAAAGCGCAACATCACATTGGATGCCTTGACCTTGCTGCGTTTGCCGGACACGCTCTCGATCTGGAGCGATGTGGTGTTGTCGGCCATGACGCTGCCGACTTTGAAACTGCCGTCTTCTTCGTAAAGGATGTTCATTGAGGAGCGCAGGAAAATTTGCCGGGAATTATAACAGTACAGACAGACAGTCCCGGCCGGCCTTGGCAACAAAAAAGCCGGCTCACGCCGGCCTTTAGCTGGTCAAAATTCAGTCTACTTTGTTTTCTTTTCGGATTTGGCGTCAGTTTTTTCATCCTTTTTGGGCCTGGCTTTTTGTTCCAGTATCCATGCCACGAGCATCGTGATATCTGCATCACTGATCGACTGCCGTGTTCCTGGCATAGGCATTACCCCCCATGAGCCCGATCCGCCGACACGGACCTTTTTCTCCAGTTTCGCCTGTGCTTCACTGTCGCCCCTGTATTTGTCAGCTATCTCCACTAAGGACGGGCCAACTGTCTTGTCGGAATGCATATGGCAATTATTGCAGTTGCCTTCCTTAAAAAGGGTTTTCGCCTTGTCATCGGCGGCAAGGGCGGAAGCGGATACCGACAAGGCAACTGTCATGGCCAATAGATAGCAAGCTTTCATTTTGTACTCCTGTGAAAAATTCGAACAATCCATATATTAAAAACAATTATAACGAAATTATACTATCGAATAGCCCGGACACTGTGCGCGGCAACTGCATCCGCAGTCATGTAGTTGAAAAGCACGCGAGCCATGCGGCTTTAGAATTTCATGAATACCGGCAATAAAACCAGTTAATACAGGCTGATTACCTGCAGAACGATTACTTTTGATTAAGTATCCACTGGACGATGACATTGATGCTCTCGTCGCTGACTGATTTTGGCGTTGCTGGCATGGGCATGGTACCGAACGAACCTTTGCCGCCATTCCGCACCTTGGCAGCCAGCTTGGCATGAGCACCCTCGACTTTTGCATATTTGGCGGCAATATCCTTTAGAGAAGGGCCCAATGATGCGCTGGCTGCTGCATGGCACATACCGCAGTTGCTTTGGTTGAAAAGCTTCTCGCCATCGGCCGCGGCGTACGCAGTGGCCGATACGGACAGTGAGGCAGCAATAGCGATCAGATAACGAATATTCATTACGGTCTCCTAAAATAAAAAAACTATGCAGGCAAAATGTGCCCGGCGGGATGCAGAGCCTAAAGTTGAATCAAAACTCCGGAAGCCAATAGGACTGCAATCACTGCCGCAAGTTCCTCAAATCACTCCTGCCTGATGCGCCTGCTGGTCCGCGAAATAGCTGCTGCGAACCATCGGGCCGCAAGCGGCGTGACTGAAGCCCATCTCCCGTGCGGCTTGCTCGAACATTGTGAACGACTCCGGCGGCGCGTAGCGAAGCACCGGCAAGTGCCCGACGGAAGGTTGAAGGTACTGTCCGATGGTCAGCATGTTCACATCGTGTGCACGCAGGTCGCGCATCACTTCCAGCACCTCGTCGTCGGTCTCGCCCAGACCCAGCATCAGACCGGACTTGGTCGGTATGTGTGGAAAATGCACCTTGAATTCCTTGAGCAGCTTCAGCGAGTGCCAATAGTCCGCGCCGGGACGCGCCAGTTTGTACAGGCGCGGCACGGTCTCCAGATTGTGATTCAATACGTCGGGCAAACTTGTTGACAGGGCATCCAGCGCCTCGTCCAGCCGGCCGCGAAAATCCGGCACCAGGATTTCCAGGCGCGTTGCAGGGGAACTGGCACGGATCGCCGCCATGCAAGCGGCAAAATGCCGAGCGCCGCCGTCGCGCAGATCGTCACGGTCCACGCTGGTGATGACCGCATATTTCAGCTTGAGCAGGCCGATGGAACGCGACAGATTTTCCGGTTCGTTCATGTCCGGCGGCAGCGGCTTGCCGTGCGCCACGTCGCAGAACGGGCAGCGCCGTGTGCACGTATCGCCGAGGATCATGAACGTCGCCGTGCCCTTGCCGAAGCACTCGCCGATGTTCGGGCAGGATGCCTCCTCGCAGACCGTGTGCAGCTTGTGCTCGCGCAGCATGCGTTTAACGTCGTGGTAGCCCTGGCCGCTGCCTGATTTCACGCGTATCCATTCAGGCTTGCGCAGCCGTTCCTGCAGCGGCACGATCTTGATCGGGTTGCGTGCAGTCTTGGAATGTCCGGTCTGCTTAAATTCAGTATTGCTCATGTTATTGCTTGCCTTCCAGGTGTTGTTGCAGTCCATGGATCAGATTCTGCGCTAGCTCGGCCTGCAGTTCATTGATCGAAACCGCGATGCCGAGTTCGCAAACCTGGGTCACGCGCATACCGGCGTAGCCGCACGGGTTGATATTTGCGAACGGGGCAAGATCCATGTCCACGTTCAGCGCCAGGCCGTGATAGCAACAGCCTTTTTTGATCTTTAATCCAAGTGCGGCAACCTTTGCGCCGCTGACATACACGCCGGGGGCATCCTCCCGACCTTGTGCGGCGACGCCGTTCTCCGCCAACAAGTCGATCACGGCCTGTTCCATCAGGCGCACCAGTTCGCGCACGTTAATCTTCCAGCGCCGCATGTCGAGCAGCATGTATGCGACGATCTGACCGGGGCCATGATAGGTGATTTGCCCGCCCCGGTCGATCTTTACGACAGGGATGTTCGTGCTGTGCAGCAGATGTTCGGGCTTGCCCGCCAGCCCCTGCGTGTAAACCGGTGGATGCTGCACCAGCCAGATCTCGTCGCGAGTTTCGGGGCTCCGTTCGGTAGTGAAGCGCTTCATCGCATCCCAGGTCGGCTGGTATTCGACCAAGCCGAGTGATCTGACGTGAGGAATCATTCCATCTCCATTTCATCGGTGATACTGCGTTGGCTTCCTCGCTCACTCCTAGTCATGCTCATGGCACTGCAAGCGTCTCTTACCCGTCGCCGCCCTGTCAGACCTTCGAACTGAAGATGAATTCATAGAACCATTACGATCGACGGATGATCGCATAAGTCCTGATACAGCGCATCAAGCTGTTCGCGCGAGGTGGCATGCACCGTGCAAGTCAGGCTGACATAACGGGCATTTTTGCTGGCACGCATTTCCATGCTGGCAGCGGCAAAGCCGGGATCGTGCCGGGTGACCACATCAAGCACCGCCTTGGCGAAACCTGCCTGCTGCTGGCCGAATATCTTTATCGGAAATTCGCAGGGATATTCGATCTGGCTTGCTTTCAGATCGCTCATGATGTCCGCATTACGTTGAGCTTGAAATCCTGATAAAGCTTGTGCAGCTTTGCGAACATGGGCCCCGGTTTCCCGGTGCCGACCGGCTTGCCGTCAAGTGTGGTGATCGCAAGCACTTCCTTGGTGCTCGATGTGAGCAGCAATTCGTCGGCGCCGAACACTTCGGTGGCGGCAATCCGCCGCACTTCATGCGAGATATGGTTCGCCGCGGCGATTTCCAGCACCACATCGTAAGTGATACCGGGCAGCATCAGGTTGTCCTTGGGCGGCGCAAGCAGCTTGCCGTTCTTTACCACGAAGATGTTGCTGGCAGCGCCCTCGGTCATGAATTCAGGCTCGTTATCAGAGCCGGCACGTATCAGGATGGTTTCTGCGCAGCCCGCATCGACCGCCAACTGGCGCAGCAACACGTTGGGCAGCAGCGCGATCGACTTGATGTCGCAGCGAAGCCAGCGGTTGTCTTCTGCGCTTACCGCGCCCACGCCGCTGTTCAGCAGGTCGGCCGGCGGCGTGAGTAGCGGGTTGCTCATCATGAACACTGTCGGCTTGACCGGCGGACTGGGAAAAGCATGGTCGCGTTTGGCCACACCGCGCGTGATGTGCAGATACAGGTACTGGTCTTGTGCCGCATTGTGCCTTATTAGTTCGTTGATAATGGCTGTCCATTCCGCATCGTTGTGTGGATTGGGCAGCTTGATGCCATCAAGACTATGCTGCAGGCGCCGCAAATGCGACTCTAGGCGGAACACGTTGCGCGAGTAAACCGGGATCACTTCATATACCCCGTCGCCAAATATGAAGCCGCGATCGAGCACGGGAATCTTTGCTTCCTCGATGGGCATGTATTCCCCATTTAAATATATCGTCATTTGAGAACCCCCAAAAATTTACTGCACGACTCGATTGCGGTGTTGCACAGTGCTCGTTTGTCGCCTATCTTACTGATATGTCTCTGTCGCTTCGCTCTGAGTGCCTTGCTCTCGAGCCGGCGGCTGCGACACGTTACTGGCGTAGCCAGCCGTTCGCGGGAACAGCCGCCAGTTGCCTCTCCCGCACCGGATGCTTCGCAACACCGTGTCAAGGCAACCCAGCTACAATTTTTGAAGATTCTCATTGCTATTCCTTATTGAAAAAACAGCTGGATACTGTCCCATCCGCGTGAAAAAACGTTGGCAAGCGGAATGTTTTCCAATGCCACCAGCGGAAATTCCGCGTAGGGCAGGCCGTCCAGCGTCAGCTTGAGCACGCCCAGTTGCTGGCCGCTGCTGACCGGCGCGAAGACAGGCTGGCGCGTTTCCATTGTGGCCTTGAGCCTATCCCGTGTCCCTTTCGGGATGGCCAGATACAATCCGCGCCGGAAGCCGATCGGAAGGCGGCCTTCGGTACCCTTCCAGATGCGCAGGCTGGCAACCGCCTGGTTGTTGTCATAAAGCCTTATGGTATCGAATTTTTCCAAGCCGAAATTCAGCAGCTTCTGGCTTTCGGAAGCGCGGAGCCGGTCCGAATCGGCGCCGAACAGCACCGAGATCAAGCGACGGTTGTTGCGGTTCACTGAACCGACCATGCTATACCCGGAAGACTCCGTATATCCGGTCTTCATGCCGTCCGCATAAGGATCCAGCCACAGCAGACGGTTACGGTTTGCCTGGGTGACATTGTTGAACGTGTAGTTGCGCACGGAAAACAGCGGGTAGTGTTGAGGATAATCGCGAACTATGGCGGCTGAGAGCAGGGCCAGGTCGTAAGCGGTGCTGTAGTGCTGAGCCTCCGGGAGGCCGACTGGATTTGCAAAATGCGTGTTGTTCATTCCCAGCCGTTTCGCTTCATGGTTCATCATGTCAACGAATCCCGCTATACTTCCTGCGATATTGACCGCCAGCGTGATGGCCGCATCGTTGCCGGATTGCACGATCAGGCCATGCAACAGCTCATCCACGCTGGCGGTTTGTCCCGCCTTGAGCAGCATGCGCGATTCTCCGCTGATAAAGCGCGTCGCTGAAGCAGGAACGCTCAGTTTTTGATCCAAAGTGATCGTGCCGTGCTTGATTGCATCAAAGGCCAGGTAGGCAGCCATCAGTTTGGTCAGGGAAGCCGGTTCCATCCGGGCATCCCCGTTCTGGTTCACCAATACCTGGTTGCTGGTGTAATCGAACAGCAGATAAGACTTTGCTGCCAGGATAGGTGATGCAATTTCCGCCGGAGATAGTGCGTGACTGGCTGCGGGCAGCATCAGGCTGATCAGCAGGAATAAGAATTTCATGGCCGTGAGAGTCATTGCGGTCTGCCATTATATTCCCTGCGGCGTTACCGGGCGAGAGTTAAGATGCGACGACAGCCGGTTTATGCGAGCAGCTTGATCCGTCGCCTATGGATGGATAACGGCGAGTCGTGCTGCGGCTGCGGGGTTGGAAATTCCAGGCATGGGAACTGACCTCAAGTGTGTTGCCGTGTCTGACGGAAGCTTGATGGAGATTGCTTTTACTTGATCCGGTGAATCCCGGAATCACACCGAACAGGTATAATCCATGCATCTTTATATCCGTTCCAAAGACTCATCGGAGATTGATCATGCATATGTTGATCCGGCTGTGCGGGCTGTTAACCGCCTTGTTATTGACTGCGAATGTTTATGCGGGCGACATTCACATCGAGGATGCATGGTTGCGTGCAACCGCACCGGGGCAGGACGCCGCAAGTGCGGATTTGTCCATTACCAGCAGGCAGCCGGCTGTATTGATCGGAGTTTCCAGCGAGGTTTGCAGGGTTGCAGAATTGCACCGGATGTTTCGGCAAGATGGCATGATGAAGATGCGCGAAGCAAAATCGCTCGAGCTCCCGGCAGGCAAGAAGGTGAATCTTGGCCAGAACGGCTATCACCTGATGCTGGTCGATCTTAAAGCTCCGCTCAAAGCGGGTGAAAAAGTACTGTTGACGCTGACCATCAAACTGAATGAGAACCGCACGGTGAAGGTCAACGCAGTGGCTGAGGTGAGGCCGCTGACTGCAACCGTGGCGCCATCGCACCAAGGCGGGCATGAACATATGCGGATGGACTGAGAAGTGCCTTAAGTGAGTGTTGGCTTCGCTGCAATATCAGGCGGTGCTTGCCACCTGAGTTATTTTTAGCCCGACGAAATTCCTTCTGGTGTAGAATCCGCGGGAAATTATCAAGGAAATTTCATGCCACTTTCCGCCGCTACCGCCGCGCAAAAGGCGCACACGCTTTCCGAGGCGCTGCCATACATCCAGCGTTTCTTCGACAAGACCATCGTCATCAAATACGGCGGCAACGCGATGACCGATCCGGTATTGCAGGAAAGTTTCGCGAGTGATGTGGTGCTGCTCAAGCTGGTCGGAATGAATCCGGTCGTGGTTCACGGCGGCGGGCCGCAAATTAACGAGATGCTTAAGCGCGTCGGCAAACAAGGCGAATTCGTCCAGGGCATGCGAGTGACCGACGAAGAGACCATGGATATGGTCGAGATGGTGCTGGGTAAGATCAACAAGGACATCGTCAATCTGATCAACCGCTCCGGCGGCAAGGCGGTCGGGCTTACCGGGCAGGATGGCGGATTCATTCGCGCCGAGAAATTGCTGCTTGAGAGCAACGATGAGAAGGGCAAGATGCTCGACATCGGGCTGGTCGGTGATATCGACAAGATCGATCCGGCGGTCATCACCTTTCTGGATTCCGGCGATTTCATTCCGGTCATTGCGCCGATCGGGGTGGGACCGGATGGGGAAACGCTGAATATCAACGCCGATGTGGTTTCCGGCAAGCTGGCCGAGGTGCTGCGCGCTGAAAAACTGGTGCTGATGACGAATACGCCGGGCGTGCTGGACAAGGACGGCAAACTGCTGACCGGGCTTACGCCCAGGCAGATCGATGAACTGGTGGCGGACGGAACGCTGTCCGGCGGCATGTTGCCCAAGATCGCATCGGCGCTGGACGCTGCACGCGGCGGGGTACGCTCAGTGCATATCATCGACGGGCGGGTGCGCCACGCGCTACTGCTGGAAATCCTGACCGACGAGGGTGTCGGAACATTGATCAAGAGCAAGTAAGGCGTGACTGCACCACTGTGGATATTTGATTTAGACAATACCTTACATAACGCAACGCCACATATCTTCCCGCACATCAACCGCAGCATGACGGAGTATGTACAGCATCATTTGCAAGTGGACGAGGCGGCAGCAAATGATTTGCGGGTGCGTTACTGGCAGCGCTATGGCGCGACCATGACCGGCCTGATGCGGCATCACGGCACCGATCCGGAACATTTTTTGTGGCATACCCACCAGTTTCCGGAGTTGGACCGGATGGTGCTGCGCGAACCGCGACTGCGCCACGTATTGAGGGCGCTGCCGGGCAGGAAAGTGGTGTTTTCAAACGCGCCGCTGGTTTATGCGCGCGCGGTGCTGAAGCTGCTGCGCGTGGATGATCTGTTCGATGACGTGATGGCGGTCGAGCACACGCGGTTCCGCCCAAAGCCGGATAATTTCGGCTTTCTGCGCTTGCTGCGGCGGCATCACATCCGTGCAGTGCAATGCGTGATGGTCGAAGACAGCCTGGAAAATCTGCAGGCGGCGAAACGGCTGGGGATGCGCACGGTGTGGGTAAATGCCGGCAAGCGGAGCTCGCCCGGCGTGGATGTGAAAATCACCGATGTGATGCAGTTGCCGGGCGTCCTGCATCGTTTGATCTAGAAGGAGAAAATATGGCCGCAAAACCGGGCGAAAGGAAATTGCAGATTCTGCAAACCGTGGCACATATGCTGGAGCAGCCCAAGGGTGAAAAAATCACCACGGCTGCATTGGCCGCGCGGCTGGAGTTGTCCGAGGCGGCGCTGTACCGCCATTTTGCCAGCAAGGCACAGATGTTCGAAGGGCTTATCGAGTTCATTGAGCAGACCGTGTTCGGCCTGATCAACAAGATCACCCAGGAGGAAAAAAGCGGCGTGAAGCAACTTGAAGCGATCGTGGCGATGCTGCTCAACTTCGCCCTGAAAAATCGCGGCATGACACGCGTGCTGATCGGCGATGCGCTGGTGAACGAGGATGAGCGCCTGCAACAGCGCATCAACCAGTTGCTGGACCGCATCGAGGCCACGCTCAAACAATCGCTGCGCATGGCCGCGACGCAGGGGGAGATGGGTGAGGCCGTGGATGTCGGCGCGCACGCCAATCTTCTGGTTTGCTATGTGATCGGCCGCTGGACGCAGTACGCAAAGAGCGGCTTCACGCGCGAACCGATGGAGCAGTGGCCGGCGCAAATGGCAATTTTGCTGCACAAATGATGAGGCGGAAAAAATGATTTTGATCCTTAGTTCAAACGTTACCGAACAATCCGCTGAATACCGGCAGTTGCTAGCACATCTGTCTACCCTGCCGGGAATACAGACCCGTGTACATCTGGAACGCGGCAGCGAAAAGACCCTGACCGAGATCTATCTGATCGGCAATACCAAATCGCTGGAAATCGACGACATGCAGAGCCTGCCCGGGGTCGAACGCGCGGTGCGGGTTTCGGAGGAATATCGCATACTCGGGCGGCACAAGGACGACCGGCGCCCGACCCACTTCGAATACAACGGCGTGCGCTTCGGACAGGATACGCTGAACGTGTTTGCCGGACTATGCGCAGTGGACAACCGCGAGCATGTCGAGATCATGCTCAAGGCATTGCACGACAATGGCCAAGTGTGCACGCGCATGGGCGCATACAAGCCGCGCACCAGCCCCTATGCGTTTCAGGGGCACGGCAAATATTGTTTGCCCTATGTGTTCGAACTAGCGGGCAAGTACGGCATCAAGGTGATTGCGATGGAGATCACCCACGAATCGCATCTCGACGAGATCAAGGAAGCGCTGCACCAGACCGGCAATCCGACTGGCGTGATGCTGCAAATCGGCACGCGCAACACGCAGAATTTCGAGCTGCTGAAAATCGTCGGGCGGCAAACCGAAATGCCTATCCTGCTCAAGCGCGGTTTCGGCATCACGCTGGACGAGTCGCTGAACGCGGCGGAATATCTGGCTTCCGAGGGCAACCGCAATGTGGTGTTCGGCCTGCGCGGAATGAAGACGAACATGGGCGACCCGCACCGCAATTTCGTGGATTTCGCACATGTGCCGGTGGTCAAGCGCCTGACGCGCATGCCGGTGTGCATCGATCCGTCTCACTCGGTCGGATCGCGCGCCGCAGCGCCTGACGGCATACTCGACATGATGCACGTGACGGCGCAAGGCGTGCTGGCGGGCGCCAACATGGTGCTGGTGGATTTTCATCCAGCCCCGCCGAAGGCATTGGTGGATGGACCGCAGGCAATGCTGTTGAGCGAGTTGCCGTATTTCCTGGAAGATGTGCTGATCGCGCGTGAGGCGTATCTCAAGCGCGTGGAGTTGCGGCAGCGGCAAAGGTAATTCTTTGCCCAGCCAGTGATTCTGTTACAGGAAGGATGCCCAGTAAGTTGCGACCTTATCCTTTCCGCTATTGTTGAGGTGTATCTCGTTTAACCAATCGCCGCTACTGCCGGTGTCGTTAGCGCCGGCGCGAATGAGATTAACATTTTTCAGCGTGTCTACCAGTTTAAGGTTGTAACCCAAGCCTGAAAATCTGCGGAGCATCCTGGCAAGATTATCCATTAATGCATCAGCTAGTTCATTCCAGTATTGAACAGGGATATTTTTTTGCTTGAATGCCTTGTATAACCAGGGTCCGGAAACCGAAGCAGGTGCGTTGCGGGGTGTTGGGTAACCGTAGGTGTGGTAAAAGACAGGGATGGTGCGGTTTGCTACAATTTCGGAAGAGTCTCGCTGACTCACAAGATATCCAAAATATTCTTTCAGATGGTTTTCGAGTGAGATCAAGGCGTCACTGACAATAAAATCCTTGACGCTTTTTGGATTAGCGCAAGATCGCAGGATACCCTGGGGAGACAAAGCTGCATCGATAACGTCATTACCTCCGGCACTCAACAAGATGCCGTCCCATTCCCAGCCAAACCTTTTCCTGGCCAGCAATTTTTGGAAGTTGAAATTTTTGCTCCAGTCCACCATTCGGGCAAGTGTATCGCCAGGATAAGAGCAATTAACGATCAGGGTGTCTTGTCGGAGCGGAACATTAATACTGAACCGGTAAAGGAAGCTGGGGGACAATATATCGCTGAGCGAGAACCAGGAGTCGCCCTCGGCAAGGTAGTGCCTGGCATAATCTTGCCAAGAGAAAAATTCTCCTGGTTTGGTAATCTGGCCGTTTCCATCTAGTTCATCCGGTGAAATGACCGCGACCTTGCATGTGTTGGTCGGCATGAACCCTCCTGTTATTTTGGTTGAAGCTACGCATTCTCCCAACTCCACGATTGTCCGGCTGGCGTTTTCTGCTGACCTGCTGATTATATAATTCCTTGAATGAGGAGATTCCCGGGGTGGCGATAGCTTTCAAATTGCGCTTCGTCGAAATACTGATCACCCGTGGTCTGGTACGGGAAGTCTTTGTTAGCTTGGCGTACTGGCAGATATCCTCCGGCAGCATTTGTAGCAGGCTTGATTTTATGTACAGAAGCACACCGAGGCTAGAGTCATCATTGGTACTATTATCTTCGGGCAGTTCAGGGTAAACGATATCTCCCAAAGCGAAGCAGCTAGTGCTGTTGCCATCACGGCCGAGGTGCAGTCCTTCCAGCTTGATGTCGAGTGAATACGCAAGATACTTGCCGAACCCGGTAAGTGGCTGTTCTTGGGGTGTCAAGAGGATCAGGTTATGCGGGGTTTCTGTCGTGCCAAACTTGTACATCAGCACGTGCACTGCACATGAGGTTGCCACCAGACATCCCGGCATAAATACATCACAAATACATTAAGGCGAGGCATGGGCGACCAAGAGAAGACCTCCGGCAGAGATGCTATTAGGCTCGATCATGTTAAGCAGGGGCGACGCATAGATCAGGTGAGTTCACTTTTCCCCCGATTTGCCTATTGCCGCACATTCTCATTAAACACTGCCTGAAAATTTTTAAAATCATCAGTGTTTATGGCAACTCCACTATACAAAAATATTCTGGTGGGTTCTTTTGGAAACACATCCGAACTGTCTATTACGTCTCTTGCCGAATTTTCCGGGAGATATACGGATTGCCAGGAAGGCATGCATCAAGCGCGCCACACCGGCGCCGGATGATGTTTTATCGGTGCGCCTTGCGCACGATCGGAGAGTGCCATGCTTTCACGACAGCGCGCTGGACGGCGAATTTCCTTGATTCATCCATGTTCACCACATTGGTGTCGATGTCGCTCACCTGGCAGTTGATTTCCTGGCCGTCCAGCCACTTCAGGATGGGCAGATACTCAAGCCTTTCGGAAGAGGTGTCCTCTTCGTCCATTTCGAACACGCCCAAGCCTCTTCCCGCAGCGCGGAGGTAATTGTCAGAATCGCTGATGCTGGTGAGATATGGCAGCTTAAGGGAGGTCAGAAAACTTTCCAGTGCTTCGCGCGATGGAGAATCGCTGCGCAAGCGGTTGGCCACCACGGCGATCTTGGTCTTGGCAGGCGATGCACCGCCGATCTGGAACAGTTCCTTGATGAAATCGGCGGTGGCGTGAATATCGATAGGGGATGGCACGACCGGTACCACGATGTAGTTCGATCTGCGCACCATTTCTTGCAACAATAACCCTCTGGTTCCGGAAGGGGCGTCAATGACCAGCACTTCTGTGCCGACCGGGACCCACTTTTGCAAATTATGCAGGGTGCTGGCTCCCTTGGGAGGGGCGGCATTGGCACCGTGGATGGTTCCTGTGTGGCTGGGTCGCACACGCAGCCACTGCAGGCAGGATCCCTGGGGGTCGTAATCAAGGATGGTAGTTCGGAATTTCCTGCTGGCGTAATAACTGGCGAGATTGGTGGTCAAGGTGGTCTTCCCTGATCCTCCCTTGGAGTTTATGACCAGTATCGACAGCATCGTGCCCCCCTTTCTGCGATTTATCGATTTGCATGTGCTCTTATCGGTATATGTTCTGTTGGAATCCTATTTCTGCTCCAAGGAATATAACCTACATTTAAACATGTTTTGGGTTAGTCAAGCTTTATTTTTGTTGAAATAGCAAAATTCTGCCATATGCCCCGGAACGGGGCTTTGTTAATTGCCTCCGGCTGCTTTGCAGCTTCAGGGTTGTTTGTTGAATCTGCCCGTGGCGCGGAAAGCTTCAAGGTTCATGACCTTGTCCTCGATGCGCGACCCGAAACTGTCCGAAGGCTGCAAGTTTTCCTGAGGCGGAGAAGTCCGTGCTCTCTTGTCAGTTGCCATGTAATGGCCGTCCACCCAATGCAGGATGGGCAGCAGTTCCTCTCTCTCCTGAGCGGTAGCACCCTCGTCCATTTCGAATACCCCCAGTCCTTGTTCGGCGGCGTGCAGATAGATTTCCGAATCCCGGATGTTGGTTAGAAACGGCAGTTTCAGCGAATTGAGGAATCTCTCCAGCGTTGCGTAAACGGACGAAGAGGAACTGCGTACCCGGTTGGCAACAACCGCAATCTTTGCTTTGGAATTGCGCGCACCGCCGAACAAGAACAGCTCCTTGACAAAATCCGCGGTGGAGCGGATATCGATAGGTGAAGGCGCAACCGGGATCACGATGAAATTCGTTCTGCGAACCAACTCCTGCAGCAACAGGCCTTTTACGCCGGCTGGCGCATCGATGATCATCACTTCGGTGTCTGCGGGTATCCAGACCTGGGAACTGCGCTGAACCGTCGCCCCCTTGGGTGGGGCCGCACTGGCGCCATGGATTTTTTCCGCCCGGTCGGGACGCGCTTTCAGCCATTGCATACTCGATCCCTGGGGGTCGTAGTCCATCAGCGCTGTCTTTACTTTCTTGCTGGCATAATAGCTGGCAAGATTGGTGGTCAGGGTGGTTTTTCCCGACCCGCCTTTAGAATTGATGACAAGTATCGTCAGCATGGTTTCCCCTGGTTCCTCGTATATCGACCTGACCGACCGGATATCGCCTTGCGGCTGCCGGGCTATCAAGCAGCATGGCCGCCGGCAGCAAGTTCCTGGATGTAGGCAGCGAATGCAGGATCTTCGCCGCGCAGCAAGGTGGGCAGCGCGCTCCGGAAGTCCGCTCGATTGCACCACTCGCCCATATAGTCTTCCCAGGAACGCCAGCGCCTCAACTGTTTTTCGGCCATATCGTCCTCATAGAGTAACAGATAAGCGCGCTCGAACAACGAGATCAGCATACTGAAGATGATGAACTTGCGCTCGCGTTGCTCAGGCGAAAGCGCCGGCGTCTCTTCGCTGGAAAACAGGCGGAGATCGGGATTTTCCAGGGCGATCTTGAGAAATTCCTGGTAATTGTCGGAAAGGAGTTGATAGACTTCCTCTTCCTCATTGTTGCGTTCCTTGCGCTGCTCGAATATGAATACCGCTATTGCAAGCGGCAGTCCGATCACGGTCACCACGTAACTCAATAGCTCCCAAGCTTCGATATTAAGCATGCAGAATTATCCCATTGCATTTAAAGCGATCAAGACGGCTCAATAGAATGCGCCGCGCCCAATATTAACCCTAACCGGTTGACCGGTATAGCCAAGGTGCATATCATGATATATAGAGGACAAATACCGAAACTGGCAATAAACTGGCTCATCGGCGTTTTGTTCGGTGCAATTTCAACCTAAATCAGCGAGGTGGCCATCATGCCTGAAAAAAAGGTGAAACCGGCAGCAAAAAAAGTCGTTGCGACCAATACCGGCAGCACAGCCGCAGGCAAACCCAAGCATACAAAAGCGACAGGGACCACGACAACAAAGAAGACGGCGGTGAAAAAGGGTGCAGTTACCAAACCGCCCAAGGCGACCACTGTTAAAAAAACGGTTGCCACGGCTGTGAAAAAGACGGTTAAAGCAACCAAAAAGGACGTTGTGAAAAAGCCCAAAGCATCCGGGCCGGCTACCATCACACCAACCGCTTCAAAAAAAGCGGCTAAGATTACGCCCGAAGAGCGCTATCGCATGGTCGAGACAGCGGCATATTTCATTGCCGAAAGGCACGGTTTCCAGGGGCGCTCCGACGAGCATTGGGCTGCTGCAGAACTTGAGGTTGCTGCAGAACTTGAGGTTGCTGCCAAACTGGGACAGTAGATCCCGCTGCTCGAATACGAGCTATCCGGTTTGTGCCACTATATTCATGGTACGCTGGCACTGCCCTAAGTTCGACACCAGGATTTATCAATGAACCAGTCAATCAAACCTGATACGGTTATGCAACCTCGCACGATCGAGCGTATCGTGGCCGGTGTGCCGACCAGCGACGGTGCCGGAGTCAAACTGACCAGAGTGCTGACGCAGAATCTGCAGCAGCGGCTCGACCCGTTCCTGATGCTCGACAATTTCCGCAGCGACGATCCGGACGATTATCTCGCAGGGTTTCCCGACCATCCGCACAGGGGTTTCGAAACCATCACATACATGATCGCCGGGCGCATGCGCCATCGTGATAGCTCCGGGGGCGAGGGTTTGCTGCAGAACGGCGGCGTGCAGTGGATGACCGCAGGCCGCGGCGTGATCCATTCCGAGATGCCGGAGCAGGAAAACGGAGTCATGGAAGGATTCCAGCTCTGGCTGAATCTGCCGGCCAGGCGCAAGATGATCCCTGCCTGGTATCGCGACATTCCAAGGTCCGAGATCCCGGAATACACTACCGATGAGGGCGTTGTCGTGCGAGTCATCGCCGGGAAGAGCAACGGAGTTGCCGGCGCGATGACACGCGAGGACACCGAACCGTTGTATCTCGACATCGAGCTCCCGGCGGACAGCCTGTACTCGACTGTTGTGCCGGTGACACACAATGCCTTTGTCTACGTTTATCGCGGTGAGCTGATGATAGGCGGCACGCAGCTTGCTGAAAACCGCATGGCAATACTTTCCAACACGCCCCAAGCCGATGGTGTGGTGTTGATCTCGTCCGGCCCTGCCAAGGCCATTCTGGTTGCCGGCAAACCGCTGGGCGAAGCCATCGTGCAGCACGGCCCGTTCGTCATGAATACCAGGGACGAGATACTTCAGGCAATCAAGGACTTTAATGAAGGACGTCTTGCCGAAACAAGGTGAATCGCCTTCTTAAAAAATCGAGATAGAAATGAAAACAGGATGGATGATTGCCGTTATGGGTGTCTGGTTGGCGGGCTATACCATAGCCGGTGCCCAACCGAACCGGCCGGTTTCAAGAGGCGAATTGCTGTATACGACACATTGCATTGCTTGTCATACCACCGAGGTTCATTGGCGGGACAAAAAACTCGCAAAGGATTGGACCAGCCTGAATTCGCAAGTGCGTCGCTGGCAGGAAAACGCAACACTCAAATGGAGCGATGACGACATTGCGGAGGCTGCGCGATATCTGAATGCCAGCTACTATCATTTTTCCGAGCCTGACGATTGATCCTCAGCGTTTCAGCATAATCCGGCAGATCCGGACGGGGTGGTTGGAATGGCGCAACCCTGATTATTTATCTCGCTGCCAGAGTGTTTCAGGCACGGCTTGCGCCTGGTTGATACAGCGGCTCAGCACGAACAACAAATCCGACAGGCGATTCAGATAGGGCAATGCTTGCTGCGGCGCAGGTTCGCTCCGCATAAGCAGCGCCAAGTCACGCTCACAACGGCGCGCTACGGTGCGCGCCGCATGGCACAGCGCGCCGGCGCGCGATCCGCCCGGCAGGATGAATTCCCGCAGCGGCTGCAGGTCGGCGTTGTAATGCGCGATCTGTTCGTCCAGCCATGCGACTTTGGTTTCAGCGAATATGTCCTGTGTCGGCAGCGCCAAGGCACCGCCCAAGTCGAACAAGTCATTCTGGATATGCAACAGCACCGCGCGGATGTCCGGCGGGAGCTCTTCGGCGAGCAGCACACCGAGTTGGCTGCTCAGTTCGTCCACGCTGCCCAGCGCGGTGATACGAGCGTGGTCCTTGCCGAGACGCGTACCGTCGGCAAGGCCGGTTGTGCCCTCGTCGCCGGTCCGGGTGGTGATCTTGCTTAAACGCATGTCATCGCCTTTTTTAATGTTTCTCCAGACATTCCAAGTATACCGCCGCATCCAGCCGGGTGCTGCCGCGCTGCGCCTGCCAGATCATTTCACCTAGACATTCCATCATCCGGTGTTGCGCATCATGTTCGGAACCGAATTTGTTGGCCAGGCGAGCGAAATGCACACGTATGCCGGGCGGCTGGTCGATCGAGATCTGCTCTTCGATCGTGAGGTGCATCATCAGGTGCAGGAAGGGATTGGTCTCACCCTGCTCCGGCAGGAAGTCCTTTTCCTGGTTCGCGTCTGGATTTTCGAGTACGCCGTGGTATTCGGGGTGTTTGGCAATGAGTTGTGCGGCAAGGTCTTCCAGCGGCGAGAGCAACTCGCCGGCCATGCGCTTGCGCCAGGATTCGAACAGGAACAAACGTGCTTCGTCGCGCGATGGATTGAATAGCACTTATATTTCCTTGTCCTTGTATTCGCACAAATCATTAATGATACATGCGCCGCACTTCGGCTTGCGCGCCTGACACACATAGCGGCCATGCAGGATCAGCCAATGGTGCGCATCATGCTTGAATTCATCCGGCACGAACTTGAGCAGTTTTTTTTCGACTTCCAGTACATCCTTGCCTGGCGCGATTCCGATGCGGTTCGATACGCGGAAGATGTGCGTGTCCACCGCGATGGTGGGCTGACCGAACGCAGTGTTGAGGATCACGCTGGCAGTCTTGCGTCCCACACCGGGCAGGGCTTCCAGTTCCTCGCGGGTCTGTGGCACCGCGCCGCCGTGTTTTTCCAGAAGCAACCGGCACATCTGGATGATGTGCTTCGACTTGGTCTGGTAAAGACCGATGCGCTGCACATACTCGCGCAATTTTTCCTCGCCCAGCGCAAGGATTTTCTGCGGCGTGTTGGCGACCGGGAACAGGTGTCGCGTCGCGGCGTTCACGCTGACATCAGTGGCCTGTGCCGAGAGTATCACCGCGACCAGCAGCTCGAACGGTGTCTTGTATTCCAGCTCGGTGGTGGGGTTCGGATTGGCTGCTTGCAGGCGCAGGAAGATTTCGCGGCGTTTGGCGGGGTTCATGGGGTCGGTGTGGAAACATCAGGCGCAATGCACTAGGTTGTTACATTCAGCGCGAGTTTACCGTAACAGATATTCGTTGATCATGGATATTAATATAAAACCAGCTACAAGAACAACAAAGCCAATGCGGTCATAGAGTTAAGTCGAAATACCAACTGCAATCAATGGTACAAAAAGATAGGTTCCTAAGCCCAAGGTCAGACCGAATAAACCACCAAATCCAAAAACCAGCCAAGTGCGCTCAAAAGTGAATGGTGAAAAAACTTCAATGAAGGCACCAGACCCAAGACGCTAACAGTACTTGCAAGAAGTGAACCGAGCCAGCTATGTGCTATACGTGCTTCAAATTTGTGAGAACGGCGTCCGCCCCGGGCACCAGCCTTGAAATTTTCGCCAATAGTGATTGTACGCTCGTGGCAGTGAGGGAACTGGAACAAGTAGCTTATGACCCAGAATTAGATTGCAAGAATGAATGCTTAATGCATCGCAGGCGAGCACCCGCCATCCACTGAAACTATGGTGGCGTCGCTGCCTTTCAGTTTGCGCTCGGCGCGCAGGTTCAGCCAGTTTTTGGCGGCGATCAGCATGCCCAGCGCGATGAAAGCGCCGGGCGGCAGGACCGCGAGCAGGAAGCCGTGATAGTCGGGTATTACGGTGATCACCAGCGGCTTCGCCGCTTCGCCGAACACCAGGTCGATGCCTGACAAAAGCGTGCCGTGGCCGAATATCTCGCGGATGCCGCCCAGTAGCGTGATCACCGCCGTCAGGCCCAGCCCCATCGCGATGCCGTCCAGCGCTGATGCGCGGATGCCGCTCTTGGAAGCGAAGGATTCGGCGCGCGCCAGCACGATGCAATTGGTGACTATCAGCGGAATGAAGATGCCCAGCACCAGATACAGCGGGTGCACATAGGCATTCATCAGGAATTGCACGATGGTGACCAGCACCGCAATCAACAGCACGTACACCGGGATGCGTGCCTCATTGGGGATGATTTCGCGTATCGCCGCGACACCGCTGCCCGATAATGCCATCACCAGCGTGGTGGCCAGGCCCAGGCTGAGCGAATTCACCACCGTGTTGCTGATCGCAAGCAGGGGGCAAAGGCCAAGCAGTTGCACCACGCCTGTGTTTTGCTTCCACAGCCCGTTAAGAAGAATCTCTTTCATTTCCTGGTAGGTCATTTTATCTTCTCCTTGCCGGAAGATGTTTTGGGGGCAGTCTTGGCAAACAATTCATCGCGGTGCAGGTCGTAGTATTGCAAAGCCATGTGCACTGCCTTCACCATCGCGCGCGGTGTGACGGTTGCGCCGGCCATGTAGTCGAAAGTGCCGCCATCCTTTTTCACTTTCCAGTCGCTGACCTTGCGGTTGTCCAGAGAAATGCCATCGAACACCTTTATCCATTCGTTCTTGGCGATATCGATGTAATCGCCCAGCCCCGGCGTTTCATTGTGCGATATTACACGCACCCCGCCTATCCTTCCATCCCGGAAGATGGCGATGATCAGATTGATCCTGCCGCCGTAACCATCTGGTGCGGTGGCCTGCATCACCGCTATGGACGGAAGATTTTTCAGGCGACCGCGATAGACGACTGTCGTATCGTCATTGCCAAGAAGTTCATCCGGCGCGAGCAGCGCCGTATCTTTCATGATGTCGTTGTCGTAGGCTGTTGCCGGCGCTATCTGCACGACAAGTTTCAGTTTCTCGTTCTCTTCGCTGCGCGCAATGGTGTCGCGTGTCAGTTCGTAGGTCAAAGCCAGCAATGCCGTACCGATTAGCGCAAAGAACAGCAGATTGAGCGCGGTGTGAAACGAGGCTTTGGCCAGCGTCCGCCTCATGATGCTTTGTCCTTTTTGACGCGGTCTTTTTTACCGAATACTTTCGGTTGTGTGTACAGCACGATCAGAGGCGCACAGATGTTCATCAGCAGTGTCGCGAATGCTACTCCGTCCGGGAAGCCGCCGAATGCTCGGATCAGGTAAGTGATCAAGCCAGCGCCCGATGCGTAGATCAATCGCCCCGTGTTGGTGGTGGGGCTGCTCACCGGATCGGTGAGTATGAAGAATGCACCCAGCATTGCCGCGCCCGAGAACCAGTGGAACATCGGTGTGACGTAGTGGGTCGGGTCGGCCAGATGGAAAATGCCGGAGGTGATGAACAGGGTGCCGAGATAGGCGGCCGGGATATGCCAGCTGATGATACGCGTGGCGAGCAGATACAGGCCGCCGAGCAAAAATCCAAGCGACACAAATTCGCTGCCGTGCCCCGCCAGACGTCCGTAGATTGGCATGTCGAGGATCTGACTGACCGTCTGGTCGAGGTGCAGATGGGTCTTTAGCGTGTCAAGCGGAGTGGCCATCGTGATCGCATCCAGCGTCATATCCTGCGGCAGCGCCCCCCAGAAGATATATTCCAGTTGATCCAGAAAGCCCAATTCGGATTGGCCCAATCCTTGCGGGGCGATCCAGTGCGTCATCTGCACCGGAAACGAAATGATCAGCACCGCATAGCCCACCATCGCCGGATTGAACAGGTTGTTGCCCAGCCCGCCGTAAAGGTGCTTGGCTATTGCAATGGCAAATACGGTACCGACGACCGCCAACCACCACGGCGCCAGAGGCGGTATCGAAAGGGCTAGCAGCCATGCGGTCAGCAGCGCGCTGTTGTCTCTGAGGAAAGGCGTGACCGGCCGGTCACGCAACTTTAGCATCAGCGCTTCCGTGATCAGCGCGGTGATACTGGCCAGCGTGATCGAGAACAGGATAGCGGGACCGAAATACCAGACGTATAACGCAATGCCGGGAACAAGTGCCAGCAACACCTTGAGCATGATCCGGGCGACATTGACAGGTTTGTTGATAAAGGGAGAGAAGAATGCGCCCATGCTATTCCTTGGTGTGCTCTACATGCGATTGCGCTATCTCAAGGATGTGTTCGCGACGGGTTTCAATGTCGGAGGAAACATGTTCTGGTTTCGCTTGCGGCTCGGCTTTGCCGGATTTGGCAGCCTGAGCAGCCCGTTCCTTGGCAGCCAATTTTTCGGCCTTCTCACGTTTTTCGCGTTCGATACGGTACATATGGAACTCGTGGCGTTCGCGCGCCTTGTCTGCGGCCTGTTTTTCCTTTTCACGCGCATGGATCTCGCTCTTGGCGAAACGGAAGTATTGAACCAGCGGGATATGGCTGGGGCAAACATAGCTGCATGCACCGCACTCGATGCAGTCGAACAAGCTGTATGTCTGGGCTTTCCCGAATTCCCTTGACCGAGCAAACCAGTAAAGATCCTGCGGCTGCAACTCTACCGGACATACTTCGACACAGCGCGTGCAACGGATGCAAGGCATGACGGGCGGCGGCGCAGGAAACAGTTTCTCCGAGGCTACGATGACGCAGTTGGTGGCTTTTACCACCGGCACGCGAACCTCAGTCAGCGGCAGGCCCATCATCGGTCCGCCCATGATATAGCCGCTGCTGTCCGGCAAGGGTGCGCTCAGGGCAATCAGTTCATCGATCGGCGTGCCGATCAAGGCTTCATAATTGCGCGCCTGCCGGACATTGCCGGTGACAGTGACGATACGCGACAGCAGTGGCTCAGCGTGTGCAAGGGCGCGGTAAACGCTGTAAGTGGTGGCTACGTTGAAACATTGCACCCCGATATCGGGTGGCAGTGTTCCAGATGGCACTTCCAGTCCGGTGAGTGTATATATCAGTTGCTTTGCTCCGCCGCCGGGATAAATCGTCGGTATCGCGACAACTTCAAAAGACATGCCGTTTTCCCTGACAGCCTGCTGCATCGCGGCGATCGCTTCCGGTTTGTTGTCCTCGATGCCGATCAGCACTTCCCTTGCATCCACCATGTAGCGCAGCATTTCAGCACCCTTGGCGATCTCTGACGCCCGCTCGCGCATCAGCATGTCGTCGCAAGTGATATAGGGTTCGCATTCCGCCGCATTCAGGATCAGCGTGTCGACTTTATGCCTGCCGATGCGCAACTTGATGTCGCTGGGAAATGCTGCGCCGCCCAGACCTACGATCCCTTTCATTCGCAATTGCTGCTGCAATTCGCCGGCGCTCTGCGTGCGGTAATCCTCAGCATCGTGCTGTTCCCACCGCTCCCTGCCGTCCGGAACCAATGTGGCGCACAAATTCGGCAGCCCGGAAGGATGGGCGACAGGATGCATTCCGATATCGGTGATGGTTCCCGAGGTGGGGGCGTGTACCGCGCTGGAAATGAAGCCATCCGGCAAACCGATAAGCTGGCCCTTCAGCACCTTTTCTCCGACCTGCACAACCGGCTTTGCGGCTTCGCCGGCATGCTGGTGAAAAGGGACGATCAACCTGGAGGGCAGCGGTGCAGGCGCAATTCCGAGCAGCGTCGACTGTGTCTTGTGGCTGGGCGGATGGATGCCGCCGTGGAAATGATGCAGTACTCTCATTATTGCGTCGGGGTCAAAGCGTAAGAGGGGTATTTCCACTTCCAGTTGGTGATATCTTCCTCGATCACCACCATGCTGATGCAATCGACCGGACAGGGCGCGACACACAATTCGCAACCAGTGCATTCTGCGGCGATGATGGTGTGCATTTGCTTGGCAGCGCCCGCAATGGCGTCCACCGGGCAGGCCTGGATGCACAATGTGCAGCCGATGCAGGTGCTTTCGTCGATAAACGCGACCGACTTGGGCTTGGGGCCAGCGGTATCATCGCCAAACGGTTTGAAGTCGACGCCGAGCAGGTCGGCCAGTTTCTGGATACCTTCTTCTCCTCCCGGCGGGCAGCGATTAATGTCGGCTTCTCCCGCTGCGATGGCTGTTGCGTAGGGTTTACAGCCAGGGTAGCTGCATTGACCGCACTGCGTTTGCGGAAGTATTGCATCGATCTTGTCAACCAGCGGATTGCCTTCGGTGCGGAATTTGATCGCGGCGAAACCCAGCACCGCGCCGAGCACGATCGCGACAGCCGCCATCACCAGTAGCGCGCTTAGCATTATCTGATCAGTCCCGAGAATCCCATGAAAGCCAGACTCATCAGTCCCGCCGTAATCATCGCTATCGCCGAACCCTTGAATATCACCGGAACGTCCGCGCCTTCCATGCGTTCACGCATGCCGGCGAACAGCACCATCACCAGGGTAAAGCCCATCGCCCCGCCCATGCCGAAAAATAAGGACTCCATGAAATTATGCTTGGCCTGCACATTGAGCAGCGGGATCCCCAGTACCGCGCAGTTGGTGGTGATCAGCGGCAGATAGATGCCCAGCACCTGATGCAGCACAGGACTGGTTTTCTTGATCACCGTTTCGGTGAATTGCACGATACCGGCGATCACCACGATGAACGTCAGGGTGGTCAAATAGGATAGCTCGGGTCCGAGCAGATACCGGTTGATCAGGTAGCTTGAACCCGAGGCCAGGGTCAGAACAAAGGTGGTTGCTGCACCCATGCCGATGGCGGTCTCCAGCTTCTTGGAGACACCCATGAACGGGCACAACCCGAGAATCTTGATCATTACGATGTTGTTCACAAACACCGCGCTAATCAGGATCAGCAGATATTCAGTCATTAGTTCAGTTCCGGATAGAAACGATAACTGCGTTGGCTCCGTCATCGGCTCGTAGCCGCACTAAGTGTGCTGTCTTCGTTGCCTCATCCTTGCCGCCTTGTTCTCCTTTCTGTTCGAAATTGGAATCAGGCTACGCTTTTGAAATCATGCGCGGATTATCCCCTGATTCATAGGCTGCTTCAACCGCGTTTGCGTTATATGGTTATTCACCGAAGCCAGATTTCGATTTGCGTATCCATTTCGGTGACGCGGTTGCTCGTTATCCTGAAGTTTTCTATTGAGTCCATAATGTTTCTTGAAAATACGTTTTATATAGGTTCACCATTTTCATCGAGATAGAACTCGTTCAGTGCGCGTTCCACTTCTGCCATGTGGGTGAGCACCGGCCCGCCGCCCATCATGATGCCGATACTGCAGACTTCTATGATCTCCTCCAGGCTGACGCCGGCTAGCTTGCAGGCGCGAACATGGAGGGCGATGCAGTAATGGCATTGCTGGGTCAACGCCATGCCGAAGGCGATGCGCTCCTTTTCCTGCTTGTCCAGCACCCCGGGCTGCATCGCCTCTGCCATGAAGGCCTGTACCTTGCCCATCAGCCTGGGCCGGTATTCGGCCATCAGCTGCAGGCCGCGGTGGGCATGTTCCAGTACCTTGCGCTCGCTGTCTGAACCCTTGGTTTGTTTCTCGTCAGCCATGTCGTCTCCTTCCGGATTGTTTTTTGGGTTGGTGCGTGCAACGGATTGCTGCTGCACATTCTGTAACCAGCGCAGGGCCTCGGTAGATCAGGCCGCTGTAGATCTGCACCAGTGCAGCGCCGGCATTGATCTTCTCTGCAGCATCCGTTCCCCTCATGATGCCGCCGACGCCGATGATGGGCAGCGCGCCCTGCAGTTCGCCGGCAAGCTGGCTGATCACGGCAGTGGATCTGTCGCGCAACGGCGCTCCACTCATGCCGCCTGGTTCCGCACCATGCGGAAGGTTCTTTACGCCCTCGCGGGACATCGTGGTGTTGGTGGCGATCACTCCATCGATGTGATGTTTGATGAGCAGAGCGGCGATCTGCTTGATCTGGGTTGTGTCAAGATCAGGCGCGATCTTCACTGCAAGCGGCACATATTTTCCATATTGCTGGGCCAAGCTCAGTTGTTCCGACTTTAGCTGTGCGAGCAATGCGTCCAGTTCATCTTCGCTTTGCAACTGCCGCAGATTGGCGGTGTTGGGCGAGGATATGTTGATCGCAACATAACTGGCGTGTGCATATACCTTGCGCAGGCAGATCAGATAGTCCTCGGATGCGCGCGCTATCGGGGTGAACGCGTTCTTGCCGATATTGATGCCCAGGATGCCGCGATACCGGGCGCGTTTCACATTCGCGAGCAGCCGGTCCACGCCCTCGTTATTGAAACCCATGCGGTTGATGATGGCGCTGGCCTGAGGCAGGCGGAACAGGCGCGTGCCGGGATTGCCGGGCTGGGAAAGCGGTGTAACTGTGCCTATCTCGATGAAACCGAAACCGAGCGCCGCCAACCCATCTATGCACGAACCATTCTTGTCGAGTCCGGCGGCAAGGCCGACAGGATTGAGGAAGGTAAGTCCCATTACGTTGCGCGGATCGTCAACCGGGCGCGGAGCGATCAGGCTGCTCAAACCCAGGGAGTGCAGAGTCCGCAGTCCGGTCAGCGTGATGTGGTGTGCAGTTTCTGCATCGAGCGCAAACAGGGCAGGACGGATTAATGAATACATGGACGGCTTTCGTGGCCTCTGGCAATTCGTTTTTCCCGCATGAGCCAGAAATGCGGGACGGTCAGTTTTTCCTGGCGACTACAGGAATCGGAAACTTTTTCCTTTGCCGGAACATGGCGCCGCGTTGCTTGCCGCGCCAGTTTTCCGAAATCACATCGCCTAGTTGCAGGCACAGCATTCCAAACAGTGCATAACCGGGTTGTGCGAGCAGCGGATGGCTCAGGTTGATCTCCAGGATGCCTCCATTGACCTGATATACCGTCACAGCGAGGTTGGCGACTATGATGCCCGACAAGGAGGCAAATGCCACCCGCCCCCAGTTTCCGTAACCAAGCCCGTCAAATATCGTGCTTTCGTGCCACATCAATTGCAGCGAGACCAGCAACAGCAACGGTGCCAGCCACAGCAGCCAGTACAATTGCCCAGGCCATGCGGCCCCTCCGAGCAGACCGGCCACGCCAGTCGTAAACAGGACTGTGGCCAGCGTTCCCTTGCCGGGTATGTGCAGGGCGATACCACGGGACAAGTATTTCAACGCCCCCGGCAAGGAGCCCAGCAAGGCGCGGGTGCTTAACACCGCAGGAGCAATGGTCGCAAACAGCGGAGAAAAAAGCAGCAGTTGCATCGCGGGATTATCCTTTTGCGTCGTCCAGCTTGACACGTACATATTCAAATAAGCCAGCAACCAGACCAGTATTGTTCCTGCCGCCCCCACCCATGACAGGTAGTCGAGTTGCGCTTTCAGGGGGTTGCTGCCGGTAAGCAGCCTGGTCATGTGGTTGACGAGCAGTATATAGGCGGTCAGCACCATCGTGGTAATCAGCGTTGCCGGAGGGTTCACGATGGCCGTGGGGGTTTCGTAGGGAAAATCGTGCCATGCGGAGCCGCTTATCCACAACCCGGCAAGCGGCAGCAACAACAGGCTAAACACAAAGATGACCAAACGCGTTTTCATGGTGCCCGCATTTCGGATTGGTGCGGGCCCGCTTTGACGATGGCAAGCCATTCGCCATCCTTCAACCCCTGTGCCGGACGGTATTGTGTCTTGTATGCCATTTTGCGGCTGCGTTCTATCCAGTAGCCAAGGTAGACGAAATCCAGTTCAAGTTTGCGACAAAGCTCGATTTGCCACAACACGCCGTATATCCCCAGGCTTGTGTTTGGCAGATCGGGTTCGTAGAAAGTGTAAACCGAAGACAAGCCATCGCTGAGCAGGTCGATCACGCTGACCATACGCAGCACCCCGCGGTCCCGAAATTCCACCAGCAGGGAGTCGACATGGCTTTGCAGCAGAAAATTCTGGTAGGACTCGCGGTCATCATTGTCCATTCCTCCATCTTTGTGGCGCGAATCCTGATAACGTTGATAGAGGTCGAAATGCTCGGGATTGTCATGTAGCGAATGCAGGGTTGCCTTGAGGTCGGCATGTCTTTTCCATGCGCGCCGCTGCGAGCGGCTCGCCTTGAATTCCTTTGCCATTACGCGCAACGGTACGCAAGCGCTGCAGTTATCGCAGCGCGGGCGATAGGTGTAATTTCCGCTGCGTCGAAAGCCGTGCCTCACCAGTTCGGAATAGACCTGCGTGTCGATCAGGAATGCAGGCGTGGCGACTTGGGACCGAGCCTGCAAATCGGGCAGGTAACTGCACGAGTAAGGTGCTGTCAGATAGAAGTGCAGCGCGGAAAGCGGTATGTCGTTAAGTTGGCTCATGTAAACAGGTCGGTTTCGAATTTCCACTCGGAGACAGGCGTACAGTGTACCAATTCCTGCAAGCGCGTGATAAATTCGCTGCGCGGGATTTCCCTGGCTCCAAGGGAAGCCAGATGCGGCGTACTCATCTGGCAATCGATCATGCCGAACTGCCAGCGCTCCAGTTGCCTGGAGAGATGAGCCAGCGCGATCTTCGATGCGTTGCTGACCAGGCTGAACATCGATTCGCCGTAGAACATGCGTCCGATGCTGATACCGTACAGGCCTCCGACGAGTTTGCCCTCCAGCCATACTTCCACTGAATGCGCGTAGCCCAGGCGATGCAAGGCACAATATGACGCAATCATGTCCTCGCCTATCCATGTGCCCCGATGTCCTGCTCTAGGCGAGGCGCAAGCGCGCATCACATGCTCAAAAGCTGAATCGGTGCGGATTTCAAGGTTGTTTTTTCGCAATACCCTTGCCAGTGAGCGCGAGACCCTGAATTCATTCGGGAAGAGCACCATGCGCGGATCAGGACTCCACCACAGCACGGGCTCGCCCGGATTGAACCATGGAAATATTCCATGCCGGTATGCCTCCTGAAGGCGTGTCGTGGTTAAATCTCCGCCCGCTGCCAGCAAGCCGTTCGGTGATCGCATAGCCTGATCGACGGGCGGGAAAGACATGTTATCGGTCAGCCATGGAATCAAGTTTTCCGTCCTTGCATCTGTTCATTGCGCTGTTTTGTAGTTATATTGTACTTAATCAAGGTACAGTCCGAATCGAAGTCGGCAGGGAGATGCTGGATGCTAGCAAAAATATTTGGAAAAAAATCGGACCATCCGATGGCAGACATCAAGTCTGTTCAAGCGTTTCTGGAAGATCTGCCAAAGAATGACGTGCACAAGCTGCTCATGGAACTGACAGAGTGGATAGAGTCGGTTGCGGAGCATGACGATTTCAAGCTGGATCACCAGTTTGCCGTGTTGCGCCTTCTCGATGAGGCTGCCCAAACACACTTCCGGAAATTGTCACGCGAGTATTTTACTCCGGTCGAGCCGGGAA
>Ga0224495_10000245_pt1 | contig 44355 bp, 35 predicted proteins | sample SF_Jul11_sed_USG_FD_168128 | JGI IMG/M metagenome (GOLD analysis project Ga0224495, IMG submission 168128) | Sediment microbial communities from San Francisco Bay, California, United States - SF_Jul11_sed_USGS_4_1 | ecosystem: Environmental > Aquatic > Marine > Sediment | place: USA: California...
CGATGCGGACATTATCAAAAGAAGACTTGTTATATAAAGAACTTTACGAAAAATTATCGACGTTGAATAAAAAAACCGTTGAATAAAAAAACCACCGCTACTTCCTTATATAAAAATCCCACCCATTCACCGAGAATGGCTGAGTTGATAGTTTCTTCTTTACATCATATCCAATTTATAAATAAAGAACTCATCCTTATGATGATTGATCCAAATATTAGCCCAAAAGTAATTGCAATCGGCGATTCAATCACTCGCGGACACCCCGATGATTATTCATGGACAAAAATTGTTTCTAAAAAACTTGACATAGAAATTGAAAATATGGGGCTTAAGGGAGATACCTTTGCTGGTATTCTTATGCGTCTTGATAAAGATGTTATTTCTAAAGAACCGGATTTTTGCATAATAACCGCCGGAACAAACGACTTTTCATTGGGTTATGAAGTTGAAGACGTTAAAAAACAAATTAAAGAAATCATCGTTGAACTTGAAAAAGAAGGAATTATACCTGTCATAGGAGTTCCTATTCCTACCATTGAAGAATATGCTGAAAAAAAACTTAAACTTTTACGATCATGGATAATTGCCGTATGTTCACATTCCATACCTTTCCATAAAGCGTTTAGTCAAGAAAATTTACTTTCTGGTTCAATGCTTTTAGATGGGGTTCATCCTACGCACGAGGGACATAACCGAATGGCTGAAGTATGTTCTCATGAACTTAGAATGTTGATCATGCACTTAAATAAACATTAAGCGCCGGTTATTTTAATCATTTCGAAACAATTAATCTTTACAGTTTAAATTTGTATTAAATTCAGGTGCAGATGAATTCTTTTCAACGAAAAATTGTTGTTACATGGCTTGGCATTATTTGTATGCTTATATTTTCAATGGTGATTGTTGGTGGTGTTACAAGACTAACACATTCAGGTCTTTCTATTGTCGAATGGAAACCATTGATGGGGATCATTCCGCCGACAAATGAAGAGGCATGGAATAAAACCTTCGACCTCTATAAACAGTACCCTGAGTATAAAATCACCAATCGGCACATGGAATTATCTGATTTTAAATTTATCTTTTACTGGGAATATTTTCATAGACTTCTGGGGCGATTGATTGGTGTTGTGTATCTGATTCCTTTTTTGTTTTTTTATTTTAGTAAATATTTCAATAATAAATTAGCCTTTAAATTATTCGCAGGATTTCTTCTCGGAGGTCTTCAAGGACTTGTCGGCTGGTTTATGGTTAAAAGCGGTCTTGCAAACGATCCCAGTGTAAGTCATTATCGATTGGCTTTGCACCTTTCGATCGCGTTCGGGATTGCAGCCTATCTTTTCTGGAACATTCTCGATATCCTGTCTGAAAATAAAAAATCAAACGCAATACATAAAAGATTTAAACAATCGCTGCTCTTGACAGCAGGTATCTGCCTGCAAATCATTTACGGAGCATTTACAGCAGGTAAAAAAGCAGGTTTTGGTTACAATACATTCCCCAAAATGGATGATGCATGGATTCCAGAAGCGGTTTTTTCAATTCAACCATCGTGGCTGAATTTTCTTGAAACCAACGCAGCGATTCAATTTACACATCGAATGATTGCATGGTCTTTAATCATCGGTATTCCTGTTTTCTTATGGAAAATCAGAAATGAACTCAATAAGCTTCAAAAATTTTCCATGAATTTACTTTTTGCAGCCCTGTGCATTCAATTTACCCTGGGTGTTGTTACCATATTGTTTATAGGAAGTTATGAGGTTGTACTGCCCGCGATTCATCAGTCGGGAGCTTTTATATTATTTTCAACAGCGATATTTTTTAATCATCGCCTCTACAAAAATCAAAACTAAAATCTATTTAAAATAATAACAATAAAAAATGTTCTCATTGTACAAAAATAAAGCCCTGCAAAACGAAAGAAAAAATATTTTTTTCCGAAAAACAATAAAAGATACATCCATTGCTGAAGGCGTAGGGCTTCATTCTGGAGAAATAACAAAATTGATTTTTCACCCTGCTGAAGAACATACCGGAATTCAATTTCATACTTATTTAAAAAATAACCGTGTTAATAAAATAGCGGCAACTCTGGAAAATGTAATGGACACTTCTATGGCGGTAACACTTGGTAAAAACCATATGTATATCCAAACCATTGAGCATCTTATGTTTGCAATTTCTATACTTGGTATCACCGATATGGTCATTGAAGTGATTGGCGGCTCTGAAATTCCAATTCTGGATGGATCTGCCCAACCCTATATTGAAATTCTCGAAAACTGCGAATTTCACGAATACTCCAGTATCGTTTCGCCGATTGAAATAAAAAGTCCAATCATGGTTACCGACGGCGACAGGTACATCGTCGGAATTCCAGCAAACCAGTTGAAAATTTCTTACAGCGTAGATTACAATCACCCTATGTTAAAAAATCTATCCTGTGAAATAAACTATACTCGAGAATTCTTTGTAAACCATATTGCCAAGGCACGGACTTTTGGTTTTATGAAAGATGTAGAAATTTTGCGGAACAAAGGTCTGGCCCAGGGCGGAACCATTGACAACGTTTTAGTCTTTAATCAAAATTCAACCGTCAATAAAGAAAGATTTTTACACGAAGCCCTTTATCACAAAGTACTCGACTTAATGGGCGATCTCTCTCTGTGCAATCGCCCCATCAAAGGTCACTTGCTTGGTTCAAAAGGAGGTCACGCTCTTGATATCGCCTTTGCTAAAAAACTTATAAAACAATCACAGGAATATGATCACCAAACAAATATTCCCATCGTTAAAGAATTATCTTTTTAATTGTATAATTTCAACTTCGCTTAAATGTAAATCTTCCGGGTTTTTACCTGCTGCAATCATGGCGCAAAAACCTGTTCCATAGGCATCTGCAATGGCTCCGCTTCGGTCTTCAACCGTGCTTTTTACCGTAATCGAATGACATTTACCCGAGGGCAAACCGGTATGAGGATCAACAATGTGAGAATATTTTTTGCCATCAATTGTATAAAATCTATTGTAATTGCCGGAGGTTTGAACAGAACCATTTGTCAATGAAATTGTATTTTGACCAATTCCCGTGTGTGATTTTTGATCGTAACTTCGCTTGTCAGGATTATAAATATTTATAACAAACGGTTTTGGAATTTCATTACGATCAAATACAACAACTCCGCCCCCGCAATTGATCAGGCCCCTTTTTATACCCAGTTTTTCCATTATTTTTTGGCTTTCATCGCCCATGTATCCCTTGGCAATAGCGCCAAGATCAAGCTCCATCGCCCCTGTTTTAAAAAAAACCGTATGAGTATCATCATTAAGAGCTATTTTTTTATAAGATACTTTTTCAAGAGCCCGATTTATCGTATCAGAAGACGGCAGACGATTTTGCTTTTGGGCATTTTTCCAGACATCAAGAATCGGCAAAACAGTGATGTCATAATAACCAAGAGTATTTTCAGAAACACGGATAGATTCTTTCACCATCTTGTAAGTATGGACCGGTAACTTTACTTCGCGCTTGTTTTCCTGACGGTTTATGCCAGATATAAAACTGTTATCCCGATAATTACTGATTTCGTTCTCGATATCTTCAAAAAATATTTGAATCCGGCTGCAGGCTTTATCCATTGTTTTTTTATCGGTCGCATAACCTTGTATTTCGGTGAGTATTCCGCCCATGGAATAAAACGAACATGAACGCCGCATCGGGGCGTATAAAAACAAAAAATACATCATCCCTGTAACGGCTATAATGACGGGCAATATTATTTTTTTATTTTTAAACATAGAAGGTTTTTATTTAGCGTTAAAATTGGCACACGCAGCATTTTCGATTATTATCAAAAAGGATTTTCTTCTGAAAAAAAATCAACTTTAATTTTAAATTTTTTTTCTAAATGGCCGCCCAAAAGTTTTACGCCAATACATTCGCTTTTATAATGCCCCATAGAACTAAAGGCAATGTTATTTTCAATGGCCAGATTATAAACCCATTCAGAGTTTTCTCCCGTTATAAAAGCGTCAAAACCCTGGTCAATTGCTTTTTGTAAATACGAGACACCGTTACCTGAAACAATCGCAACATGCTGTATTTTTCCGTTTTTGGGAATATGAAAACCTGTCGTGTGGTAGTACTTGTCAAGTAATATGGAAAATTTATATGAATCCATGGGTGTTTTTAATTTTCCAGAATACCCTGTATTTTCAAAAGGTTTAATGTTACTTAATTTAAGATCGCGCAAAACAGGGGCATTATTTCCATATTCATTTAAAAAATCAAGCGGCAAATGATAGGCAAAAAGATTGATATTGTGATTTAACATTAGTTTTAATCTTTCTTTACAGGGTCCAGTTACTTTTCGAGATTCATGTTCCCAGAACATTCCATGATGAACCAAAATTGCTTCTGCGCCAAGCTCAATGGCTTTATTCATCACCGCCAATGAAATGGACGGCGACGTTAATATACGTTTAATTTCAGAAGCGCCTTCAATTTGAAGACCATTGGGACAATAGTCTTTAAATTCATTAACCGCCATTAATGTATTTAAATAGTTTTCTAAAGATTTGTTGTTCATTTTTCATGCCTGGCTATCTAAAATTACTAACCGCTAAGGCGCAAAGGACGCAAAGGTCATAAAGTAAAGAGATAAACCAGTTTTTCGTGCTTTTCTCTTCAACTCCTTTGCGATCATGGCGTCTTTGCAATTCATTTTTTATATTTTCATATTATTTCATTTTTTCATGCATGCCGATAAGAAGCGAGAACATCAAGGTTGTTCGAAACAATAAATGGAATATGTATTCGTGCAAGTATTGCTTACACCAGTGGTACTTCCATCCCAAGTCCATGAACTTAAAATTGTATAATTTCCCCCCTCTCCATTCATGGCTGTTGTTCCTATTGTCCAATCTGTACAATGGCTTCCTGCTGAAGTAAGTGTTCCGCCATTCATTGTTCCAGTCCAGCTACCAGGAGCATTAATTGCAACTCCTGGCGGAGCACTATTTATTTCTGTAGTATCAATATTTCGCAATGGAATACCACCATTACTTATATAATCCCAACTATAAAAAAGTAAATTACCATTTATATCTACATAAGACGCTTTGGTCGGTTTATAACTACCACAGCTTTTCTTTCCTTTAATGCCCACGATATTACATATTGCATCCGTAGTACTGTCAGAAAGCCATGCTCTAAAAACTTTTTTACTCGAAGTTATCAGCCCTGCATTAATAGCGCTTTGTTGACATACACAATTAGCATTTAGTAAACCTGAACTATTCGGGCACTGGGGAAATGCAACGGCACCACCAAGCGTAAAATTCATATCACCTGGAGTCACATTTGATGTAACAAACACCATCAACGGCGCAGGCGAATACATTTTACCCATAATATCCCACGAATAACATTCAAAAATGGTTACACTTGTCAGAGATAAGCCTGTTAGTAAAATTATTTTTCGAAGTTTTACTTTTAAGTTTTTCATATATTTTCCTTTATTTACATATGCCTGGCTATCTAAAATTACTAACCGCTAAGGCGCAAAGGGCGCAAAGGTCATAAAGTGAAGAGATAAACCAGTTTTTCTTGCTTTTCTCTTCAACTCCTTTGCGATCATGGCGTCTTTGCGGTTCAAATTTTATATTTTCATATTATTTCACTTTTTCATGCCTGCCTGGCTGTCTAAAATTACTAACCGCTAAGGCGCAAAGGGCGCAAAGGTCATAAAGTGAAGAAATAAACCAGTTTTCTTGCTTTTCTCTGCGACTCCTTTGCGATCATAGCGTCTTTGCGGTTCATTTTTTCATGTCTGCCGATAAGAAGCAAGATCACGGCTGCTCAAAACAATAAATGGGGTATGTCATGGTCGCACAGGCTGTTGAACCAAATGAAGCTCCAAAACTAAGCGTATCTGTTGTCCAATACAATGCATTTTGAGTATTACCAACCATCCCGCTACCCAGATTGCCCCAATCCATTGTCCCATTGGGACAATAACTTGTACCGCCGACCCCGCCGCTAACCGTACCCGTCCAGGCGTTTAACGAAGCTGTAGTTGTTTTATTTTCTGTTATATTGATCGGTCGATTTGGAATCTTGCCCGATTTAATATCATCCCAACTGTTAAAAAGAAGGTTGCCGTTTACATCAACATAGTTTGCATTGGTTGTATAACCTCCGCATTGCGCCAATTTTTGCCCTTTTCTTCCTATGATGTTACAAATGGCATCGGTGGTACTATCTGAAAGCCAGGCATTGTATACAGCTCCATTTTGTGCCATATTTGCATTAAATGCCAACTGTTGACAGGCGCAATTGGCATTGAAAATACCTGTTCCTATACACTGAGGTATCATAGACATAAATGCTAAATCCCCCATAGTATTAAGCGACGTTACAAATACCCTTAGTTGCTTTGGCGGCGCAGGCGGCGCAGGCGAATACATTTTACCCATAATATCCCACGAATAACATTCATATAACGTGATACCTGTCAGGGTTAGGCCTGTTAATAAAATTATTTTTCGAAGTTTTACTTTTAAGTTTTTCATATATTTTCCTTTTATAGTTGTGTGGGCTGTCTAAAATTACTAACCGCTAAGGCGCAAAGGGCATAAAGTAAAGAAATAAACCAGTTTTTCTTGCTTTTTCTTTAACTCCTTTGCGAACAAGGCGTCTTTGCGGTTCATTTTTTATATTATTCTTAAAATGTTACGCCCATATTAAACAATAAATTTAAATTTAAAATGGGCAACGGACGATCGTAGTATACATCAAACGTAGTGCTTAAACCGGCAGATAAAAACGAAAGAAGCAGCAAATCGACCCCCAACCTGGCTCCAAATATCGGATTTTGTACCTTGTATCTGGTATAACTTCCACCTGTTGAGTTTGATGCAAATACATTGTAATTGAGCTCTCCAGAGTAATAACCGGCGCCAAGATCACCATATGCATATAGCCGCTTTTGGATGTAAAATCCATAACCGCCGTACAACATTAAATCTTGCACACTTAAATTAGAGTGATTGTAGTTTGTGTTCTGAGTTTCAAAATCGAGATGACGAAATCTCAGTGAAGTCTGCAACGACGGTATAGGCCAAAAACGCACATCAATGTAGACGTTATTAATACGATATTCGTTTGGCAGCAAATTTACTGTTCTTGGCGTTGGAATCAACGATGTACCCATTCCGAGCGATATAAGAAATTTTTTAGCAGCCCAGTCATAAACGGGGCCTTTTCCAATATTTTTTGTTAAAGCCTTTTTTTCATCTGGTTTTTTGGTTTCCTGATCATTTTCAGCCACCTGTTTCTTGGCGCCGGCTGCTTCTTCAATCATTATGTTGATCGTATCTACAATGTTTTTGGCAACCTTGTCTGTTGCTTTAAAAATGGTATTATCTACAACATTATTATTCTCGTCCAAATCTCTTACAGCGTCAGAAGCCGCCACATATATGGATGTATTGAATATCAGTTCGTTTGTTTCGTTATTATAATTATAGTTACCATATATAACAATGTCTGATTTTAAGTCGCTGGATATTTTTCTGGCAAAATTTAACTGATCTTCATCTAACTGAAGCTCGGCTGCGGTTTTAACTCTTTTTCCATCATTTTTATCAGCTTTGTTTTTTGGTTTTTGCTTAATTTTATTTTTTTTAACATATTGATCAACTTCATACGTTACTTTTTGTACTTCTTTTGGGTCTACCCGATTAAAAGTAAAATTTTTCAGCATCGATGTACTGATGGCATCGCTTAAGCTTTCCGACATATATACAAAATTTTTCGTGTTTGTTCTATCACTAAAAGGTAAGATGATCACCCTTGCCAACTCCTCTTTTTTGGTATCGTCTGCAGCAGGAGCCGCATTTCCCTGTGCAAAAATAAAATGAGAATATATTGCAATGATAAAAAAATAAATTACCCGAAAATTCTTGTTCATAACGTATAAAGAAACCCACCCCCACGGTCGTCAACAAAAAATTTATTCTAAATTTTACGATAGCAGATTCATGATCCACAAAACAAAAAACGGGCAATACGCTTGGGGTAAGAATTCATTTACAAGGTCAATAAACACATGGGTTTATCCTATGCGCGTACTTATTCTTGGAAGCGGCGGTCGTGAACATGCCCTGTTTTTAAAAATTTCAGCCAGCCCTCTGGTTAAAGAACTTTATATAGCTCCCGGAAACGGAGGAATTCCTGAAAATCAAAAAATAGAGCTTGATGTTTGCGATTTTAATTCTATTTTAAAAGTAATTATCGATAAAAAAATTGAATTATTGGTTGTAGGTCCCGAAATGCCGTTGGCAGCAGGTATAAAAAACTTTTTTAAAGAAAAAATTCCCGCTTTATTGGTTTTCGGACCAGATCAACATAGCGCCCGTCTTGAAGCATCAAAAGTATTTTCATATGAATTTATGGAAAAGGCAAACATTCCAACCGCCAAAAGTCATGTGGCGCGAAATTTAATTGAAGCCGAAGCGGTCATTAAAAATCATTCATTACCCCTGGTGATAAAAGCCGATGGACTGGCCTCAGGCAAGGGCGTCAGCATTCATCATGATACCAAAGAAGCTTTGGATAAATGCTCTGAAATATTTAACGATAAAATTTTTGGCAGCTCCGGCGATTCAATTTTAATTCAGGAATTTATGCAGGGCAAAGAGGCTTCTTTGTTTGCCATTTGCAACGGTAAAGAAGCCATTTATCTGCCGACTGCCTGTGACTACAAAAGAGTTTACGATCATGGCCAGGGACCAAACACCGGCGGCATGGGTTCATTTTCGCCCGGAAACATTTTAACGCAGGAACATATTGAAAAAGCTCATACCCTCATTGTAGAAAAGGTTTTGCGTGAATTTAATTATACGGGTATTTTATATACAGGTTTAATGATCGGCGATAACACAATGAACGTCGTTGAATTTAATTGCCGTCTTGGCGATCCTGAAACTCAATGCGTTTTACCAATGATGGAAACCGATCTTATACCGTATATTTTGTGGAGCTGCGGAAAAGAAAATGCCCCTTTTCGAATAAAAAACAACGAAACTTACAGTGTTCCTACCAAACCAGGTTATTGCATCAATGTTGTACTAACGGCAGCCGGCTACCCTTCTTCAGATTATGTTAAAAATATTTCTTTAAAATTTCCGGACGAATTACCTGAAAATTTACACATGGTTCATGCCGGTACAAAATTTACCAATGGCGCAGTTGTATCACATGGGGGCCGAATAGCCAGTGTTGTTGTGTACGACAAAAATCCAAACATAGCACGTGATAAAATTTATAATTTCATCGACTCTTTGAAAAAATTAAATGACTTTTCAAATCTTCATTATAGACTGGATATAGGCCAAATTTAGTGAAATTTTATATAAAAATCAAAATTTCGCTGAAGCTAAAAGTAAATAGCCTAAACCAAGTTTTAACCGTCAAAGGCCGATAATTAAATAATGTACTCTTTAACTGAAATAATTCATACAGGTAATCCGAAATATCTGCAATATTTTTCCAAAAAAACCGGATTTTTAATTACCGATTTTAAATCAACAAACAACGCCAATTTACAGTGGTTATGGAAACATATCGCCAAAAATTTTAATTTTATCAATGACTTCAGCAAATTAAATTATACTGAAAAACAAAAGCTTGGCGAAATTTTAAATAACTTTGGCTGCCTTCCTCAGTCAGATAAAACGTGCGATGAAATGGAAAAAAAGCTGCCCTGGGTATTTATTCATCCGGTATCGGGAATCTTTATTCCGCTTGAAATTGTCAAGCTGCTCATGCAGGAAGAAACATTTTTCAGGGAAAATTACTTGTTCAGTCTTCTTTACAAATTAAAAATCAAAGAACAAAAATACTTTACATCTTTCATTGGAAGTTCTCTTGATGCTAAAGTAAATTTGTCGTTTGAAAGCAGCCCTTTGGATATGGCGTTGGTTTTATACATCTGGCTTTCTGAACAAATACGCGCCATTACCGACATTCGAAATATAATACCCGAGAGAGGTAAAATATTAAAAAGTCCTTTTACGTTCGCGCGAGAAATCAACATGGATTCAATTGCCTCTGTAAATAATGCTTCTACGCTGATTCCTGAAAAGCCAGTTCCCATCTGGGATTACCTGTATTTACACTTCTCTCACTTAAAAGAAGATATTGATAAATTACATACGCTGGTTACAAGGGGAAATAAAGGTTTTTATCGATCTGTAAGTTTACTGAAAAATCAAAACAGCGATTTAATCAGAGCGTTTAAAGGAGGAATATTGATTCCCGTATTGGTCTCTACAGGGAAAAGTTCTCCGATAAAACTTGTTTCTCCAGTCGAATTGCATTATACCCTAAAAAACAACCAGGTTAAAAATTCCACAATTGTAAATGAATTACTTGGATCGCGTCGCGATCCAAGCTAAATTAAATAAATTGCAACGTTATTTTTAATCGTTTGACCTGCCGCCAAGCAAACCGGCTCTAATTAAATAATAGATAAGAGTTACAATTGCGCTTACTGCGGCTGCAACATAGGTTAAGGCTGCAGCGTTTAAAACGGCGGAAACGCCTTCTCTTTCTGAAGCCTGTGAAAGTACGCCCGTATCCCACAATAATTTTTTGGCGCGTGCCGAGGCATCGAATTCAACCGGTAGAGTTATTAATTGAAATACAACTACAGCAGAAAAAAGAGCAATTCCGGCATATACAAGACCGGTCATTTGCAATAAAAATCCGCCAAAAAGTATAAAATAACTTAAATTGCTGCCGATGGATGCCATCGGAACCAGAGCGGTTCTAAATGAGAGCATGGCGTACTTTGTTTTATGTTGAATCGCATGACCGGCCTCATGAGCGCCGACTCCGGCGGCAGCTATGGTGCATCCGTCATAAACTTCGGAAGAAAGACGTAACACCTTATGGGCAGGGTCATAGTGATCAGACAAAAAACCGTCAACTCTCTCGATTCTCACATCTGTTATTCCGCCGGAACGTAAAACGGCCTCTGCAGCCTGTGCGCCGCTCATGCCCGATCTGGTCGCAATTTTTGAATATTTATTAAAGCGGCTCTTTACTAAAAAAGACGCTACCAGCGAAAATAAAAATGTCGGAGCAATTAAAATCAGGTACAATGGATCAAATCCAATCATGTTAAAACTCCTTAAGTTTAAAGATTTAATTTCGAAAATATTTCCGAATCCTGTTCTTCAACAAGATTCCAAAAATCATCTGCAGAAAGCCCTTCGACTTTGGCAGAATGTAGAAGTTTGTTTAATTTGCCTTTGTATTCTTCTATGTTAAATTTATCCTTATGCTCACATTCAATATAAGCTTCCCTTATCTCATCAACGTATTGACGAATAAGACCGTCATGAAAACTTTCATTATCCATTGGCCATATTCTGTATAAATATACACTCCTTCAATCACTAATTTAAACAAGGTTGGGTTATCATTTTTATTTTATTTTATAGATTGACGGCGATGCTTTCACACATTATGTGGGTAAAAAGTAATTTTATTTAATTTCCTAATTGATTAAAATACAGATCTAATAAATTTATGAATACATTTTCAACACAATTTAATGCATTTGAAGCCGATATGAAAAAATTAAAGCAAGATCTTCGTAAACTTGGTTATCTGGAACGACCTGTAGGATTTATTATTTTTTCCTGGGTATATAATCTGACATTTGCCATAATTCCAGCAATTATTTTTTTTTATAATGAAAATTTTATCGTGAAAGTTTTATGTGTTTTTTTAGCCGGATTAGGTTGCGTGGGAATCGCAACATGTTCTCACAATGCATCGCATGGAAATTCGTTTAAAACAAAGCTGGTAAACCAGTTTATGGATATTTTTGGCTTTGATTTTATCATTGGGATCTCTTCAAGATTTTGGGATAATTTTCATAATAAATTACATCACCCAAATACAAGCATCGTATCGATTGATCCTGATACGGACATCTTGCCATGGTTTGCCCTGCATGAAAAACAAGTTGAAAATGCCGGTAGTATAACAAAAATATATTACAAATACCAGTGGATTTTTTTTCCTTTTTTGGTAGGCTTTTACGTAATCATGTTACAGGTGATGGGATGGAAATTTTTATTAAAAAAACTAATTCATTTTAATATCCTCGACCATAAGCAGCGATTACTGCATATACTTGATGTTATTGTTTTGGCGGCACACTATGTATTTTGGATTGCTCTTCCATATTCATTTAATTTTTCTATCACTGAAATTTTAATACTGTATATTGGTAAAAATTTCATATCGGGCATGCTTTGTTTTTTTGCTCTGGCGCCTACACATTATGTAAGAGATGCATTGTACTTTGATGAGGAAATTTTAAAGTTAAGTTACTATAGTCGCCAAATGTTTTCAACCATTAACTTTCGAGTTGGTTTTTTTGGTACACCTTTATTGAACGGAGTTGAGCATCACCTGGATCATCATCTTTTTCCTCAAGTTAGCCCCTCATTGTGCAAACGTCTGGGCAACGATATTAAAAAGATTGCACAAAAACATGGAATGCCCTATCGTTCCCTCAGTTGGTTAGAAATTATCATTGACTCTTATCGTGTGATCATGAAACCAAAAGTAGTTGATAATTCATTGATTGAAAAATACATAACAAAACTTTCGTAATTACCTGCCAACCTGCGATATAGCGTATGGGGTAAAGCGCTGTATAAAAAGTCAAAAGAAAACTGAAAGCCTGGCAGTTTACACCTTTAGCCGGATTATTTAACCAATAAAAATACTCTACTTTTTAAACAGCGCTTTAGGGGAAAGACTTTTCCCCTTTTACTTATTCATTACCAATTTTTTTTAAAAATCTCAAATGCGATGCATAAGCCTTTAATAATGTTGGTTGATTATTGTAAGGAAGTTTATACTTTTCAATTGTCTTTTTTATTATAGGATGAATGTCCGGGTAATGAATACTGCATATCCATGGGAACAAATGATGCTCAATCTGGTAGTTTAATCCGCCGCAAAACCATGTTAATAATTTATTGTTTAATGAAAAATTACTCGATGAGGTTACCTGATTTTCTGCCCAGGTTGCCTTTAAATTTCCCTTTTTATCGGGTATGGCATGAGTTGTATTTTCCATAATATGAGCTACCTGGAAAATTGGACACAATACAGCGCTGGTTGATACATGGAGGGCTAAAAATCCTGTCATGATTTTCCAAAAAGGGAGATCTAGCAACAAGTAAGGAATCACAATGATGTAAAAAAGATAAAATATACGCCAAAAAATAATTCCAACAATTTTCATAAACGGGTGTTTTCTTTGATCTCCCTCAGCAAATTCACTGAACACACGCAAATGAAACATATCATAAAACAATAACCAGAACAAGGTATAATACGGATAAATCATAATAGAAGCATATATATGCTGGTACTTATGAAACCATCGCTTGGGAGCCTCCGGCGAATGTCGAACCAGCCAGATTTTTACCATGTCATAATCATATTTATATACATTCGTATACATATGATGCAAGGAATTATGTCGAAGATCCCATATATATTTATGGCTCCCTGCAAAGTTTAATAAACTGCCCATGATGTAATTTACAAATTTATTTTCAGAATATGAATTATGACTGCCGTCATGCATGATACCCATACCAATGCCCGCAATACCAACTCCCATAACACAGGCTAAAAGTAACATAACAATTTCAGGCAGGTTCCCAAATAATATTAAAAAATAACTGCCGTAAGTTATGACCAACAATACCGCGGTGATTAAATACATTTTAATATTTCCTTTTTTAGAAATATTTTTTTCTTTAAAATAATTATTCACCTTTTCTTTTAATTCCGCATAAAACTTGTCTTCTTTTTTGTTATAAAATACATCGATGCTCATTTATTTACCTTTTATAAAATAAAGATTTAATTTTTATTTCTCTTGTCAATCAGATTTATGCCTGACAATTAACGGTTAATTTATAACTTGACGATGTAAAAACATTTATCAAACTAAAAAGGGGGTTAGCGACCCCCTCGCCGACAAAGGCAAGCCTTTTTTGGCTACCCCTTGCGTTAAGGATGCAAATGAAGTATATTTTAATTACAGGAGTATCCACCGGAATTGGACAGGGTATTTTAATTGAACTTGTAAAAAACGGATATTTTGTTTTTGGAACTGTCAGAAGTAAAAATGACGCTGAACGTTTAAAAAAAGAAGTCAACAGTGATTTGTTTTTTCCCATTTTAACAGATGTAACTGATGAAAAATCAATTCAGTCTGCGTTTGAAATAATAAGAGATAAACTTCAAAATAATATATTATTTGCATTGATCAATAATGCCGGTATTTTAATTGGAGGTCCGCTTGTTCATCTAAATCTAGACCATTACCGCCAGGTTATGGAAGTAAACTTTTTTGGCACCGTAAAAATGATGCAAACTTTTATCCCATTAATGTCAAGTATTCATAAAAATAAAGCCGCCAGCCAAATCATCAACATCAGTTCCGTACTTGGACACTATGGACTTCCCTATATTTCTACATATACAGCTTCTAAATATGCCATAGAAGGTTTTTCCGATTCAGTAAGAAGAGAAATTAAAAAATTAAACATCAATCTGGTTTTACTGATTCCCGGAGCGGTAAAAACTTTAATTTTTAAAAAAGGAGCAAATGAAGAAGATTATGATTACGCAAAAAATACAGTCTTTGAGCATAGCGGTAAAAATCTCAGAAAACAAATGTTAAAACGCGAAGAATTGGGAATAAGCTCACAAAAAATAGGAAAAAAAGTAATTCAAATTTTAAAAAATCCAAACCCAAAACCAAGATACAGCATCACCGGCAGCCCAATGGTCGAATGGTATTGGCCAAAATACCTTCCCGATCGAATTCTTGATTTTATTTTAAATAAAATTCTTAAATAGTAAACGATGTTTAATATTTAAATTGAACCACGCTAAAAACCATTCCGGCGCTGGCAGGAAAAAGTATTACACTGTCTCCCCTCTTCATTCTGTTTTCATCTAAAGCGCGTCGAATACCGGCAGGAACACTCGCTGAAACCAGATTACCATAAGCAGGAAAAACTTCCGCATACATTTTATCTCGCTCAATACCAAGATCAACGCCGCCTAATAAATAAGCAGTACTGGTAGCAGCATGGGGAAAATAAATATCAGGATGATTGTAACTTGGAACAACGCTTTTTACCAATTCCTGAAGATAAATGGTGGCGTGATTGATCATTTCCTGACCAAAGGATACAAATTTATTTGGACCAGAAAGGCCGAGCCGTACCGAATCATCCACAAAATCCTTATAATTTTCATGAGGAATCGTGCATAGATCGGCAAGTTGAGGTTTTGAAATATAATCAAACGACCAGATATCATCTGAAGCAGTAAGCAAGGTTGCCGAAGCCGCCTCGCCAATTGTATAGGTCGGGAAGGTATGTTTGATTTGTTTAATATCTTTAATCTCAAATAGTTCTGGGTAACCATGCTCATAGGCGTTGAATTCGCCGTTTACAATTAAAATATTACGATATCGACCGGTTTTTAAAAACTGATATGAAATCTCCAGGGCTCGAATCCAGCTCATACAGGCATCTGTTATGTCAAAGCAGGAGGCTTCCATTCCGAACATTTTTGCATAAAAATATGCATTGGCAGGTTCAATAAAACCCTTACCAATTCCGCAATAAATGACAAGATCAATCTCGTCTTTTTTAACTCCGCTATCATCAAAAACTTCCTGAATGGCAGCCCGTATAAAATCAGAAGATTTTTCGCCTTTGTCCAGATCGCGAATATAACGGTCTCGTGCACCGCTTTTTTTAAGCATGTGCATCACCATACGCTGGTATGCCTTTAATATAACCTTTGATACCTTTGGGCTGTGTTCCTCAATCATATCCATGATGGTTTGATTGGTAACCTTTTTACTTGGGATTTTAACCGCAATGCTTTGTATTTTCATAAGTTAATTTCTTTAAACTTTATCAGATATAAATGATATAAAAACATTGTCAGTATGTATCTAACTATTGCATTTTTTCATTAAAATGAATGTAATTATATCATATGTAAATAACGTCTTAAATTTTGATTTGAAACGTCAACCAATAATTAAGTATATAAGAATTCTTTAATGTATTTAATGGCAAACGGCTACTTCTTGCTATAAAGGCGGCGTTTTGGCGTACGTAGAGCGTCAAAACAACCAAATTTATCCAAAATAAATGGCTCGGCATCAATCAAGTTCTCGATTTTTATCAAAATTAAGAGTAAAACTCAATTCATAGAATAATTATTTATAATATTTACCATATCTAATATTCATTTTTACATAGACGGGGCAACGTACAGGGAAAAATATGACTTTTATTTGCTAAATAATTGTTTAATAATGTATAATATGATGGAACCATATGAGTGAGACATACGAAAAAGAAACTGTCCTTATCGTTGAAGACGATGAAATTCAAAGGATCATTCTTATTGAATTTTTTAAAACACTGGGTTATGAAGTTGATTATGCTGCTGATGGCCAACAAGGCCTGGAAAAAGCATTATCAAATAAGCCTGATATCATCTTGCTTGATGTTTATCTGCCCATAAAAGACGGCCTTGAAATACTCGAAGAAATTCGTGATAACCCTGAAATGAGTTATACCATCATTGTGATGATGTCTGCCGATAGCTCCGAAGATACAACCATTCTTGGGTTAATGAAACAGGCCGATGAATTTGTTTATAAACCCGTACGCACCACCGAGCTTGCTTTAAAACTTCGTCAATTGGTAGATAGAAAAAACAATCGACTCGCCCTTGATGAAATGAACAAAAAATTGCGCGCTGAAAAAGAAATTTTGTCGCATTATTTTTCAGACGACGTAGTAGCAAAAATCGTTGAAAATAAAGATGAAAATAAAATGAGCGGTGAAAACCTGGTTGCGTCTATTTTATTTTTTGACATTAGAAATTTTACCAGCATTAGCGAAAATTTAAAACCAAATCTTGTGGCCGATTTGTTAAATTTAATTTTCACAGATGTGATGGATCTTATTTTAAGCCATGACGGATCGGTTAATAAACTCATCGGAGACGCTATTCTTGCAACGTTTGGGTGTCCTTTTAATTCAGATAAAGACGCTCTCAATGCTGTAAAATGCGCTTTGTCCATTGCCAGTACCATTGAATTTTTTAACAAAGTCAAGCCATCTTACCTGGATAACGAAATAAAGATTGGCATCGGAATTACGACTGGTGAAGTTTTTGCAGGAAACATTGGCTCATACCGTCGAATGGAGTATACCGTCATTGGCGATATTGTAAACACGGCCAGCAGACTTCAAAACCTCACTAAAAAAGCCGGGGTAAACATTTTAATCGACGGTAATACGCGCAATGCTGTTAAAGATATCACCAGATGTCGAAAGGTTATTGTAAAAGGTATTCGAGGCAAACAGCAAGAAATTGAAATATATTCACTTGATGGCCTGGTTGACGACAGTCAAAGTACAAAAGATATTGACGATTTAACGTATTTTTAAATTTATTTATTTTTTAAATAATACAGCCAGATTTCAGGATATTTTTCACGAATGAGTTTCAGGCTGTTTTTTTTTATGCCGTATAACCCCTTTTCTTTTTTCTCAAACCACCCATAATGATTTTGATATAAAATGGAATACGTTTTATCGGAAGTTCCCAACTCTTGAAGTTTTTTAGCGCTGCGGGCCTCATTATCAGAAAGTATTACGGCAATTTGTACGGCGCTTTCAAGATAGGCCGTTTCCAGTTTTTTACCGGTTACGCCGCCGATATTACGCGAAGCCTTTCTGCCGTTAAATTCTTTAAGAATAGATGCGCGCTGGATGTTCGATTTTTTAGCGCTAAATATACCCGGCTCTGAAAGAAACTTCACATTTTCTGAGTCAATTACAATTGCTCCAATGTTCAAACGCCTGCAAAGACTTTTCACCATAGTCCAAAACGACATCGCCTGACGCGCTTGCGGTTTAAAAAAAGCAATGTACACAAATTCTGTTGCAGAAAGCCTGCGCGTAGCCTGATAAAGAAGTTTTACATTAAAACTTTTTTTTAGCTCTATTATGATGACTTTTTCACCTTTTACAGCGACAAGGTCACAGCCGCAAACTTCACCCTGAACATCATAACCTAATTTACGATAGTACTTTTCAAGAACGATGTACAAATCGGATTCCATCATTAAGTGCAAATATTTGCTTTACAGACATTATGTCACTTAATTATAAGCATGCAGCCGAATATGCTTTGAGGGGTTGTCTAAAGAATCTCTCACCGCAAAGGCGCGAAGGGCGCAAAGTAAAGAAATAAAGGGATTTTTCTTATCATTTTCTTTAATTCCTTTGCGTCTTCGCGGTTCAAATTTTGACTAGACAACCCCCATCATTCATAGCGGCCGCAACCGAATTTATCGAGATGGTTCGAAAACAGATTGTATCTGAATCTATATTTAACAAACGAAACACCGTTATCAATACACAAAAGTAAACAAAAGCTGCAATTTAAGAGGCGTATACAAATAGTAGGGTGGTGGATATGTATTATAAGCCACGTTGTTCTCATAATGATAAACTTCAGGTTTAAAATTAAAAAAAATTTCAGTGCCCGCTTTTAACCCCATGGAATAATGCTTTGAAACCAGCCATTCAGCTCCTGCCCCAAGAGCCAAACCAAGCATAAAACCTTCATTAGTTGACTCGAGGCCAGGACCACCTTCTACAAACCAATGGAAGTTTTTTTTCGAAACGCTATAACCCGCCGAAGGAATAAATTTAAAACCAGTAAATGCGTATGTACCATGACCATTCACATGTCGACCTCCTAAATCGGCATAAAACGAGACCTGTAGGTTGTTGTATAAATCAGGATAAAAGCGAATATAGGCAGCAAGTACTTGCCACTCATAACCTACAAGCAAATATTTTGCATTCGACAAGTCGGCAGATAATAAAAGTCCGCCTCCCGTTCCTACCCAAAATCCCCATGAGAACACTTTTCCTTCCCATGAAGGGGCGACCATGGCGGCGTCTTCTTTGGTTAAAACAACCTTTTCGTTAGCTTTTTCTTCAACCTGATTTGTATCAGCTTCTTTTTTAGCTACTGTGCTTTTTGAATGTCTTTCATTAACGATTTCTTTAATGTTCTTTACCAAATTTTGAGAAACCTTCTCTGTGGCTTTAAAAATAGTACTGTCGACGTTATTTTTAATTAAATCCATATCTCGTTTTACATCTGCCGCAGGTAAATATAAACTTACATTAAATAAAATCATATTGTCTTTTTCACTGTATGCATATTCACCAAATATTACGACATCGGCGCTTAACTCCTTTGCTGCCATTTTTACAATTTCAAGTTTCCCTTTTTTAACGGGATTCGCATTTTCCGTACTCTCAATACCAGAAAATACCTCGTCAGTTTTATTAAACTCTACCGCTTCATATGTAAAGTTTTTCATCATCGAATTATTAATGGCTTCTCTAAGTGAACCGGAAAGATATTTAAAATTTTCAGTTCCGGTTTTATCTTCAAAAGACATAATAACAACTCTTGCCAGATTTGCATTTTCTTGACCAAATATTCCAGATACAATGCAGGCATTTACAGCAATTATAAATAACATATTTCTATGTATTGCATAATGCCGGTATATTTTGTTCATCGTTAAATTCAAAAAATTCTCGCATTTAAACATGGAACCCTCCAGCGAAATCAAAAATAAAAGCCAAATACATATTTCACATATCGTCTATTTTGTCAATACTATTGTCTTATTAAATGAGAATAATTTTGGTATTCCTGCAGTTTGCCAAAGCGCAATAGTACCCAATATTTTTAATTTAAATTACAACTGTTTTATTTTTATATGTATATTATCAATAATTCAATAATTATTTTAAATTTGGATGTTATTTATGAATAAAAAAAAGCTTACATTAACCATTGCTGGCGGCTCAGGGGTAGTTGGCAGACACCTCATTCGCCATGCTCAAAAACAAGGATGGAAAATCCGGGTTCTTACACGAAAAGATATTGAAAACTCCAATGATGTTATTTATTATAAATGGAATACAGTTGAAAATGACAAATTTGACAATAACGATGATGAAATTGTCAAAGCTTTGGAAGGTTCTGATTTTCTAATAAATCTTGCCGGCACCAGTATTGCAACGGGAAGACTCGATAAAAAAATGCAAAATACTGTATTGATGAGCCGCTTAAATGCAACAAATTCATTGATCGAAGCGTACAAAAAATGCAAGAATCCTCCAAAAGTATGGGGGCAGGCCTCAGCCATTGGTTTTTATGGTGATACAAAAGAAGAAATCATTCATGAAAATAAAAATTCAGGCAATCTTTTTTTAAGCGAAGTATGTGTTCAATGGGAAAATTCTGCCAGGCGCATTTTAGAAATAAACCCCTCAGTAAAATTAATTATAGCAAGATTCGGCCTGGTTCTGGCAAAAGACGCGCCGGCATGGCAAGAAATGATAAAGCCTGTAAGAATGGGCTTTGGCGGAGCCATTGGTTCAGGTAATCAATGGTTTTCATGGATTGATGCATATGATCTTGCCGAAGCTTTTTTTTATCTTTTTCGCCAAAAAGACTCCGGTGGTGTTTATAACTTTACATCCCCTGAGCCTATTCGCCAAAAAGAGCTTTCAAAAATAACTGCAAAATTTTATAACAAACCAAATTTCATGAAAATTCCTAAATTTTTAATACGAATGATCATGGGTAAAACTGCAGACGAATTACTTCTTGCGTCATGCAAAGCCTTGCCGCAGAAATTAGTTCATGATGGTTTTAAATTTACGTTTAAAGATATAGATCATGAAATCAAGCATTTACTAAAATAGAATTTTAAAAATAAAAATGAATTTTTAATTGACAATTCAACAACTAAAATATATTCTTTATATCATGAAAAAAATATCCGTAACATTTTTATTTCTTTTTATTTTAATGAGAACAGAAGGTCTTTTTGCCGACTCCGATACAATGATAGAAGTTGACAATTTAATTAAATACGGCCGCACATACAATAAAAATTTAATAATAAAAAAATCTCAAGATTTATCTTCCAATGAAAAAAATTTTTTATTAGAAAAAAATAAAATTGAAGCAGGAATTCCCGTTGGTTTAAATTTATTCCTTGGTCTCGGGATTGGTTCCTATGTTCAAGGCGATACTTTAGGCGGAATCGTTGGAACCTTATCGGATTTATTTGGTGTCGGGGCAATGTTTGCCTCTACAGCTTTTATGTCGCCAAGATACAATAGCGTTATTCCAGCAAGTCTAATATTATCCGGTTTGGGAATACTTGCTTTCAGTAAAGTATACCAGATAGTAAGACCATTTACATTTGCAAACATGAAAAATGCAGAATTAGGTAATATGCTATTTAGCAGCAATAAAATTTCTTTTTTATTTATTCCCTATCACAGAAACCTGAATTTTTATGATTTACAAGAAGACGGGGCTGTCGCCGGCTTTAGTTTACGCTTTTAATTTACATACTATCAAGTAAATTCTTGGTTTACATACATCTCTGTTTTTTTTATTGACATCTTGTTATTTTAATCAAGGAAACAATATGAAAATTTTTATTAAAGTATTTATTGTTATTTACGCATTTTATTTTACTCAAACCATTTTTGCAGAACAAGATTCTGACTTAAAAATTGAAGTTGATAGCTTGATTAAATATGGTAGAGAACATAACAAAGAACAAATTCTACGAAGATCTGCTAAATTAAAAGCTATTGAAAAACAGGAAATTTTAGAAAACAATAAAATTACATCCGAAGTGCCAATTGTAGCAAATGTCTTCTTACGCTTTGGAATTGGTTCTTACATACAAGGTGACTTTATTGGCGGAATGATTGGTACATCGGGTGATTTATTGGCTGCCGGTATTATTTATATTCCTTTGGTATCTGGATATAGTTTTGACGCTATAACAAAATCTCTTTCAATAGGTATTGGAGTGTTTGTAATCAACACACTGTTCATGGTCATTAAACCAATTTTATATGCAAACATAAAAAACCAGGAATTAAGCAATATGCTTTTTAGCGATGAAAAAATTACTTTTCTTTTTACTCCCTATCAAAGGCCTCATGATTTATTAAATAAGCAAGAAGGCGGTATAATTTCAGGTATTCGATTTCGTTTTTAACAGGAATATACAACAGGTAATGAAGGTTACAGCAAATTCAATATTAAGATTTTTTTCTTCTTCATCGGCTTTAATTTTATTTTTAACTTTTTTTATGCCTGCTGTAAATGGCTGCAACTGTTTTGCTCTTTGCAGGTTTAATAGAAGATTTTAAGACAAAAATCTCAATTGTACTTTCTTCATAAAATGAAGTCAAATCCCATTAAAAGTAAATTAACTATTGATGGGTTTATAATTTTTAATGGACTCTTCTGTAAACGCATCATGCAACAATTGATTGTAAAACTCTTTAAGTTCGTTGGCATCTAATCCCATTTTATTATTAACCCTTTTTTCAAGAGCTATCATTAATTTAAGAATAACTTCTTCAGCGTGTTCTCTTTTAATTTCTAACATTATTAACAATACCTGATATTCACCAGGAATTTCAAGTTCTTTTTCAATAAATATAAATCTGGCGCGAAAATACATTTTCACTTGACTTTTGCGTGGGGTCGAGGTACCGTGTACCTGCCGAGGGGCGTGCTAAGCCCCTTTTATGTGATCTTAAAATCAATACCAACGGTAATATTTTAAACCTGCAATGTAGAGTATAACACCGAACGTTACAAGATATAAAATTGAAAATCCAATGCTCATGAAACTTGCGTTATAAAGAAATACATTGCGCATCGTGTCTGCCAGAATCGTTAACGGCAAATACTGAATGATCGACACCATCCAATCAGGGAAACTGTGATAGCTAAAAAATACGCCAGAAAGTAAAAACATAGGCATAGTCACAATGTTGATTAAACCATTTCCTACACGGGTATTGTTGGTCCGCGAAGCCAGTAAAATACTTAAACCGCTAAAGGCAATATGACCTGCCAAAAAAAGAACAGCAAAGGTTAAAAAATCCCCCTGAAGTCGAACGTCAAAAAAATACCTTGCAAACAAGAACAATATACCGGCTTCAATTACACTGAGCCCCATACGCACAATAGAAATAGACAGCATAAAATCAATTTTTCGCATGGGTGTAACAATCATTCTACGCAAAAATTTCTTGATACGAAACTCTATTAATGTCCATCCGATCCCCCACAATGTAGAATTCATAATTCCAAGCGCGATAAGTCCTGGAATTAAACGGTCAATGTATCGACTTCCCCTTTGGTTTAATTTTAGCACTTGAGATTTTACATTTGATGAATTTTCATGTATCCGATTATCAATCCAAAGGTATAAATTTTCTGCGCGTTCATTGGCCGGATCGTATAAATACTGTAAACTCCCGTCAATCTGCAACTGGACAATGATTTCAATTTTTCCGCTTCGATATGCCTTTTCTGCACTTTCGCGATCCATTTTTTCAAAACTGATTTTTCGTATGCTTTTTCCCGGCAAATCGATCTGAAGATTTTCAAAAAAATGGGCAAGATTTTGAAAGTTTTTCTGATTAGATTTAATAATATCATTTGTCTTTATGTGATCAAGATTCTGACGGTTATTTTCGCTGCTTTCTTGAACAATATACGCTACCCTGTGATTTTCTGCGGGCTTGAAAGAATACAAAAGACCAAGAACGCTGGCAATCATGATTGGAAAGCCAAGCGTCCAAAACAAAACCTCGGGAGCCCTCCAATACTCTCTAAATTGAACGATGATTAATTCTCTTAAAACTTTATTCATGTAAGTGCTGACCTGCCATTAATATAAATAAGTCATCCAGTGTCATGGTTCTAACCTGAAGATCGCTTATTATAACATTTTGTTCTTCCGTAATTCCCAAAATATTTTTTAAAAAAACTGCCGGCGTTTTACTTTTCAGGTAAATTGTTTTTTCTGCCAACTGACATGTTGAATCTGTGACTGAAATTAAATCATAAAGCTTTAATGCATCGGTTTCATTTTCAAGTCTGATTTCAATAATACCGCCCTCGCTGTGCGCAGCTAAAAGCTCCTCTAATCTGCCCTGGGCCAGAATTCGACCGGTATGCATGATGAGAATTTTTTCGCAAAGAAATTCAGCTTCCTCCATATAATGAGTAGTTAATATCATGCTTCTGCCCTGATTTTTAAGGTTTTTTAAAATCATCCATATCTCTCGTCTGGCCTGAGGATCAAGACCCGTGGTAGGTTCGTCCAATAAAAGTATCTTGGGGTTGTTTAAAAGCGCGATTCCAATGGCCAGCTTTTGACGCTGTCCTCCCGACAAGTTTTCAACATAACTATTTTTCTTTTCTGAAAGATTTATAAGTTCTAAAACCTCATCAACACGGCCTGAACCTATGTTGTAAAATGCACAAAACAATTTAAGAGTTTCTGAAACGGTTGATTTATCCATAAACCGGGTTTCCTGAAAAGAAACACCGAGTATCGATTTTAAATAACGATCATCACCCTTCCAGGTTAAACCCTCAATTAGTATCTCTCCTGAATCTGGTTTTATAATTCCTTCAATCATTTCAACAATCGTGGTTTTGCCGGCTCCATTTGGACCAAGTAGAGCGACATACTCGCCCTGATTGATTGTAAAACTGACTTGATCAACAGCAAGCTGATCTTTATAGCGCTTCACTACGTTTTTAATTTCAATGATTGGTTTACCTTTTGATGATTTCATAATTTATTAAATAAAATTAATGAGAAATATTTTCCCGCGTCAAAATGACACGATAAGTATTTTAAATTTACATTGCTGTTTTTCGTAATCAATATTTGCATTAAATAATCTTTATACTTACAATATCCGTTAAATTTTAATGTAACATCCGGCAAATATTTTTATTCCCGAATTCTGGTATGGGTAATATTCTGTGTATTTTTGATTTAGTAAATTTTCACCGCTTGCCATAAGCGAAAAAGAAGGAGTCAGCCAGTATTTTAAACTTAAACCAGTCAAATAATAATCGCTCAACACAATGTTATCGAGATTTCTTTTGCCAACCGCTTTAAAAGAAATTGCCGCATCAAATTTTTCTGTATTATAATTTAATACGGCTAAAAATGAAACCACCGGTCTCATATTAACAGCATTTAATCCAAAATTTAATTCAAAAGAAGTCTCGAGCAAAAATGAACGAAAAAAAGAATATTCCCAGCTAAAATGTCCATATATTTCTTTATACGCTATGGGAACCTGATAATAAAGATAATTTGAATCAAGTCGAGGATTATAATAAACCTCATATTGCTTATAACCTGACTTTAGTTTCAACGTATTTTCTGAATTGATTAAAAAACTATTGTCCCAAAAACCATGCCAGTAATTTAAAGGTAACTGGTAAAACACTGGTTTTTCATAATACGCAGCCAAATATGATTCTTCAATTTTTAAATTTTCAAGAGATTTTTCAAAACCTAATCTGGAATTCCATATGTCCAGCTTGCTATCAATATATACCTTTGCGATGGGCTGTATTTTAATCAAATCCTTGTAGAAACCGCCGCCTCCTGCCGTAAGATCGAGTTGCCATGGAAAACTTTTTGAAATACGCGTTCTTACAAGAGGAAAATGAAACAACAATTCTCCTTTAATTGACGAGGCCATAGATTTTTTTTTATCAATATCGTTTAAATATGTATAATCGTAACCAGCATTTGTCTCAATGCTGATTTTATTTTGAAAGATATAAATCCAGTTTGCATTTATTCCTGAATTAAAATATAGAGGCTTGCTTTCAGGCAAGCTAAGTCCAATATAATTGGATTGTAAATAATTTCCCGTCAGGTCAATGTTTAACACCTGTTTATCATCCGGCTTAATGTTATTTTGAAAAATAAAACTTCCCCATTTTTCAGTCATACCTGAAAAGCTGGCATTATTTTGAAATCCAACGTTATCGCCAATATACTTTGCATTCACCATAAGTAAATACCTGGGTAAAATACGACTTCCCACGGTTACATTGACGTCATCAGAAGATTTGCCGCTGTTGATTATACGAATTCCATTATACCCTTCAGAGACGATATCATCGCGAATATATCTTAGCTGATAGAGTCCAAATTTGTCGCTTTTAGCAAATTTTAAATTTAAATATGAATTATCATACATTCCGTATGCCAATACAATATCTCCGCTTTTTTCATTGTTTTTTTTCTTTGTTTTACCATCCTTATCAAGTTGATCTTTATCATTTAACCATCTTATCGATGACGGGTTAGTAGGTGAGATAAATGAAGTATCGCTTTTAGGAATACGAATCAACTGCTCGTCTTGTCCTGAAATGATGATATCCTCAGTTTCTTTATCTTTATCATCTGATGACTCAATTCCTTTTTCAAGCTCATCTTCAATTTGAATTTGAAATTTTTGTTTATCCGATTTATTTGCCGCTTCCTGGGCAAAAGCATTGGGTGAAAATATAAATAATTGACTGATCCATAAAAAAATCGTTACATATCTAGCGCAAATATCGATTTTATTTGTCTTGCAAATTATTAGCATGAGAATTTTGCAACATTCGATTTCCTGAATACGTTGAACACCAAGATTTGTATTTTATAAAACAATCTAAACAGGGGGCTGTCTAAAAAGTCTCACCGCAAAGGCGCGAAGGGCGCAAAGCAAAGAAATAAAGGGACTTTTCTTGTCATTTTCTTTAATTCCTTTGCGTCTTCGCGGTTCAAATTTTGACTTATTAGACAACCCCTCGATCTTTGCTTATAAAAAGAATAATTGAAATTAGAGAACGCTACAAAAAAGTATCCCAATATTAATTTATGATCTTTAGAAAAACTCATGTATTGTTTTTAATTTTGGTTTTAACCGCAGGATGCGCCGGAAGCCGGATACTACGGCCTGCCATGAAAATGGAAGAATATCAGTCTCTTTCATGGGATAAAAAAATTGAGTATTTTAACTCTTTAAAAGAGAAAAGTAAAAATGTAATTGAAAAATTTAAATTGCCCGGAGCTGAAATTTATGCCAGCGCTTTTAAAGATCCAATACCTGCTGTAGTAATCTCAGCATTGGACAGTATCGACAAAAAACATACTACTGCTTTTAAACCGCAATTTTACAAATTGTTATTACATAAAAATCCGGTTGTACGCTGGAAAGCCTGTCTTCAAATTACTTCCGACCCTGCCGCAGAGGATCTTCCCTATTTCTCGATTATTTTCTCTGATTTAGACTGGATGGTAAAAGAATGTGCATTTGGCCAGATTAGATTATATCGCGAAGAAAAAAATAAAAAATCATATTTTTTTACAATTGTATCTCACCTTGATGAAAAAAATCCGCAGGTTTTAAAAGAGATCTATCAAACCCTGAAATGGTATGACGATGTTAGAACTTATCCATATATGTATAAACGCATGTTTTTAACTACAGACTCATCAGAACTGATCATCATCATGCGAGAAATGGCAGCCTATAAAAACTATGAAGTAAAGCAAAGACTATGGTATCTTTCGCAAAAGCATCGTGATTTTTTTGTCCGAGAAGAGGCAAGTAATCTTTTAAAAGAAATGTAATGCGCGGATTAAGCGCCTGCCCTTTTCGGCGGACTTCAAAATGTAAATGAGGACCGGTTACGTTCCCTGTCGCGCCTGAAAGCGCTATTTTCTGGCCCCGCGTTACAATTTGATTTTTTTGTACTAAAGACGAATTTAAATGTCCATAAAGAGAGCGATATCCGTTTTGATGTTCAATGATGATTAAATTTCCATAACCGCTCATCTGACCGTTAAAAATAACTTTTCCGGAAGCTGCGGCTGTTACATCCGAACCCGTCGGGCATACAATATCAATTCCTTTATGAAACTGATGTTTATTTGAAAACGGATCCTGACGCAAACCAAATTTTGAAGAAATAATTCCGCGCACAGGTTTTAAAAAAACAGTTCCGTTTAAAAAACCGCGCTCGCTTGAATCAAATGATTTGCCCTCAATAAAATACAGAGAATTTTTACCCGGAACCGGCGTAATCTCGTCTTCTGCAACATTGTATTTTTTTGATAACTCAACAGGATCGCCGAAAACTGCAATTCCTCTCATATTGGGAATAAGCCATGTTGCTCCGGGCTCAACATCCCACAAAGTTGCCAGAGCATTGACGCTGGAAAGCGTATCATGATCCATCATTGTTTTTGCCATAATAGAAAAAAATGTATCATTTTTCTTTACATAGTATTTTCTAAATTCCGGTTTAACAAAATCACCTTTACTGATTTTAACTAAATTTATTTTTATCTCTTCTCGTAACGCCTTAATTTCTGAATTACTATAGTCCAGATTTTTAATGAGACGAATATCTGTTGTTTTTGCATTTACAAATGACGAAAAGCAAAATAAAACAGATAACAATATAAGCAAAGATTTCACAACTGATTATAATTTCGGACAAAACAAAATATCAATGAACAATAAAAAAGGGGCAAAGCGTGCCCCTGAGGCTGTCTAAAAAGAAACGAATTTTACAAAAATGAAAAAAGACTTTTTATACAGCCTCACCCCTAAGCGAAATTTCGTATGGGGTCGGGGCTGTCTAAAAAGTCTCACCGCAAAGGCGCGAAGGGCGCACAGTAAAGAAATAAATGGATTTTTCTTGTCATTTTCTTTAATTCCTTTGCGTTCTTTGCGTCTTCGCGGTTCAAATTTTGACTTATTAGACAACCCCTGTTATTCAAGAAAAAACTGCTTTTCGTATTTTATCCATGTCGAGACTGCTTTTTACAATGTCTGCGAAATTTTCAATTGCAGAATCTACATCATAAGGAACAACATTTCCAAATGGCTTTCGGTTTTTTTTACTGAGCAATTTGTTAAAAAACCATTTACGAAATTCGTCGTTATCAAAAACGCCATGGATATAAGTACCCCAGACACGATCGTCGCTTGACGAAAGACCCGCGATATCATTGGATTGTAAAATTGTTTTTTCGCTGCCCTCGGTTATGCCATGATGAATTTCATAACCATAAACGGATATATTTGACGCTAAATGTTTTCCGGAAAAACGTTTCAGGGTTTTATCGTAAGCAAGCTCCGTCGTCATGCTCAATAAACCCAAACCGTTGATCTCGCCGCGAGTGGATTCAATGGAATGCGGGTCTTTAATTGCTTTACCCAGGATTTGAAATCCGCCGCAGAGACCGATTATTTCAGCGTTGGTATTTTCTCTTAAATGATGAATATAGTTTGCAAGACCGCTTTCGTTTAGCCAGTTCATGTCCGAGATGACGTTTTTGGAACCGGGTATAATCAGGGCATCCGGAGCTTCATCATGACTTTGCAGGTGGTCAGCAGCGATGGAATCTAAAAATATCAAGTTAATTTCTTCCTGTTGAAAAAACGGATCAAAGTCGGTAAAATTTGACATATGCGGCAATCGTATAACGTATATGTCTAAAATTTTATCTGACATTTTCATATTGTTTTTTTGATTTAAGATTCTGCCAGATCTCTGACGCGCTGAAAACGCCATGGAATCTTCATCGGGCAACAGTAATTTTTCTACAAAAGGAATCACGCCTACAACGGGCTTGCCGGTAATTTTCTCAAGTAAAACTCTGCCTTCTTTAAATAAATTTTCATCGCCGCGAAACTGATTTACAATTAAACCGATAATACTCTGACGCTCTCTTTCGTTGAGCAGCATAAGGGTGCCTGCAAGCGATGCATATATTCCGCCAAAATCAATGTTCCCTGCCAAAAGAACTTTTGCCTCTGCGTATCCGGCCATTCTCATATTAACAATGTCGTGATTTTTTAAATTCATTTCGACGGGCGAACCGGCGCCCTCAAGTATCATCAGGTCGGCATTGGCAGATAAATTGTCATAGGCCTGGCAAACGGTTTTCCAGATAGATTCTTTATTTTCACGGTATTCCATGTAGCCTTGATTTCCGATTGGTTTTCCCATTAAGATTACTTGCGAGGTTAATTTTCCAACGGGTTTTAATAATACCGGATTCATTTTAATATCCGGTTCAACGCGAGCCGCCTGAGCCTGCAGATATTGTGCCCGGCTAAGCTCCATACCATCAAGGGTAACGCATGAGTTCAATGACATGTTTTGCGCTTTAAAAGGAAAAACCCTCAGACCTTCGTTTAAAAATATTCTACACAATGCGGTCGTCAATAATGACTTACCTACATTAGAGCCCGTTCCTGCAATCATCAAAGCGGGAGTTTTTTTATTTTTATTAAAATAAATTGCGCTGACATTGTCTTTTAAATTGAAATAACCCTCGAGCGCTTCGATAAATTTTTGATTTTCTATCGCGGTTAAAATAGCCATACGATAAAATGAAGCATCGAGTCCATGGAAATTATTGCAGGTTCGAATGATGATACCATATTTTAACAGGTAGTCATAAAGTTTTTCTCGATGATTTTTTTGATCAATGATTTTAAATAAAATAAAATTTACCCGCGATGGATAGACTTTGATTTGATTTATTTTTTTTAGCTTTTCAAATAGAAATTTTCTTTGTTCATCAATGTATTTACGCGTAGCTTTAACATGATTTTGAAAAAATATTGAATTTTTCATTATCATTTCGCCGGTATTTTGAGCAAAGGTATTTAACGGCCATGAAGATTGTAATTTTTTTGCCTGATTAACAAGATCTTGATGCCCAATCGCGAAACCGACCCGTAACCCTGCAATGGAATACATTTTTGTTAAAGATGATATTACAATTAAGTTTGGTAATATTGTATCGCACAAACTTTCATTTGTTTCATCTTCTTTGAAATTTATAAAGTCGATAAAAGCTTCATCAATGATAAAAACAGACTCTGATTTTTTTTTAATTAAATTTAAAATATCTTTTTTTGCAGTAAAATTTCCGCTGGGATTATTTGGTCTTCCAAGTATAACCATTTCATTTCCGGTTAAAGCCTTTTCTAACAAATCACAGTTTAATATAAAATTTTCATTTTCTTTTAAATTAAAATACTCGATTTCTTTTTGCTCAAGCAATGCCGCTCTTTCATAGTCGCTGTATGAAGGGGTAACAATAACGACTTTCTTTTTTTCAATCACTCTAACAAAGGAAAAAAAAAGCTCTGATGCGCCGTTTCCGGCGATAATATTTTCAAATTTAACGCTAAATCTCTTTGATATACTTTCTAAAAAATCAACACTTTTCGGATCGGGATAATGAGTGATCTCTTCAAGCCGCTGTAAAATACAATACTTTAATTCATCCGTTAAACCCAGGGGATTTATATTTGCCGAAAAATCAATCCAGTCATTTTTAGGAAAATCCAGTTCTCGATTGATCTTATTTAAATTACCGCCATGCTCAAAAATCTCCATCAAGCCAGACTTCAATCTTTAGATCGTTTAGACATCTAAAAAATCAAACACAATTTTTTTTAGATAATTTTTCAATAAAAAGGATTCTGTATATTACTCGTTTTTTGTACATAAGTCTGTATATTGAAAATCCGCTATTTTCGATTAATTTTATCGTCCTTCCATTCATCTTTTATTTGACATATTTCATTTTCTATTGAAAGAAATCGATCAACTAATGTCGGGTCAAAGTGAGCTCCGGATTCCTTTCGAATTAAATCAAACGCCTGATCAACACTCCAGGATTTTTTATAAGGCCGTGACATGGTTAAAGCATCAAAAACATCCGCAATGGCAATGATACGGGCAGATAGGGGTATATCTTCGCCGATTTTTCCATTTGGATAACCTGTACCATTCCATTTTTCATGATGATTTAATGCAATGTCAGCGGCCATGTTATAAATGGGCGTATGACCTTGTGATAAAATAGAATAACCAATGGTGGTATGCTGCTTCATAATTACCCATTCATCATCTGTTAATTTTCTTGGCGCTTTTAAAATTGAGTCGGGTATTCCGATTTTTCCTGTATCGTGCATTGGCGCCGCAAGTTCTAGCATTTCAGCCTGTGCGACAGGCCAATCCAAAGCTTGTGCCAAAGCCCTGCTGTATGAAGACATTCTCCAGATATGAACTCCCGTTTCTGTGTCATTGTAATGACCTGCTTCGGCCAACATAAAAATGCCGGCTTTTTGATTTGCAAAAAGCTCTCTGGTTTTTAGTTCTACATTTTTTTCACAATCCCGCTTTTGGTTGGCCATGGCTATGTGAGTTGCAATGCGGGCGAGAGTAATAGGCCCTGAAACAGGTTTTTGAATATAATCAACCGCGCCAACTTCAAAACCATGAGTTTCATCATCCATCCCGGTCATGGCGGTTATAAATATAACCGGAATAGCTGCAGTTTGCGGATTGGCTTTTAATTTTTTGCACACTTCAAATCCATCCATGTCGGGCAACATGATATCTAAAAGTATCAACTCCGGCATAGGCTGCAAAAGTACACGAACAATGGCCTCCTCTCCGTTTAAAGCAACCCTGGTTTCATATTTATCTTTTAAAATTTCTCTCAATAGTTTAATATTATTTGACTCATCATCAACTATAAGTATTGTCGATTTTTGCATAGACTTCTCCACTAGACGTTTTTTGCAATATTTAATTTTATTGCAATATTACTTAAAATATCTTTAGCGCTTTCGAAATTAAAATTATCAACAGCAACTGTCAAATGATTCAATTGTACTTCTGAAATATGGCCATTCAGTAACGTTTTGAACTCTAAATAATTTTTATCATCCGTTTCGCCTCGATCAAATTGCAGATGAAGATCCTTCAGCATTTTTTCAACAATTTCAAGATTCAATTCCGCAACTTTTTTTTCGATTTTCTCTTCAGGATACTTAATTTCTTCAATTGTTTTTAGAACTACCTGCATCGCTTTTTCTAATTTTGGCAATAACTGACGCGCTTCATCGATAGATTTAACTTTTAACAACGAATCAATGCTGCTAGCTATATCAGCTACCTCAATTAGCGCCAGATTTCCCGCTACCCCCTTTAATGAATGAGAGTACATATAAGCTCCTGAATAATCCAAGTCATCCATCATATTGTAGAATATTTGAACGGCATTTTTATATTTTTGTGAAAAATATTGCAGCGTGTTTGCATAAATTTCGGGATTATTCCATATTTGAAGACCTCGTTTTAAATCGATGCCATCAATTTTCCCTGGCCAAAGAATGTCTCTGCGTCTTTCAAGATCTACATTTAATTGTACCACTGTTTTACCTAAATCATTTGGAACATTTTTTTCCATTACTTTAAACAGTTCATTAAAGTTTATAGGTTTACCGACAATATCATCCATGCCGGATTTAATACAATCTTGCTTATCTTTTTGCATAACGCTGGCAGTTAAAGCTAAAATCGTAATGTGCTTTCCTGTTTCTGATTCAATTTTTCGAATTTCTCTTGTCGCCTCGAGCCCGTCCATAATGGGCATTTGTACATCCATCAAGATTAAATCAAAATTATCCTTTTTATATGCCTCTACGGCATCTCTGCCGTTTTGTACATTCTCAACGATACAATTTTGTTCTTTTAATCGAATATTTAAAAGCGTGGCATTTTCGGCAATATCCTCAGCTACCAAGATTTTAAATGTACGTTTTAACTCCGGTAAAATTATTTCTCCCGGATGTACATGATTATCGCAGTTTAAATCGCACTCAGCTCCGCAATTTGGAGTTTCAAACGGCAGATTAAAATAAAATGTTGTACCTTGATTGATAACACTTTCAGCCCATATTTTTCCGCCCAGCAATTCTACCAACTGCTTACTGATCGTTGTACCAAGACCTGTGCCGCCATACCTTCTCGAAGTAGTTTCGTCAGCCTGGGTAAATGGTTCAAAAATTTTCTTTAATTGGTTTTGAGTCATGCCAATTCCTGTATCTGTAATGGAAAATTGAAATGTATCCTTATCTAAGAGACGAGTTGATATATTGATGCTACCTTTTTCAGTAAATTTTATTGAGTTACCAATTATGTTAATTAAAATCTGACGCATCCGCGTTACATCGGAAATTATACACTGGTATAATTCCGTTGCAATTTCTAAATTTAGTTTCAGTGCTTTTTCTTCAGCTTTTATATTTAATATTTGCATTGTCTCTTTTAAAAAACGCGGTAAATGAAATATCGTTTTATCTACTTCTATTTTTCCAGCTTCCAGTTTACTTATATCCAGAATATCGTTTATAACCACCATCAATCCTTTGGCTGAATTATACGCCGTATGCAAATAAGATCTGATTTCGCCGGTAATACCGGGGTATTCCATGGAAAGTTCCATAAACCCAATGATTGAATTCATGGGAGTTCGTATCTCATGGCTCATATTTGCAAGAAACGTTGATTTGGCACGGGCTCCTGACTCGGCGTATTCTTTTGCCATTCGCAGGTCTTCTTCAAGTTTTTTACGTGTGGTGATATCTTGAACTACACCCAACATTCTGTATGGTTTTTCTTTGTTGTCTCTAATAACATCGCCCTTTTCAAGTAACCACCTGATTTCTCCATTGGGCCAGACTACCCTATGTTCAATGGCATACCTTGCGCCACTTGTTACACAGTCATTTACAGCTGAAGTTACACTATTTCGATCTTCCGGATGAATGGCATTTAAAAAGTTTTCATATGACGTTTCCAGGGTTCCTACCTGATACCCAAACATTGGGGCAATCCGCTCAGACCAGAACAAATCTCCTGTGATGATATTCCAGTCCCAATATCCAATATTTGCAAATCTTTGTGAAAGTGTTGCGCGCTCCTCAATGAGAAGTAAATCTTTTTCAAAACTTTTCATTTGAGTAATGTCTACTAAAATTGCAATAAAATATATTTCATCCCCGAGTGGTAATTCCCCAACCGACAATCGTAAAAATATAGTTGAACCGTCTTTCTTAAGACCAATGACGTCTGAACCTATTCCAATGATGTATGGTATTTTATTTAATAAATTTTCCTGAGTGTCTTCTTCTATTCGGGTGCTAAATTCTGACAGCAAGGTAGAAATATTTGTTCCAATGATGTCACTGCTTAAAAAACCAAGCAATTTCTCGGTAACAGAATTATTGTATAAAATGATTCCGTCACGATTTAAAATGATCACTGCGTCAGGCATTATATCAAATACCTTAATCAGTACCTCATCTAAATTTATTTTATTCTTCATAAAAAATTCTCCTTTACTCAAATATAAATTTCAATTTTAACATTTTATTTAATAATTTCAGCATGAATGAACAAATATATGGGCAATATATGTATATTTTTATACAATGTCTAAATTAAGTGAGGTTATACTTTAATGATGAAAATAAAATTCGTGCTTGCAATGATATTCCTTCAATTTTTATTTTTCCATGTTACGACAGTTTATGCGGCAGATAAAAACGCACACTGGAGTTACGACGGTAAAACCGGGCCGCAATATTGGGGTAATTTATCACAAGATTATAATCTTTGCAAAACAGGAAAAACACAGTCGCCCATAGATATCCAGAACGCAGAATCCGGAAATCTAAAATCAATTGCTTTTAATTATAATTCAAGTTCTTTAAAAATTTTAAATAACGGACATACCCTTCAGGTCAACAATGAAAGAGCAGGGTTCATTACAGTAGAAAATGGTAAATATGAACTTGTTCAATTTCACTTTCATACACCGAGCGAAAATAAAATTAATGGCAAATCCTTTCCTTTAGAACTTCACCTGGTTCATAAAAACAGTCAAGGCGAATTAACGGTCATTGGAGTAATGTTTGAAGAAGGCGTAAAAAACGATATAATAGAAAAAATATGGAACAATGCTCCCGAAAGTTCAGATAAAGCAGCTACCATAGAAAGCGTTTCAATTAACCCTTTGGATATTTTGCCTGAAAACGGTTCATACTATCAATTTAAAGGTTCTCTTACCACGCCGCCTTGTTCTGAAGGAGTAAATTGGTATGTATTACAAACACCTGCTCAATTATCAAAAGATCAAATTACTAAATTTACAACATTTTTTGGAGAGAATGCACGACCTGTTCAACCACTAAATGAACGCAAGATTTTCGAATTTAAAACAGATGTCGTAACACAAACTTTATTAAACAATATTAAAAGTGACAAATTAAAAGATTTAAGTGATCAGCAAAGTTCATCAAAAACCAAATTTTTTAGCGGCATCAAAACTATAATGATGATCGTGATAACATTGATTATTATTATAATTTTAGTTTATATTTTAAGGGGTAATGGTATGCACTGGTTTAATAATTTAAAAATTCAAACAAAGCTTTTGTCAGGATTTATTGTCATCGCTATTTTAGGAGCCTTCATTGGCATTGTGGGAATGCGCGCAGTAAATATAATTGCCAATGCCAATAAAATAATGTATGAAAAAATGGCTATTCCAATAGGTCAGCTTGGTCATATTTCGACTTATTTTCAAAGAGTGAGAATCAATCTCAGAGATTATGTAACGGCAGACAGCAATCAAGAACGCGAAAAATACTGGAAAACCATTGAGGATTTACGCAGTAAAATCGGTGACATTAGCAATGAATTTGAAAAAACTATTTTAACTGAACATGGAAAAGAAGAATTTGAAAAATTTAAAATAGCAAGAAAAAACTATGGCGAAATATTAATTCAAATTAAAGAATTAGTAGACAGTAACAAAATTTCAGACGCTGAACAATTGGTAAAGGGTAAAGGAAGAGAGTTAGCATCTTTAGAACAAAAAGAAATTGATGCCTTGGTTGATTCAAAACTGGAAATTACACATGCAACTGCAGTTGAAGACAGTTTACTGGCTAGAAATACTACATTGATAATGATTGTGATAATTATTCTGGCCTTTGGGTTTTCTCTATTTATCGGTATTTTTATTGCTCGGTTAATCATTGGTTCAATCAAAGAAGCTCAAAAAAACGTAAACGCAATTTCCGCTGGAGATTTAAATCGGCGAAATGCAAACATCTCTGAAGATGAGATGGGCGCTATGGTAAAATCTCTTAATGAAATGGGAGAAAGTCTGGCAAATATTATAGGTAAAGTTTTATCTCATACTGAAAATGTCGCAAATGCTGCAGAACAGCTAAGCTCCACTGCTCAATCCATGAGCCAGGGTTCTACCGAACAGGCAGCCAGCGTTGAAGAAACCAGCGCGGCTGTTGAAGAAATGACCGCAAGTATAAGACAAAATGCTGAAAATGCAAAGGTAACACAGGGTATTGCCAGTAAAACCTCTGTCGATGCCGTAGCCGGAGGCAAAGCAGTACAAGAAACCGTTGCTGCAATGAATCAAATTTCAGAAAAAATCAACATGGTAGAAGATATTGCCTACAATACAAATTTGCTGGCATTAAATGCCGCCATCGAAGCCGCCAGAGCCGGTGAACACGGAAAGGGCTTTGCTGTTGTTGCTTCTGAAGTACGTAAACTGGCAGAAAAAAGTCAGCTGGCGGCAAAGGAAATCAGAGAACTGGCTTCAAACAGTGTGACTATTTCTGACAAAGCAGGCGAAATGTTAAAATCAATTGTACCGAGTACGCAAAAAACGTCTGATCTGGTTGAAGAAATTACTGCAGCATCCGAGCAGCAGTCCATTGGCGTTGGACAGATCAATCAGTCTATGTCGCAACTGGATTCTGTGACCAACCAAAATGCATCGGGAGCAGAAGAGCTTGCAGCCACCGCCGAAGAACTTAACGGATCTGTAGAATCTTTGCGCGACTTGCTAAGTTTTTTCAAAATCGACGGACTTGATAAAGTAAAAAAACAAATGGCTGAAAACGCAGTAAGTCATATAAAACAACATCCTGTATCGACAATTCATGTTCAACACTTTCACCCCACAAATGGAGGACATGCCAATAATGAACACAATAAAACCGAAAATGCAGCAATAAATGCAAAAACTAACCAATTACCAAAGGTTAATGGTCATCATGACCCGGATAAAACTGGCGCAAAAAAAATAAGTTCAAAGACCGCGAAACCGGATTTTGAAAAGTTTTAGACTATTTACTTTTTGGTTTTATTTGCATTTTTGACTCCAAAGGAGGGTGTTATGGATTTAATTGACTTTCACTTATATCTTGTTTTTGTTTCAGAAAAATATTTTTTTGCCATCAACATTAAAAATATAAAAAAATTATATCGTATGCATGAAAAGAATGTTACCATAGGCAGACCGGCAGAAGATATTCACGAAACAAACCGTCTTTTAAATATTGACTTTAAAAAAACTGTATTTCTTCCAGATAGTAAGGATAATGAATTCAATAAATCGTATTATTTTCCGCTTAAAATACCTACATTCATTGAACTTTTGTCGCCAGAAATAGAGTTTAATTCAACCCCTGCCATTGTTGTAGATTTGGTCATCGGAATGTATCAAATCCCCCCTGATGAATTTAATTCAAATTTATCGATAAATAATTTACAAATTCAAAGTCAGCTAAACACCTTAAATCTTGATTTTCTTGACGGTCACTGTTTATTACCCGTTACAGGAAAATTAAATCAGACAACTGAAACTCCCGTGTACATCGTTTCTATTGAAAAACTTCTGTCACATGGAGTTAAATCAACATAAATCTGTATGGGGTCGGTCGGCGCACTTGCGCAGACCGCAGGGGAAAGACTTTTCCCCTTTAAATTAATTAAAAAATATCACCTGGTTTCGACCATTATTTTTAGCAAGGTACAACGCCTTATCTGAGTTACGCATTAAATCAGCCAATGTATCTCCGTTATTAAATTGTGCAACACCGACGCTAATAGTAATTTTAATGTTATCTTTTGTTCCAAAACTTGAATGTTCAATCAAGTGTCTCAAATTTTCAGCTAAAATATCAGCGCCGTGCATTTCTGTGTTAGGCGCAAGTAAAATAAATTCTTCGCCGCCGATTCGCGCCAATACATCGCTTTTTCTTATCATTGATTTTAATTTTTTTGAAAATTCAATTAAGATCACATCTCCCTCAGGGTGCCCGTATTGATCATTTACTGCTTTAAAATGATCAATATCAATTGTTAAAAGCGACATGGGTATTCCATAACGTTCACTTTTAAATATCTCCTGCGCGGCTAGATCCATAAAAAATCGGCGATTATAAAGCGATGTTAAATGATCTGTTCTTGCAATCTCTAAAAGGTCATTTTGAAATTTTTCCCTTTGTTCAATTTCCTTTTCAAGTCTCGCGTTTAATTTTTGTTCCAGTATCAAACTTAAATATTCTTTTCTGCTTGAAATATTTATGTTTCGATTATATATTATACCAATTAGATTTGCTAGTATAAAGGCAAATATTATCGTTTGTAATGACGGTACATCCAGATCTCCATAAATAATATGAGATACGATAATTACAATCGAAGCCGGTATTGCAGAAAGTAAAGAATATAGAAACCTTTGCTTTAATAAAACGTAGATCACAATTATACTTATTATCTCACTTAGAGAATATATGATAGAATGATTTTTCATGGTAATGATTACAATTGTTATGTTTATGGTTATTAAGTTTGATAGTATAAATAGCAGTCTATGAAAAACAACAGGTTTATTGACTCGCTTTATCACTACAAACATGAGATATACTGCAATAGAAAAAATAGTTCTGGATATCGATGAAATGATTAACGACTTGTTTAAACCCGACTTTAGAAAGTCTGGAATGATGAAAGCAATGGTAGCAAAAATACCAACATAGACCATTATTTTAAAAAAATTAAAATGATCCGGAAAGCTCCATTCCAAAAATTTTTTTTCTTTACCTTGATCTCTCAATACTACCAGAAATGGGTGAATTTCATTTTTAAATTTATTCATATTTTGATGATTTAATAAACTGATATTTTCATAAATACTGGTTTATCTTTATAAAATATTAAAATCGACAGTAACAGACCATATAAATATTACTTTTTGCTAATGGATAAGGATTAAAAGTTTACTTATAAAACCAACAATTTTTTTCTAAAAATAAAAAAGACGGCTCCTGAAAGACAAAGTCCTGCCCATAGATAGTCAAGGCTCATCTTTTCTTTCATGTATATAACAGCAAATGGTACAAACACCGATAAAGTGATCACCTCTTGAAGAATTTTAAGCTCGCCGATGTTCATAACCTGATTCCCGATTCGATTGGCTGGTACTTGCAACAGATATTCAAAAAAGGCAATGCTCCAGCTTGCCAATGCCGCAACAAACCAGGGACGATGGCCAAGATTTTTTAAATGCCCATACCAGGCAAAGGTCATAAATACGTTGCTGCACACCAGCATTAACATCGAGATTAAGTATGAATTCATGCTCCTCATTTTCTTTTTTCGAACCATCGTAAATAATTTAATAACGGACCTTTCGCCAGGAAGTAGCCGCTCCGTCAACTTTGAAATGAACTGAAAATCTTGTGATTTACGGCATGTTCATGTTAAACCTCCTTACTCTTAATTTCTCATGGGTGATTATATAACTGAAATCATGGCGCCGGTTGGCAATAAAGCGATGCTAGAGGCAGCCATTCATAATGGAGCCGATTCTGTTTATCTGGGTATGCCCGGTTTTAACGCTCGCGGCAGAGCCGATGACCTTTCGCTGGTCGAACTTGCAGAGTTTATCGATACGGCACATATTTATGGCGTAAAGGTTTATGTTGCTTTTAATATATTGGTCTTTGATGACGAAATTACAGAAGCCTTTAATTTATTTTTGAAAATAAATCATCTTGGCCCGGATGCCTGGATCATTCAAGACGCCGGACTAGCCTTACTCATAAAAACGATTGCGCCAGATGTACATTTACATGCATCGACTCAAATGACCATTGTAAACAATCTGGACATCTTGTTTTATTCCAATTTAAACTTCAAGCGATACACTTTGGCAAGAGAATTGTCTCTCAAAGAAATTGAGCAAATTAATAAACAATCGCAGGTTGAGCTTGAAGTTTTTATTCATGGATCGCTTTGCATTGCTTATTCAGGACAATGTTTTACTTCTTCTGGATTTGGCGGCAGATCTGCCAATCGCGGAGAATGTGCTCAAAGTTGCCGTCATGACTATGAACTTTTTGCCGACAATAAAAAAATACATACCGGCGGCAACTATCTTGTCTCACCCCGCGATTTAATCGGCGCCGAGCAGGCTAAAAAACTTTCAGAAGCAGGCATTCATGCCCTTAAAATTGAAGGACGATTAAAGTCCCCTGAATATGTTGCCGCTGCCGTTGAACTTTACCGCTCAATCATTGATTTAAAAACAAAAAATACATCTCATCTAATTTCCGCAAACCAACTAACTTTTAATCGTGATGCAAAAGCAGGCTGGCTTGAGGGAGTTGATAACAAAGAGCTGGTAAATGCCCATATAAATTCACACACAGGAGTTTACCTCGGTAAAGTTCAAGATATAAAACCTGGCAGGTACATTACCATTGAACTTCCGTCAAAACTGCCAATTGAGATAAACAAAGGCGACGGTATAGTTGTAGCTTGTAACCAAGATTCGTATGGCAGCCATGTATACAATGTAAATGTATTAGACAAAAGCAAGGCGACGTTAATTCAACTTTCTCTGGCAAATGATTTTTCTTATTTCAAAATTAAACCATCTATGCCGGTTTATTTAACATCATCATCCAGGGTTCAACGAGAACTTACAAAATCTTTCACCGATAAAAACAGGTTGAAACATATACCTGTCGAAATTTCATTAACCGGAATAATTGGCGAAAAGTTACGCCTTTCTTTACATGATTATCAACAAAATTCAAACCTTAAATTCGCGCATGAAATTATAATTTACAGCGAATTTCCTTTAGAAAAATCTCAAAAATATCCAGCCGACGTTGAATTGATTAAAAATGAGTTAAGCGCACTTTCAGGCTCGCCATATACTGCAAAAAATATTCAACTTAACATTGATCCAGACGGATTTTACCCAAATCGTGTAATTAAAGAATTACGGCAGCAGGCAATAGAACAACTTACTAAAGCCAGGATACATCGCGAAATAAACCAAAAAAACAGTCTTCAAATTGATGAAAACTATTTGGCAAAAATAATTCAAAATACTTTTAACAAACAAATTCCGGTTCAAAATAACCATAGCACAACTCATGAATGCCGTCTTCACGTACTTGTTAGAAATCCAGATCAGCTCAATGCTGTTTTAAATCTCGATAAATCAATTATCCATACAGTGTATCTTGATTTTACCTACGGATACGAATTTGCCGATGCTGTAACAAAAATAAAAAACAATAACCTACATGCGGGTATTGCAACCGCTCGTATATACAAGCCCGGCGAAGAAAAACAATTGAACTTGCTGGTCTCGCTTAAACCAGATTTTATCCTCGCGCGAAATGTAACTTCCATGCAATATCTCAAGGGGTTACAAAACAATATTGCGCTCATCGGCGACTTCAGTTTAAACATAACAAATCAAATGAGTTCCCAATATTTTTTACAAAAAGGACTGCAAAGAATAACCGCCTCGTATGACCTTGTTTCTGATCATGGCAGAGAACAAAATATTGATAAAATTTTTACGTTTTTAAAATCTACTCCTCCAAATTTGGTCGAAGTGAACATGAGTTATTACCTGCCGTCTTTTTATATGGAATACTGCCTTTTTACAAAACACCTTGGCAACGGCCTTGATTCCCCAGGCTGCGGCTTTCCCTGTAAAGATCACGATGTGGTTTTAAAGGATCGTAAAGGAGAAGTTCATCCGGTAATTGCCGACAGAAATTGCAGGAACACAATGTTTAACGGAAAACAAAAAAATTTAATGGGTCAGATGAATAAACACATGACCGGTTTATTGAAGGTTGGAATAAAAAACTTTCGTGTCGAGTTAAGCCCCGATAAACAACAACTTCAAAACGATTTGGAAATGGTTTCTAAAATTTACCAATGCTTTTAAACATAGAAATACCTCCCATATTTTCAGTCGGTAAATAATATTTATCTAAGGCAGAAACCCCGAACCCGTGCGCACAAAGGAGAGTTACTGCTCAACGCAATAGAAACCAAAAATACTATTGCATGCATAATTACCACTTCTAATTGCCCCCGAAGTTGCTAAATTATCTGTTCCACCATAGCCACCTTGAGCTGCAGCACTACTTGTCCATAAAGAACAATTACCATTTCCAGCGGCAGTATCTGACGCTGCTTGCCAAACTGCAGTTAAACCTGTCCAATTTCCAAAACCACCTATAGCAACACTGTTTAGTAATGGGAATGTCATTAATCCATTATTATCCGTATTTTGTATTATCGTTATTCCATCAATTCGATAATAAGTTGCATTGGGTTTTAAAACCCATGCTTTTAAAACAGGAATTCTATTTACCCCATCTGAAAGAAGAGCTTTATACGTACCGACTCCAGGATAACCCGTATCTGTCATACAAAAAGTATCTGCTCCAGCAATACCACCAAAAGCACCGCCTGTTCCCAAATTAGTAGAAAATATCTTTTTATCATTATTAATATTTGTCACTGTGATATTATAAAATGTCAATGCATTGTAAGCTACATCAGTACTGGTTACATCCCCAAGTTGAACGGTATAAATTACATCGGGGTCAATCGCTGTATCATTTGTTGGTGTAATCGTTATTGTCTGCGGAGCAAACCAGTTAGTCGGTGTAAATGTAAGACTTGCAGGCGCGACATTACCTTCGGTTAAATTTGGTCCGATATTTGCAACAGGAATTACTACATTACCAGTTGGTTGACTTGGTATTGTTACCTGAATTTGTACAGGGGAACCGCCCTCTGTCGTAGAAAGTGCAACCGCGCTTAAATTTACTCCCGCCGCATCATCATCAATATTTCTCAATATCACATCGGGAGCATTTAAACCATTATATAAAACGTTTGTACTGATTGCCGGTTGGGTAATGATATTATAAATAAAATTACCATCTACTAAATAATCATCTGCTCCTGTAACCGTAACCGGTTGCGCAGTACACCAGTTACCTGTTCCAGGGCAGGCGCCGCCGGTAAAAGATAGCGAAGCAACGCCAATGGTTCCTTCTGTTGTATCATTAGAATACATTGGCACAGTAACGGTATTACCAAGACCAGGATCCTGGCTTAAAGAAACATTAAATGTGCATTGATTTGCAGGTGGAACGCCTCCTTCTGTTGTGGTTCCTCCTCCGCAGGCGCTAACATTGAAA
>Ga0224495_10000246_pt1 | contig 44320 bp, 39 predicted proteins | sample SF_Jul11_sed_USG_FD_168128 | JGI IMG/M metagenome (GOLD analysis project Ga0224495, IMG submission 168128) | Sediment microbial communities from San Francisco Bay, California, United States - SF_Jul11_sed_USGS_4_1 | ecosystem: Environmental > Aquatic > Marine > Sediment | place: USA: California...
GATGAAGTGGATTTTTTACACCTTGATGTCATGGACGGTCATTTTGTTCCGCAGTTATCTTACGGAGAAGCCATTTGTGAAGCCATTTCAAAGGAAACCAGCATCCCCCTTGATGTGCACTTGATGGTTTCTGCGCCTGAAAAAGAAGTTCCAAAATATTTTGCCATGAAGCCTGGTTATATTACATTTCACTACGAAACCACAAGTTTTCCCATACGACTTTCACAAAGCATTCGAAGTCAGGGAATAAAGGCCGGTCTTGCTGTTAATCCAGTAACTCCGGTTGAAGCCATTTTTGATTTAATCCCGTATTTTGATATGTTTTTAATTATGAGCATTGAGCCGGGTTTTTACGGGCAGAGTTTCCTGGAAATATCGTACGACAGGATCGAACGCTTTTCAAGAATGCGCCGCAAGTATTGCGAAAAAACCGGAAATGAAGTATTCATTGAGATCGACGGAGGGGTAAATGATCAAAACATTTGTTCCCTGAAGGATGCCGGAACAGATATCTGCGTAGCTGGCTCTTTTGTATTTAAAGGCGGCAACCCTCAAGAAAAAATAAATCTCCTCAAGACAAAATGTCTGTAATGCAAACACCAGAACCTCCCCTGACAACAGCCATAAGCCCTTGCCCTAACGATACTTTTGTATTTTATCACTTTTTAAATGATCCGCAAAACAAAGAAAAATATCAGCCGGTATTTCTGGATATTGAAGAACTCAATCTCGGCATGATAAATAAAAAATGGGATATTGTAAAAGCTTCTTTTCCCATGGGGGCGGTTCTGGAAGAGTCTTATGAATTGCTGCCTTCAGGTTCCGCTCTCGGTTATGGCGTTGGTCCAGTTGCGGTATACCGGGATGAAGATATTTTTCAAAAAGATAGATGGATTATCGGCCTCCCGGGAGAGCACACTACCGCTCATTTTTTATGGAATTATTATTTTAAAACAATGAAGGACAAAATTCCCCAAAATATAGAAAAAAAGTATTTGTATTTTGGCGCTATTATGGAAAAAACGGCTTCGGGAGATCTTGATATGGGAATAATTATTCATGAAGGACGTTTTGTTTTTAAAAATTTAAAACTGAAGATGTATCGGGATCTCGGAGAGTTCTGGGAAAAACAAACAGGACTTCCGGCGCCTCTTGGGGGAATTTTTATAAGAAAGGATCTACCTGAAAGTAAAAAGAAAATGGCGGCCTCGGATCTTAAAAAGAGCGTTTCTGATGCCATGCAGCAAAAATCTGAAAATAGTGAAATCTACCAACAAAGAATACTGCCGTATATCAAAAAATATTCACAGGAACTCCCGGATGATGTTGTTGAAAAGCATATTGAGTACTATGTCAATGCGGATACGGTCGAACTATCGCCGCGCGCCCGTGAAGCAATAAATCTCATGTTCTCGATTCATAAAGGAATGGAAAAAAATGGACTTAAATAATATAGATAAAAAAATAATTCAAATTCGCAAAAACCTGAAAAATATTATTGTTTCAAGGTCGTATCGGGAAAATCACCGTGAGATGTACACGCTGGCTTCGGGAAAAAAAAGCCCTTACTATTTTGATCTAAAGCAAACATTGCTGCATCCCCAATTTCTCACAGAAGCGGCAGAGGCATTGTTTTATTTAATGTTGAAAAATCTGCGGCAAATGCCCGCAGCTATTGGCGGCTTAACCATGGGAGCCGATCCTCTGATTTATGCCATTTCCATCTTATCGCTGGAGTCTGGAACTTTAATATATCCTTTTGTAATCCGGAAAGAGGCCAAAGATCATGGCAGCAAAAAACGCATTGAGGGACTGGTCTCCGAGGTAAATACCGCCGCCAGCATTGTTTTAATTGATGACGTGATAACTACCGGCAGGTCTACTATAAAAGCCCTTTTAGCTTTGAAAGAAACCGGATATCAGCCAACGGATGCGTTTTGTGTGGTCGACCGCCTCGAGGGCGGAAGGGAAAATCTTGCGCAAGCAGGAATTAGACTACACAGCCTGTTTGATTTAAATGATTTTATTTCAAAATAAGAGCCCAAACGCTTCAACCGTCTGACCCACATTCCTGTGTCGATTGTTCCAGGTATCGTTTATTTCAGTCTTGGGCGAAACATTTCCAGTATTTTATCTTTTGCTACTGCCTTTGGCTTCAATTCGTTTTGAAGTTCCTTAAGTAAATCCGTATAGCTTGGACCCGGGTTTGGATCTTTGTAAAAGATTCCTGTATGCAGTTTATCTCCATATTGATGAGCAATTTCAATAGCCTTAAACTTGTCAGACGGATCATGGTTTAATTCTTCCAGATTTACCATAACTTCTTTTTGTCCTTTAATCATATCCCTCTCTTCGCCGTAGGTCACACAGGGCGATTGAATGTTTACAAAGGAAAAGCCCGGGAATCGTATGGCCTCTTCAAGGATTTTAGTCAATCCTTTCATATCGCCGGGAGTTCCCTGCGCTACAAATTTTGCTCCGTAACTTAAAGTGTATAGGAGAGGATTTACCGCTTCTTCCATGCTACCATATGTCGTTGAAACTGTTTTTAATCCTTTCCGGGAAGTAGGAGATACCTGGCCTTTGGTTAATCCATAGATAAAATTATCCATAACAAGAAATGTAATATCCGGATTTTTGCGGATAATGTGAGGAATGTGACCTCCACCGATTGAAAAACCATCTCCGTCGCCGCTGGCGACAATTACAGTTAGATCAGGATTGGCCGTTTTTACTCCCAGGGAAATAGGAAGCGCCCGGCCATGAACCGCGTTAAATCCGTAAGATGTGGCATAACCCGGAATCCGGCTGGAACATCCAATACCGCTGACAAATGCAAGTTCATGCGGCGGCTTGCCAATTTCAGCAAGCGCTCGATATAGCGCCGTTAATACTCCGAAGTCGCCGCAACCTGGACACCAGATGGGCTTTAAATCGCTTTTAAAATCTTTTGGAACGAATTGTGCAGTTGCTGTACTCATAATATTTCTCCTGTTAATTATAGTTCTTTAATTTTCTTTAAAATTTCATGTTCCCCAAAAGGATTGGATCCCGCTTTTGCAAAGGACTTTAGTCCATCTGGAACATTTACAAACATTCGTATTATATGGTATAATTGACCAAGAACATTTTGTTCTATTACCAGTCCTTTTTTTACCGATTTAAAATAATCCATATATACGGATTCGGCCACAGGAAATAGCAATTTGGGAACCAGTAGTTTCACTTTAATTCCTTCGGCCTCTGCAAGATCCCGGGCTTCCATGGCTACTCCTGCAACGGTACCCCAGCTTATCATACACAGCTCGGCATCCGATGGGCCAAAGGTTGAAAACAGGTCTGATCGTTTCTTCAAAGGATCCAGTTTTCTGGTTCTTTTCTCAATCATTTTTGCGTGAAGTTCTCCGCTGGAAGTTGGCGCCCCGGACTCCGAATGTTCGATACCGGCGGCAAGATAATTTCCATGCAGCATTCCTGGATGAGAAACGGGGCTGATATGATTTTCAGTAAACTTGAATCTTTCATAATTCTCCATTTCTGCTTCAGTAGGTAGCTGACGATTAATTATTTTAAAAGCGCTAACATCTATTTCATCAATAACTTCTTTTCTCTGGGAAAGCTCCTGATCCGATAAAATGATTACCGGTGTTTGGTAATATTCTGCAATGTTAAACGCTTCTACGGTCGTTGAAAACATATCGTGAACATCTACTGGAGCAAGTATTGGTCTGACTACATCGCCATGCGCAGAAAATGCCGCTTGAAACAAATCGGCCTGTTCACTTTTTGTGGGGATTCCTGTTGAGGGGCCGCCCCTTTGAACATTTACAATGACCATGGGAAGTTCGGCCATGGTAGCCAGGCCGAAAATTTCGGATTTTAAAGACATTCCAGGACCGGATGTTGCGGTAAGCGCTTTTTTACCAGCAAACGAAGCTCCAATAACCGAGGCAACTCCGGCAATTTCGTCTTCCATTTGAATCATGGAACCGCCGTATTTCCAGATTTCCCGATTAAGCAGTTGCATAATTTCAGATGATGGGGTAATGGGATAACCGCCAAAAAATTCGCAGCCTGAGAAAATAGCGGCTGCCGCGCAGATGTCATTGCCATCGGTCAGCAGCTTTCCCTTTGCTCCGGCTGGAGGCTTGCTTATCGTAATGTCTTTATCAGAAATCGGGTTTTCCTTTGCATATTTAACGCCTTCGTAAAAAGCATCCTCATTTCCCTTTAAGACTTCCGGGCCTTTTTTGGTAAATTTATTTCGAATACCGGTAATAATTCCGTCTTCGGCAATTCCAAACCAGCCTGATATTAATCCCAGAACAACTGTATTTTTTGCGCGATTTGTTTTTGCAGTATTTACGGCCATTTCTTCTATGGGTATGGAAAGTACTTTGAAGGGCTTTCCTTTAACAGGTATATTTTCCGGCGCAATGCCCGTATTTGAATCGTAAATTACAATGGTTTTTTCTGTTATAGGTAATTCGGCGCCAAACTTCAGGAAATCTTCCCAGTTTAGAGCAATGGCAACATCCAGATACTCGCCAATACTTCGAACGGGACTTGTTGATACCCGAATTTTCATGGAAGATTCTCCTCCCCGAATTTGCGGCCCAAAGCTTTTCGTTAATAATGCATGATACCCGTCAATAGCAAGTGCGGTAATAAGCGAATCACCTGCCGAAACAACCCCGTCTCCGCCGGCTCCAGCCATACCAATGATTAGATTTTTATTCATGATGAACCCCTAAAATAATTTTAATGAAGTTTGCATTTTTACACTTCATCTGAAAGTAAAGCAAATTTTAGTACATATCCTGTCAAGCGGAGCGATTAATGAACATAACGAAACTGTAAAAAATATTTTTATACATTAGGGCATGAATTGCGAAAATTGTTTCATTCTGGAAGAATTGTGCCCTTTTTTTGTTACAAAATGCGCAAAACCCCGTTTTCCTGCTCAAATATATATACTGGATCAGGAATTCATCTCTGCAATTTCCGCTACTCCATTGCGGTTGCTTTTATGCCAAATTTGAGCAATTTTGGATAAATTTTGGATAATTATAAATTGTCGAATCCAATCTGGATTTTTATTTTGACAGTCGATCTGCTCAAATCCATGTGGTATCATGTTATCTACATGTCTATTTCCGGCTGCCGGATATGGTACGCGATTTCTGCCGGCAACCAAGGCAATACCAAAGGAAATGCTTCCGGTATTAACCAAACCTTTGCTGCAATATGGCGTAGAAGAAGCTCTTGCTGCCGGTTTCCAGAATATGGCCATCGTTACCGGGAGAGGAAAACGCGCCATTGAAGATCACTTTGACGTAAGTTACGAACTCGAGCATCAAATCAAGAATACAGACAAGGAATACCATCTTACCGAAATTCGGGAAATTATGGACAAATGCAACTTCATATATACGCGGCAAAATGAAATGAAGGGGCTGGGACATGCTATTTTAACCGGCAGACCTCTCGTGAATCAAAAGGCTTTTGCTGTTTTGCTTGCTGATGATTTATGTGCCGCAGATGAAGGCGTTTTATCGCAGATGGTAAAAATATATGAAAAATACAATTGCTCGGTAGTGGCGATTCAGGAAGTGGAAAAAAGTCAGGTAAACAGATATGGAATTATCGCAGGAGAAAAGCTTGACGATCAATGCTATCGGGTAAACAATATGATTGAAAAACCTTCTCCCGAAGAAGCGCCTTCAAATCTTGCCATAATAGGCCGGTACATTTTAACTTCTGATATTTTCGATTTGCTGGCAGATCAAAAACCGGGTAAAAATGGGGAAATACAAATCACCGACTCGCTGATGAAGCAGGCGCAGCAGGGTAAAGTCATCGCGTATAAATTTCATGGTCGCCGGTTTGACTGCGGAAATCTGGATGGCTTTATGGATGCGTCAAACTTTTTTTATACCCAATTCAAGGAGCGGTAAAATGGTACCATTTATTGACTTAAAATCACAGTATAAGATAATTCAAAAAAATATCGGGGACGCAATAAAGAAAGTTCTGGACCATGGCCAGTATATCAATGGACCTGAAATTATTCAGCTTGAGGAAATGCTTGCCCGGTATGTTGGAGCAAAACATTGTATTGTATGTTCCAGCGGTACGGATGCGCTGTTGATGGCGCTCATGGCCATAGAAATAAAACCTGGCGACGAGATTATTACAACTCCATTTACTTTTATAGCGACCGCAGAAGTTGTTGCGCTTATTGGCGCGACCCCGGTTTTTGTGGACATTGATTCCAAAACCTACAATATAGATCCTGCTCTCATTGAAAAAAAAATTACCAAAAGAACCAAAGCCATAATGCCGGTTTCGCTTTACGGGCAATGCGCTGATTTTGATTCTATTAATAAAATTGCGGCGTCGCATAATATTCCCGTTATTGAAGACGCCGCTCAAAGTTTTGGGGCAGAGTATAATGGCCGAAAATCATGCGCATTGAGTACTATCGGCTGCACCAGTTTTTTCCCGTCAAAGCCGCTTGGCGCATATGGGGATGGAGGCGCAATATTTACGGATAACGACGACCTCGCAAAACTTTTTAAACAAATCAGGGAACATGGTCAGGATCGCCGATATAACCATCCGGTGTTGGGGTTAAACGCCAGAATGGATTCCATTCAGGCCGCTGTATTAATTGCCAAAATGAGTATATTCCCCGGTGAGATTGCCGCCCGAATAAAAATTGGAGAAAACTATTCCAGAAACCTGGGAAATGTGGCTACCACTCCTTTTATCGCAAGAGGAAATTCTTCTGTCTACGCACAATACACGATTCTAATTGAAAACCGGGATACGTTTGCCGAAAATCTGAAAGAAAATGGAATTCCAACAGCGGTTCACTACCCCATACCATTGCACCTGCAACCTGTATTTGCCTACCTGAAAGAAGCCAAAGGGTCTTATCCGGTATCCGAGCGGACAGCAGAACAGGTAATTAGTTTGCCCATGCATCCATATCTTTCCGGCGAAGATCAAATAAAAATCATAGATTCCGTAAAGCGTGCGTTAAAAAAATAATAATTTCTTGAGGAGATGAATATGACCAATATTGTTCTATGCGGCGGAAGCGGTACGCGCTTATGGCCGCTCAGTCGAAAACTCCTTCCCAAGCAATTTGTAAAAATATTTGACAACAAATCTCTATTCCAGATGACTCTGGAAAGAAACCAAAATCATGCAAAAAAATTTTTAATCGTTACCAATGCTGAACAATACTTTCTTGCGCAGGACCAGGCGCTTGCACAGGGATGTACTGCTATTGATATCATTCTGGAGCCAGTTGGAAGAAATACGGCGCCAGCTATTGCGTTGGCATGTCTGGATATTAATCCGGAAGAAATTGTATTGGTTACTCCCTCCGATCACTTGATAAAGAACGCAAAGGATTACGAGGCCTCGGTGGCATCAGCCGTAGAATTTGCAAAGGAAAATTATCTGGTTACATTTGGCATTCTTCCTGTTTTACCAGAGACTGGATATGGTTATATTCATTTTAACAATAATGATGTTATTGCCTTTAAGGAAAAACCCGACAGGAAAACTGCGGAGGAATACATTGACCGGGGCGATTATTACTGGAACAGCGGAATGTTTTGCTTTAAAGCCGGAGTATATCTGGATGAGTTAAAAAAACATGCGCCGGAAATTTACGAGGCATCTTTGTATGCATTCAGACAAAGTCAAAAAGATGGAGAAAGGCGAATTCGGTTGCAAGATATGGAAAAAATACCCTCCAATAGTATCGATTATGCGGTAATGGAAAAAAGCAGCAAAGTTAAGGTGGTGCCCTGCAATGCCGGCTGGAGCGATGTTGGGAGCTTTGACAGTTTGCATGAAGATATGGAGAAAAATGAAAACCATAACGCAGGCGAAAAAGAACTCATAAATATTAACTCTTCCGGAAATCTGGTTATGGCTCAGGGGAAAATGGTGGCTCTTGTAGATATTGAAAACCTGCACATTATAGATACTCCGGATGCTCTTCTGGTATGCAAAATGGGAAGCGGTCAGAAAGTAAAAAACGTGGTGGAAGTATTAAACCAGAAGAAACTCCAGATATCGGACACACATGTAACTATCTACAGACCCTGGGGTTCATTTACGGTTCTTGAAGAAGGTCCTGCTTACAAAATCAAAAGCATTATTGTAAACCCCGGAAAAAGGCTCAGCCTGCAAAAACACGAACATCGCAACGAGCACTGGGTTGTTGTAAATGGAACAGCAACCGTAACCATCGATTCTGAAATAAAAACCCTGCAGCCCAATGAATCCACATATATTCCAAAGAACGTGCTGCATCGTCTTGAAAACAAGGGAGAATCCAGTCTTGTTATTATTGAAGTTCAGGCAGGAGATTATCTTGGCGAAGACGATATCATCAGGGTGCAGGACGATTTCAAACGGTAAACCCCGGAGCAGGCTTCCCCATTTTTTTCTTGACATTTCACTTTTTTTCCGCTTTTGCGCAGGATTTTTGAGCGCGTTGACCGTCCGTATCCCGAATAAGATGTTGGGGTTATCTAAAAAGTCGGCAATGAACCACAGAGGCAGTAGAACACGGAGATTTTGACGAACTAACGCCTCAAAAAGCATTTTTTTCGCATTTTCTCCGTGCGCCCGTGTCCTCCGTGGTGATATTTTTTTCTTTTTAGACATCCCCGCGCATTCCCCGATTGCCAAACCCGGGGAAAAATCACTCTGCCTGTAATTTAAAGCATACCCTTCTCCAAAAAACTGGTATAACCGGAATGCGAAAAAACCAGGTGATCCAGAATGTTTACTCCCAGAATTTCTCCGGATCTTTGCAGTTTTTTGGTGATAAAAATATCTTCGGGACTCGGATCAGTATTGCCCGACGGATGATTGTGGGCAAGGATAATCGATGCGGCGCGGTCTGCAATGGCATCGGCAAACACCTCCCGCGGATGGATCTGGGAACTGTTCAACAGCCCAACGGTTATAACCCTGCGCACCATGATCTCATTTCCTCCATTGATTGTAAAAACAATGAAATGTTCCTGTTTTTTATCGCAATACGGGCGCAGCCACGCATAAACATCGGATGCGCAATGAATTTTGTTTACGGCCGGAAATTTCTTTCTGCGCACAAACTCCATGGCGGCGCAAATGGAAAAGGCGCGGGCTTCGCCAATGCCGGGAATTTTCATTAATCTTGAGAAAAGAGTTTTTGGATCGCTTTCGTCGACCGCATTGCTGACCAGTTCGGCAAGTTTCAGTACGCTTGTTTTGGCGGTTCCCGCGCCGAGAAATACGGCGATTAACTCCACATCCGTAAGCGCGGCAACGCCTTTGTCCCGCAACTTTTCTCTTGGCCGGTCAAAAACGGGAATTTGGGATATGTGCAGAATTTTTCCATGACTGTTGTACATACCATTGGTATAGGGGAAAACCGGATTTTTTTTCAGGATATCAAAAAAAATTATTCTCGCGACAAATCGCGCAGATCATCGCCGTCGGAATCCAGAACCACATTGATCGGCAAATCATAGTCAATAAAGTCGTCCCTCTGACCGCGCTCGTTGATAATTTCAAATTCAATGGAGTTTAATATCTCATTTCTCAGGGCAACGGTTAAAAGATATTTTCCAGCCTGCAAATTCGGGTAGTTGTCAATCAGGTAGGCAATTTTTTTGGGAATCTCCAGATTTTTCAGGTCAATCTCTATCCAGCCAAGACTTTTTCGGGATAAGGAAATGGCGTATTTTTCATGGCTGATTTTCCCGGGCTGAAATGCAAACCATAAGGTTTGATTTTCGCCAAACTGAATGGGAGATGTATATTTATTAAAATTTCCCGGGATGTAATTCTTCTTTTGAAATTCCGTAAAGCGCCGCTCGTCAACGGAATGAAAGGCAAAACTCCCGTGATTTTTGGCGCACGAAATTAAAAAAACATTGCATACCGTCAAAACCAGCGGGAAAAATAACCTTCGCATACTATGATATCGGCTGATGCGATTATTCTTTTAAAGATAATTTTTCCTGGTGCGGGGCTCGAGAATAAAAAACATGGGCGCGTATGGTTGCCAATGCCCCCCGCTCCATAACTCGCCGAACATCGTCGAAAATCTTTTCCAAAACGGCGAATTATTACGCTTCCCCCAAATGGTAAAAGCGGGGCGTCATCGCGGTGCAGGTTTCAGGAGTAGTAGCGCCGGTTATAGTAGCGCCCCCACAAATTGCCGTAAAAAAGCACTATCATAATTATATAAATCCTGATTTACTGTAAATTGATCGAGAGTTACATAGTAAACTGTATTTACGGCAGGCGCTGTCAGTTTATAAAAACAGTTCGAGTCTGCACATGACCTGCGAAATCCAGTCAGAATGATTGGACTGACACAGTTTTTGAGCATAAGCATCGACTCAAAAACCAACCACATCAATGCGAAAACAAGCAATATTTTCGCCAAAGCTGTGATGAATCTATTCCTTCACCAATCTGTCGATTTTATAGAGATCATGAATCAATATTTCCGCCTCATCATAGGGTAACTGCGTTGTCGCATCGGATTTTGCTTTTTGTGGTTCGGGATGTATTTCCATAAAAATTCCTTCGACGCCCACGGCAACGGCAGCTCGTCCGACAGGAAAACTCATTTCGCGCTGACCTCCGGTTTGATCGCCTCCGCCGGGAAGCTGGGTCGAATGGGTAATGTCGATAACAACTTTTACACCTGCCTTGCGAAGGAGTTCAATAGATCGCATGTCAACCACAAGGTTGTTGTAACCAAACGTATACCCTCTTTCACAAATCATAATTTTTTCGGAGCCCGATTTTTGAAATTTCTCAACAATTTGCAACGCATCCAGCGGCGCGACAAACTGGCCTTTTTTAACATTGACCCATTTTTTTGTTCTGGAAGCGGCTGTAATTAAATCGGTTTGCCTGCACAAAAATGCCGGGATTTGCAGCATGTCGCACACTTCTCCGGAAACTTCAGCTTCTTCCGGATGATGAACATCGGTGATGATCGGAAAATGATATTTATCCCGAATTTCTTTTAACAACTGGAGACCTTCTTTTAATCCGGGTCCCCGAAAAGAAGATACGTTGCTTCGATTTGCCTTGTCAAAGGAAGACTTGAAAACAATTCCAATATTCAGATTTTTTTTTATCCGGGTCAAAAATTCCGCTGTTTTTTCCAGCAATTGAGGCGATTCAATAACGCATGGTCCGGCAATTAAAAAAAAAGGATTCTTACCGCCAAAGCTTAAATCGGGGAAAAGGATTTCTTCTTTTGTTAATGGTATCATTTAATTTTATTTTTCAAGTTCGGGTAAGAAATATGTACTACCAGCCGACATTCACTTTTTTCGAGGAACAGGGTTTTGTAAATATTTTTATGATAGTGTACTTCTTTAAGTGTCGGGTATAAACTTAACAAGCGTGCGTCAATCAACTCTTTTGCCTTTGTGCATGCTTTCTCTCCCCGCAACGAATATGGGATATTCTCTTCATTACTATAACCAACCTGAATCTGCAATGTATCATCGTTCAACCAGTAATTATCGTACAACAACTCGATGGCGTCTCCGTACGGAATTTGTGCAGAAGCGCAGTAAAAACTGAACGTGACAAAAAATATTTTCAAAGACAAATAAATCAATTTATTGCGCATTTATAATCCAGCCCGACAACGTATTTACCCAGCTTTCATGCGCGTTTAATGAAGGTATCAAAGTAAATTCCCGAACTCCGGTTTGCAGCGCAGAAGCTTTTGCCCGGATACCAATTTCTTCCAGCGTTTCCAGATTATCCGTGACAAATCCGGGGCAAATGACAAGAATATTGTTTTTCCCGTTGCTGGCAATGGCGTGCAAAACACTTTCCGTATCGGGTTTTAACCATGTTTTTAAATTCATCGCCGATTGATACGTATGGCTGCAAATTTCGGGAGCAATGCCCGCCTTGCTTATAAAAAGGCGGGTAGTTTCCATCGTTTGCGCTTTATAACACATATTGCGTGCCGGATGTTCTGTTTCGCAGCAGTTGTTTTCTACAAGGCAATGGACTCCGCTCTTGTCCATTTTCCGGATATGTCTTTCAGGAAGACTGTGATAACTCAAGACAATGTGATCAAATTTTTGTTTTAGATATGGCTGGGCATTCTCATATAACGAGTTGATATATTGGGGATTTTTATAATATGGATCAACAACTTTCAGCGATGAAAATGCAAAACCGGAATATTCCATTTTTACTTTTTCTACGACCGATTCGTATGTAGACATGGCATAGTGCGGAAACATGGGAATAAGAATAATTTTTTTTATTTTGTCTGCCTGCATTTGTTCAAGAGTCTGAAGAATACCCGGTTTGCCATATCGCATGGCTGTATAAACAGGAATTCCGGTTTTTTGGCTCACTTTTTTTGCCAGTTCCCGCGTGAAAACAATCAGGGGAGATCCTGCTGTTGTCCAGATATGTTGATACAGACTCGCTGATTTTTTACTGCGAAAAGGAGCGATAATCCCGTAAACAAGCAATTGTCTTTTCCATCGGGGAATATCAATGACTCGTTCATCCATTAAGAATTCCCGCAGATAGTTTTTTACACTATCGGGACTCGCGCTATCGGGAGATCCCGTGTTTACAAGTAGAACTCCGGACTTCATAATCTCTTCATGGTTTTTCAGATTGCTTCAGGGAAATAATCTTTTTTTATCCCATGTTTCCCTGTTTCTCTCATAAACGATGCGATCGTGAAGCCGGTTCGGCCGCCCCTGCCAGAACTCAAAGTGATCCGGAACTAAAATATAGCCTCCCCAAAAAGGGGGTATGGGCACTTCCAGTCCCTCATATTTTTTTTTGATTTTCTCAAAAAGCAACTCAAGCTCCTCCCGGCGGGAAAGAAGCTCGCTCTGGGAGGATGCCCAGGCGCCGATCTGACTGTCTCTGGGGCGGGTAGCAAAATAGTCTGCTGATTCTTGCCGACTGACTTTTTGAATGATACCATTTATCCGTATTTGTCTTTCAAATTCAGCCCAATAAAACAAAAGACAGCCCTCAGGACTGGATTCAATTTCTTTTGATTTCTGGCTACCGTAGTTTGTGTAAAAAACAAAACCGGATTCATCAAAAGATTTTAAGAGAACAACGCGGGCTGAAGGGCGCTTTCCCGATACCGTACAAAGCGTCATTGAGTTGCCATCGACAAGTCTGGATTCAATGGCTTCATTAAACCAGACGCGAAATTGATCTACGGGATTTCCAGCCGTGTTTTTTTCAAGCAAGTCTCCTTTAATATAATCACGTCGAATATTTTGAATAAATTTCTTGTCTCCATGCATATATCAAAATTTTGCGCATACCCTTGCTGTAAACCAAATAAAATATACGGAGACTGGCAAGGCCGTGGGCCTGGAGCTTGGGCATGAACTCGAAATTCAGTCAGAATAATCTAAATAAGCGCAGTTTTGGGGCGCTTCACGCCCCAAAACTGCGCATTATAATACATTTTGATCTGATTATTGAGGTTCATGCCCAAGCTCCCCTGCCCAGGCTGCCAATGAGGGGTGGAAGAAAAAAAGATTGACTAAGTAAATCTCTTCAATATTAACGCAGGATGGTAAAAAGCCCTTATACAAAAAAAGAACTCCAGGAGTTTGAGCAATTGTTGCTTCAAAAAAAGGCAACCCTTCTGAGAGAAATTACCGAACAATCGGAAGAGGTTGCAAACGAGAAATTCGATGAACCGGGTGATCTTGTTGATATGGCGACTGAATTGCTGGAGCAGGAAATGAATTTAAGTCTGACGACAGCAGAAAAGCAGACTATTAAAGAAATAGATGAAGCGCTTGCAAGAATAAAAAATGGTCAATATGGCATATGCATTGATACCGGCGAACCGATAAACAAAACCCGATTAAAGGCCGTTCCAGAAGCCAAAAGAACTTTGGAAGCGCAAGAAAAGTTTGACAAGAAAAACAAAGAAAACAAAAAAAGATCATCTTTAACCTGATAATGCACGTTGAGTATTATCCTGAAATACTTGATATTGTTAAAGATCTGCAATTTACCCTTAGAAGCGTTGAATCGCACAAACTTTTATTCAATCGATCAACTGAAAAGTGGCCCCTGGATATTGATCTGTCCTTTACTCCGGGTATAAGCGAAAAAACTGTTGAAAAGTTTATCAAACAGGATGTCTGTACCCTCTGTAGCAGAAGAATCAGTTATAAATCCGGCCAATTCTCCAGAAAAAAAATAAAAATTCCCTACATGGTGTTAATCCACAATTCCTTTATTTTGTCTGAAAAAAATTATTACGAGCTGCCCGAAGAAGACAATATTTTTCGCAGCATGATTCGCGGCGGTTTAAAATGCCGCGAAGAGGATATTTTAACAAGAGAAATTTTGCGTTGCTATTTTGGCGCTTCCGATGAAAAAAATCCTGAATTTTTACAGAATTGTTTAAAACATTTACGGGAAGATATAGACAAATATAAAATTCAGGGAATTCTTGCATTGGGTCAGGCCGCCAGCTTATTGCTCAACAATGATGCGGAAAAAATAAGGCAAACAACAGGAGAAATAATTAAAATTGAAGGTATTCCGGCCATGATTTGCCCCGGGCCAAACCGCATTCGCTTTATGAACGAAAAAAAAATGGATCCCGAAATAATAAAAAAAGAAAAAATGGTAATTCTGGAATATTTAAATAAATTTAGAACCCAAGTAATGGGAATAGCCTGAAAAATTCACCGCAGAGTTCACAGAGAAAAATTTCAACATTATGACCAGCCGCCAAAAGCCTGTCGCGGCTTTTTTGCGGTTGCTACATATATTTGTCTTTTTTCTTCGTGACCTTTGCGGCAAGATTTTACTTTAAACCTGAACCGTTTTAATATCGGTAGTGTTCTGGTTTATAGGGACCATCAACCGGAACGCTGAGATATTCGGCTTGCTCTTTCGTAAGGCGGGTCAGCTTTACGCCGAGCTTCTCAAGATGTAAACGCGCCACTTCTTCATCCAGCTTTTTGGACAATCGGTATACGCCAACTTCATAGGTATTTTTCCAGAGATCAATTTGCGCCAGCGTCTGGTTTGAAAATGAATTGCTCATAACAAAAGCAGGATGACCGGTTGCATTGCCAAGATTCACAAGTCTTCCTTCCGAAAGAAGGATCAAGCTATGTCCATCTGGAAATGTATATTTGTCTACCTGAGGCTTGATGTTGATACGCTTGATTCCAGGAAAATTTTCCAGTTTTGTAACCTGAATTTCATTGTCAAAATGGCCAATATTGCAGACAATAGCATGATCTTTCATTTTGGTCATATGCTCTATGGTAATCACGTCCTTATTGCCTGTTGTAGTCACATAAATATCGCCCTGACTCAAAGCATTTTCGACCGTTGTAACCTGAAAACCTTCCATAGATGCCTGAAGAGCGTTAATAGGATCAATTTCAGTTACAATCACGCGGGCGCCAAGTCCTGCCATAGAGCGCGCAGAACCTTTTCCTACGTCGCCAAATCCGCAGACCACCACTACTTTCCCGGCAATCATAACATCTGTACCGCGCTTAATTCCATCGGCAAGAGATTCGCGGCAACCATAAAGGTTGTCAAACTTGGATTTTGTAACAGAATCGTTTACGTTAATTGCAGGAAACAAAAGTTCATTTTTTTCAAGCATCTGATAAAGCCTGTGAACGCCCGTTGTAGTTTCTTCAGAAACGCCCTTGATTTTATCTGCAATGGTTGTCCATTTTTTGGGCGTTTTCTGAATAGAACTTTTCAAGACATCGTTGATGATTTTTAATTCATGATTGTCTGTTGCTTCATCGAGTATTTCAGGTTTTGCTTCAGCCAATTTTCCTCTGTGAACAAGAAGAGTAGCATCGCCGCCGTCATCGACAATCAGGTCAGGACCTGATCCGTCGGGCCAGGTGATTGCCTGTTCGGTACACCACCAGTATTCTTCGAGCGTTTCGCCTTTCCAGGCATACACCGGAATACCCGCTTTGGCAATAGCCGCTGCAGCATGATCCTGTGTTGAAAAAATATTGCAAGATGCCCATCGCACGTCTGCGCCAAGATGAACCAGCGTTTCAATTAATACGGCAGTTTCAACCGTCATATGCAAAGAACCCATAACCTTTGCGCCCTTTAGAGCCTTTTCTTTGCCATATTTTTCGCGTATGGCCATTAAACCTGGCATTTCCTTTTCACCAAGATCGATTGCCTTTCGACCGGATTCTGCCAGATTGATATCCGCAACTTTGTAATCTTTAAAACTCACTTTTACCTCCATATCGATACATTTAAATACATCGATTCATTTTACCTGTTTGGCGAGCTTACTCAAGTTGTCAATTTGAAAAGACAATGCTCCCAAACTCGCGCAGGTAAATGGAAAAAATATTTTCCTTTCTCCGGAATTTTTATCCGGAAAGGGCGAAATATTATAGTTTTATCGTCGTTTACAGTTAAATCAAATTGGCGCGAGCTTTTTACCTGCGTGAGTTTGGGAGCATTGGAAAAGACTTTTCTTCTTAAAATATATCCTTGACCATAGAATCTTCATCTTCAGGCTGACAATATGGAAATGAATGAAAAGCAAAGAAGCCGATTGGCCGGAATCGTACTCTCAATAATATTAATCATTGTTGGAACCTGGGGACAAATACAAGGAAAATCCACCAAAAATGACATTACTGAACCGGAATATATCTCATTATACAATACAATACTACAACACATAAAAGCAGACTATGTTGAACCGGTAGACAGCAAAGAGTTATGGCTTGGCGCAATCAAGGGAATGCTGGCGGCGACAAATGATGAACATACAATGTATCTTGACAAGGATGAGTTTTCGGATCTGGAAACAGCCACAAAAGGTGATTTTGGCGGCCTCGGAATTGAGATCGCCATGCGTGATTCAATTCTTACGGTAGTAACCCCTATGATTGATACTCCCGCCATGAGGGCAGGGTTAAAGCCTGGCGATAAAATTGTAGAGATAGAAGGCAAAAGTACGAAAGACCTTTCTTTGCGTGACGCAGTAAACATGCTGCGCGGAGTTCCCGGAACGGCCGTTAATATATCTATTGCCCGTGAAGGAGAAGAAGACTTGATAAAACTGGATATTGTACGAGAAATAATTAAAATCACAATCGTAGAAAGCGGAATCATTGAAAAACATAATATCGGCTATATAAAACTAAAGCAGTTTGCAGGGCCGGCGCCGATGGATATGGCCAATGCAATCCGCGATCTGGAAGAAAAAAAAGTAAAAGGTTTGATTCTCGATCTTCGATGGAATCCAGGTGGACTGCTGACGGCCGCTGTTGACATTGCCAACTTTTTTATCAAAGACGGCATTATTGTATCGGCAAGAGGTCGTCACAAAGAGCTGGATAAAATCGAATATGCTGATCCGCGCAAGGCAATTGCCGGCGACCTGCCTCTGGTGATCCTGGTCAATGAAGGATCGGCTTCGGCAAGTGAAATTGTTACCGGCGCCATTAAAGATCACAAGCGGGGTATTATTGTAGGCACAAAAACATTTGGAAAGGGTTCTGTACAAAGCGTAATCCGGCTGGATTACAATACTGGATTAAAAATGACCATTCAAAAGTATTATACGCCATCCGGAGAATCCATTCATAAAAAAGGGATCATGCCCAATGTTGTTGTAAAGCCATATGAGTTTACAAAAGAAGAGAGGAGACACTTTAGAGATCTTTCAGACGCTAAAGTATTGGGAACATTTGTAAAAGAAAATAAAGAATACAATGAAGAGTCTGTTAAAAAATTTAAAAAACTTCTCAACGACAAAGGATTGGCGCTAAGCGATTATGCATCAAGGTATGTGCTGAAACAGGAAATTCATAATATCGGCAAGCGGCCTTTATATGATCTGGAACTGGACACACAGTTGATAAAAGCCATTGAACAGGTTAAGTAAACTGTTTAATGTTCTCAATTATATGGCGGTTAATTTCATGCCGCGCGAAGTCAAGTGTTGTTTTTATTGCATTGCGAACTGCCCATGCGTTGCTTGAGCCATGACCAATGAGTACAATCCCGTTTACTCCCAACAGCGGCGCTCCACCGTAATTTGAATGATCCATTTGTCCTTTTACTGCCTGAAGAGTCGGCTTTAGAAAAAGCGCCCCTGTCTTTGCCAGAGGAGAAGCTTCGATGTTTCTTTTTAACGTATTGAAAATTGCTTTGGCGGTTCCTTCTATGGTTTTTATAGCGATATTTCCGATAAATCCATCGCAAACCACAACATCTACCGGTTTGCCAAATCCAAAAAGGTCACGACCCTCTACATTGCCTACAAAGTACACAGGCAATTTTTTTAAAGCCTTGAAAACATTCTGGGTTAATTCATTCCCTTTGTTGTCTTCTTCCCCGTTAGACAACAAACCAATTGCTGGATGAAGAATTCCCAGTATTTCTCTGGAATATATTTCGCCCATTATTGCAAACTGTACCAGATATTCGGCCTTGCAGTCTACATTGGCTCCCGCATCAAGCAAAACAGTCGCGCCGGATCCATTTCTGGGCAGGGGCGTTATCACCGCCGGCCGCTTGACCCCTGGCAGGCGACCAAGCACAAGCAGCGAAGCCGCCATTGTCGCCCCTGTATTTCCGGGTGAAAACAGTCCTATGGCTTCGTTATTTTTCACAAGTTTACTGCAGACCATAATGGAGGAATGCGGTTTTGCGCGTACCGCCTTGGCCGGCTGATCTGACATCTGTACTACCGAATCGGAGTTTTCAATGCGAATATTTGATGGAGAAGCAATATTTTTATGCCCGGAAATTAATTTTGATAGAAGTTGCCTGTCTCCCACAAGAATAACTCTGGCATCAAATTCCTTTACCGCCATAAGCGCGCCGTTTACAATGGGTTCCGGACCGAGGTCGCCGCTAACTGTATCAATTGCAATCCACATAACTGTATGAAATTCCTCCCGAATGGATTTTTAGAGTTTCCATTATTCAAGTTATCTTTGCTTTTGCAAGAACTATACGTTACGGGTAGACGCGAGGTGGGGGTTCGGCCAAACCCTATGCTCAATAATATCCGCTGGTCGCGCTGATTTACCCACAATTGTGTAACTTTTACCAGATTATTTTCATTTTTTTCCTGCCCGACTGAAAAAAAATCCCAATATTTGCAATACTCTTTATTATGAAGATACGATTATATAAAGCAGTTTTTCTTGTCCTTTTGAACAGGTTCGGCAATAACCAATTGAAGTGGGAACGGCACCTTAGCCAGTGGACAGGCGTGCGTATTAACCTCCCAAAATATTTCTGGGAGGTTCATTTATACATCATAAACGACAAAACTCCCAAATTTTTAACTATTGATTCGGCCCCGGAAAAAGGCTGGCATTCGGTTTTCTACAGCTACAACCTGAAAGGCGACATGCAAAAATACATTGAGCTTTGCATTATCCGAAAATGCAAGCAGTACAGAAATAATAATATTTCTATAATTAAAAAGGCTGGTTAGGGAAGTCATAACCCAGCAATATTTTATACCTGTCGTAATACTTGCGGGTGATTTGTACATATGCGTAAGTTTCATCGGTGGGGATTTTTTCGAAAAAATACTCGGGATCTCCGCCTTCATACCGGTTTTCCCATTGATGGAGCCTGCCCGGTCCAGCATTATAGGCGATCGCCATTTTCTCAAAACTTCCATCTGAAACCTTGTTCAGCCATGAATAAAAAAATGATCCCAATATTATGGATTGCCCGGGATCATACAAATTCATATTTTTCAATTTTAATCCCTTGTTGAGCCATTTGGCCGTTGCCGGCATTATTTGCATAAGCCCCCTGGCGCCGGACGGGCTTGTGGCTCCAGGATGAAAAGCAGATTCCTGCTTCATCAGGGCATATACGCTTGCCTCCTCAATGCCATACTTTTTGCTTGCGGCAGAAACCTCATCCCGAAATGGAGTCGGGAAAAGACAATGAGCCGCAAAAGATGAAAGCGTCATTATATCGACCTGTTTTCCGTAGAAACTCATCAGTAGCTTCATGTATGTAAATTTTAAATACGCATCATTGGCAATAACGCCGGAATTTAAAAGGATCATATATTTTCTTTCGCTGTTGGTATCAAAGTTTAAATAATCTTCCGCCAGGTTATCATAGCCCATGGCCGAGAACAGGGATGCTTTTTTTTCAACCGGCGTCATGGAGTTTACTGTCTCGTGGAGTTTTTTCTCAAATGTAATCCAGAATTTATCTACCCCAAAATCATGTCTCTTGTTTTTTTCCTGAAAATACTCCTCCATGACAGATTTTTTATTGAAATTTTCAGCTATCCAGTCCCGCATGAGAGGTTGATTTTCAATGCCCTTGTTAAAAGCTCCCACCCCGCCTTCCGGCATTAAAGATGACGGAGTGGATAACACATTTATTTTTCGCAGAGCCGAAAAAGCATAAAAGTGTTCCGGAGAATTAACATAGACCTCTTTGTACATCTCGCGGGATTTTTCCAGTTGACCGTTTTTTTCGTACAGTCTTGCAAGAAAATAGCGGGATCTCCCCCCGACGGAGACATTTACTGTCGCATCGCGCAACTCTAAAAGACATTTTATTGCAGAATCCGTATTTGATTTTTCCAGGAACTCAAAGCAAGCCCCAAAAAATACGCCTTCGGCATATTGAGAATCCCTGTCAAATTTGTTCAGGTATTGTTTGGCCGTCTCCATTCTATCGGGACTTTTAATTTTATCGAGGGCTCGTAATCGAATCAGGGAAGGGTATCTCAATTCTGTTTGAGGAATCATCTGCGTTAGCAAAAAAAACTGCCCGTTGGAATAATACCGGTCTCCAAGATCGGTATATAATGCGTCCCTCTGCGATACGTCCAGCTTGCCTGCATGCTGATTCACCAGTTGAGTGCAGTGCGAAAACTGTCGTATATTGATATCCAGACGACAGTAGTTTTGAAGAAAGGTGAATATTCCTTTTCCGCTCAAACGCTGCGGATCAATGGATTTCCACATGGCAAGCGATTGGGGAAATTTTTTCTCCAGCCGCAGACCTTCAGCCCATTGTGTTTTTTTAAAATCGTCAACCTTTGTCAAGAGGGATGGGGAATTTTTACTTAAATATTCTATTTGATGTACACTTTTTATATACGCCCAGGTGTTGTCCGGAAAATTTAATACATAAAAATAATCATCAAAAGCTTCTTCTGTTTTTCCTGTTGCAAGTTCAAGCCCCCCAAGCTTCAGGTATAATACCGGGGATTGATAATCGACCAGGATTCTCCGGTACACTTCAATAGCCATAGGGGCATTTAAGCGTCCGATAATTTCAACACGCAGTTCCAGAGATCTTTTCTTCAAAATGTCATCAATATCTCCAGGAAGCATTTGCAAAACTGTGGAAGCCGACTCTGCGCTCTGGGTAATAAAAAATATCTGCGCTAAAGAAAAAACACAGTCATAATATAAAGGCGATCTTCTTATGCCGGATTCCATATATTCAACAATAGTGGAAAGCGAACCACCCGGAGGAAAATCTTTATATTTAAAAGCAGCGCGCGCGTACCACAATATCGAATCTTTATATTGTTTTTCGTTTTGTAAAATCATGGCCATTAAATAAGATTCCGCATACGCAGGTTCTTTTACAGCCATGATCTTCTTTTTTAGTTCCACATTGTTCCTGCTGCGAACCAGAAAGTTATAATCTTTCATTAACGCTAAATCTGCTTCGTCAATGTCGTCGGCCAGGATATTGGAAGAAAGAAAAATACAAACAATTAGAAAGTACAAAAATTTGGTCATAACTTTTTAAACAAGCTTCAAAAACTCCCAAGGCAAACGTACAGGGCGTCCTTTTTTCAGGCAAATTGCAGTCATCCTGGCGTTTAAAATCAGGGTGTTCCGGGGTAAACCGAATATATCCTGGATAAAAATCATACGGACTTTGTTCTCCAGCAAAATCCGGCTGCCTATAATAAATTTTTCCGGGCTGCGCAATGAATATATATAATCAATTTCAGAGCGAATCAAAACCGGATCAATTCCGCTTTTGTGCAGATCAACAAAATCAATATTCATGGTACGCAAAAAATCATGCCGCGCATGCTCCAGATAGTTTTGGTAAACGGCATTGTTTACAATTCCCTGCATATCACATTCGTAATCTCGAACCTGGAGTTCTATAATATGCTGGTATTTATTTTTCACATCTAAAGAAATTCTGCGCGCAACAACCCGTCTACTCTTTTTAAGAGATATTTGGATTTGAGAGCTTGGGCATGAACGCCAGTTCATGCCCAAGCTCTTGACGCCCCATTGGGGGCCAGGCCGGAACTCGCCAGATTTTTTGAATAATACCTGTCATTTTGAAAATTATATAGGAAACCTGAGGTGTATTTGGAGTTTGGCATATGAAAAGAGTTAAGCCATCGATGAAATCACAGGGTATGATGTTTGCCGAATATTTTATAGATGATCGCCTGCCAGATGACCATGAGGTCTATGTTTTTGATGCATTGGTAGATGAGCATGATTTAAGAGAGATTATAGATTCATATAGTAGTGAAGGCGGTAAAGTGTACAATCCGCGCGATATGGCAGCAATTCTTCTCTATGCTTATTCAAAAGGTATCACAAGCAGTTATCGCATCGCTGGGGAGGTTTGTACAAATCTTGCCTTTATTTATCTGGCGGGCGGCAATCAGATAAGTCGTCGAACGCTGTGCCAATTTCGTCGGAGAAATGCGAGTTTGCTTAAAAAATTATTTTCCTCAACGGTTCAAAATGCGATTGAGGTTGGCCTGATCGATCCGGATGGTTTATTTGCCATTGATGGGAGCAAATTTGCCGCAGATGCAAGTAAATCTAAAACAAAGACCAAAAAGGAATGGGTGGATCGGAAGGCAAAAATTGAATCCAGCATTGATCAATTTTTAGACGAGATTGAAGTAAATGACCTGGCCGAAGAAGGGCTTGAAGAGGAACGATCCCGCAAGTTTAAAGAAGCGATGCAGAAAATAAAAGACCGCAGAGAGAAAAAATTAAGTAAACCGGAGACAAGAGAACTCAATCGCGTAGAAAAGCAGGTTTTTGAGCATGAGAAAATTGGAAGACTGCTTAAGCTTCATCCGGATTTGAAAGATGATGAGAATATCAATTTAACCGATCCTGAAAGTCGTTTGCAAAAAAATGGTACCGGCGAATTTTTGCAGGGCTATAACGGCCAGATAATTACATCAAATCAGATCATCGTTTCAGCCGATCTAATACAGGATGAAAATGATCAGTACGCTTTGCAGCCGATGGTACAAAAACTGGAAAAAGAACTGCCAGAGAATGCGCAATTTAAATTTTTAGGCGACGCAGGTTATAATAGAGGCGAGAATTTAAAATGGTTAGACGGAAAGAAAAATATTGATCCGTATATTTCCATGGCAGATCGTCGCGAGGACAATAAAACTGATCTGGAAAAAGCAACCGGCAATGATGCCTTTCAATACGATGAAAATGAAGATCGTTATATTTGTCCGACCGGAGAGCCTTTGGAATTTTTTAGAAATCGGGAATCGAAGGGCAAATTATACAAAGATTATCGGGCAGCTATTTCGACGTGCCAGCAATGTCCCGGCCGACACAAATGTTTAAATACCGCCGCCGATTTGAAAGCGGGCGCAAAAATAATCGCAGACGATGGAACGCTGGTTTTTCGCAAAGCAATGCGTGAAAAGATGGCCTTGCCTGAATCAAAAATCATTTACGCTGAGCGAGCTGTCGAACCAGAACCTGTTTTTGGCCACATAAAATTCAATTTGGGGATCCGGCGATTCAGAATGCGGGGGTTTTCGGCTGTTAAAGGCGAATTTCTACTAATAAGCGCGGCAGTAAATCTCTCAAAGTTAGTCAGATTCAAGCAAAGGCTAACAATCCATACGATTTGATCAGAAAACCAATTCCACTCAACCATCCCCGGATGAAAATCTGTACCATGACACCTCGTGCGACCTGAAGTTCCGGCCTGGCCTCATTGGAGACTTTATGAAGAAAAAATTGTTCTTGATCTGGAGGGAAGAAAAAAAATTATGTGTCAGAGAAGAGGATGCAATGCCACGAAGACCGATACTTGCCGCAAACTGGAAAATGAACCTGACCTCCAATCAGTCCAAATTACTGGTGGACAGTATTTTGAACAATCTGGGCGCCCCGGTCAACTGTGAAATCATTCTTTTTCCATCTTTTTTACACATACCCATGATTGCTGAAAAAATTGCTGGCAAAAATATTGGCATTGGCGGTCAAAACCTTTACTTTGAAGAAAAGGGAGCCTATACCGGGGAAATAGCCGCTTTTCAACTGGTAGACAGCGGCTGCACTCATGTTCTAATTGGGCATTCGGAAAGACGACACTACTTTCATGAAAACTATGAAACCGTAAATAAAAAAGTTCTGCGGGCGTTGTCTGCAGGTTTAAAGGTCATGCTTTGTGTGGGAGAATCTCTTGAAGAACGCGAAAACAATGTGACTGAAATGGTCGTTGTCGATCAAATTGAAAGCGCCATGCAAAATATCTCGCATAAAGATATGAACGATATTTCCATTGCATATGAACCTATCTGGGCCATTGGAACGGGCAGAATTGCCACTCCCGATGATGCGGCGCATGTTCACCAGATAATTAGAAAAGCTCTGGGAAGAATATTCGACAAAGAAATTGCATCAAAAATTTGTATTCTATATGGCGGCTCGGTAAAACCAGACAATATTAAGGAAGTAATGGCTGAGGAAGATATTGACGGCGTGCTTGTTGGGGGAGCCAGCTTAAAAACCGATTCTCTTCTGGAACTAATGAGATTTTTAAATTAATCGGTATAATTTGTTCTTTTAAAATTTAGCTCAAATGTGATTCCTTTGATTTCATATTCAACATGATCCCGGACTGGAACTCAAAAATCAGCCTTATCATTGGTATAAATAACCGTTTTTTGGGGATGTCTAAAAAGAAAAAATATCACCACGTAAAACATATGAGACAGGGAAACACGTAGATTAAAATATAGATAATCTATTCTTTATATTCTCCGTGCCCTGGTAAAATTAAATTTAAGGAGTTCGCAATGAAAAAAACAATTTTGATATTTACTGCTCTGGTTATCTTACAGACAGGATGCAAGGGAAAATCACCAGGTTATGACGAGCGCATGGGCGATATGGCAGGCGACGCAAAACTTGCAGAAAACAATGTTACAAAGCTAATCAGAGTAGACGACCTTCATGTGGCGTTTGACTTTATGGCGATGCCCTACCACATGCAGATGATGAAACTCATGCACGCCGACATGAAATACGAAGAGGGAGCCACCCACGGCCTTATGGTAACGGTAATGGATTACCAGACCAAGAAAATTCTCAAAGATGCGCAGGTCTCGCTGACCATTACGGCTCCCGACGGCAAGGTAACGCAGCATGAAACGGAAATCATGCACGGCGCGGGAATGCACCATTATGCCGTTCATCTCAAGGCAGCAGAGCGCGGAAATTATTTAATCAGCGCGCAGATCAAGCACAATGGGAAAACGTATAACGCCAAAACGGAGTTTACCACCAGGTAACCTTGAAGGTGTTTCAAGTCTTGCTTTTTAAAAGTTTTTTGGAAATATGGCTACGCGGAGTTTATTAAACGACTCTCAAGATTTTTTGCCTTTTCCTCAATAATCCTCTACAATGGGTGCATGAAACGTACAAATCTTGTGCTTGAGGATAAATTGTTGCCAGAAGCTTTGAAGGTATCGGGCAGCCGACCTATTCGGCGGCAGTTCATGAAGCTCTTGAAGAATATTGTCGGTTGCCTCGTGTTCAGGAAATTTACAAATTAAAAGATCTGGCATACGGAAAGAGGATCTGGCCGAAATACGCGCATTTCACAGCATCCTGACGTGAACATCGAAGTTCTTGCCCAGGCATCTGACAACAGTATGAAAACAGTTGATTGACATAATATTCTAATATTTATATGTGGAATCCATGAATTATAAAGAGCACTGGGAAAAAGTCTATACAGAAAAAAAACCAGATGAAGTCAGTTGGTTTCAGGAGCATCCCAAAACCTCCCTTGAACTAATATATTCCCTAAATGTAGATAAAAAAGCAAAAATTATAGACGTGGGCGGCGGCGATTCGCTGCTTGCAGATCATTTGCTGGATAATGGTTTTGAAAATATTACCGTTCTGGATATTTCAGGACATGCGATTGAACGAGCCAAAAAACGTCTTGGAGGCAACGCATTTAAAGTTACCTGGATTGAAAGCAATGTTCTGGATTTTAAACCGGAGCAAAAATTTGATCTATGGCATGATCGCGCTGCTTTTCATTTTTTGACAAAGCAGGAAGAAATTGACAAATATATTGAAGAGTGCCACAGATTTTTAAGTCCGCAGGGATTATTAATTCTCGGAACATTTTCTGACAGCGGCCCGGAAAAATGCAGCGGACTGGAAGTCCATCGCTATTCCGAAGAAAAACTCTCTGGTAGATTTAAAAATTATTTTGATAAAATCCGGTGTCTACATGAAAATCATGAAACCCCTTCGCACAAAATACAAAATTTTTTATTTTGCAGTTTTCGTCACATTTCCGTTGCAGGGGCAGTCTAAGCGGTTTCAGAGCCTTTTATTTCTACAATTCTCAATTGATATTTCTCAATACCCCTGAAATAATTTATTTGCGGTTCGGCAATAATTTTCAGCAATTCAAATTCCTGCAAATTGTGTATTTCTTTGCCGAAGTTAAACCATACGGCTTCGATCAGTGTATTTTTTATTCCCGAAAAAGCAATTCGAGCATGATTCTTGTCTTTACCCATCGTTTTGTACGACATGGCTGCGGTAGGCTCAATTAAAAGACGCGGTCTTGGATTGCCGTTTCCGTAAGGCGCAAATATCTGTAACTCTTTCCACAATGAAGGGTAAAGGTCACAATCCCTGATTTCGATTACGGGAAAATCCTGAATATTACCTGAACGTTTGCTTTTGTTTTGGAGCAGCTCCCCCGATTTATCGATAAATTTCTTAATAAAATCATCTTTTTTTTCATGTTCCAATGAAAAACCGGCCGCCTGAATATGGCCTCCAAATTGAACAAACCACGACGATAGCTCGGTTATAATTTGCAGCACATTTTCATTTTGATACGATCTGACGGAACCTCTCAAATATTGGCCATCATTGACCAGCACCAGAGCCGGTTTTTCGTATTTTTCGGCCAACTTGCTTGCGACAATCCCGGAAATCCCCCGGTGAATATCGGCGTGGTAACCAACTACTACGCTTTGATGAGGCTGGGATTTTATGGCATCTTCGAGAAGCAACAAGCTGCTTCTCGATAAGGCTTTTCGCTTTTCGTTTTCCTCTTTGAGTAAAAATGCATGCCTTGCACACTCCAAAGGATCTTTGTGAATCAAGGTATTTAGCGCCAGTTTTGCCTGCCCCATTCGACCGGCAGCATTTATCGCCGGACCAAGGCTAAAGGCCAAATCTACTTCATTGATGGCAGTCCCGGAGAGATCCATGACCTTTAGCAATTCCTTGATGCCATAAGTTAATCCTGATTTATCGTCGTTTAATACGGATAATCCTTCTGAAACAAGAATGCGGTTATCATCGGTCAGCAACATGGAGTCGGCAATGGTTCCTATGGCAGCCATGGGTAAATATGGCTTGATTTTATAATGGATTTTTTTCATTTTTATATTTTGGTATATAAAAAATTTTTCAATCATGGTGAGAGCCGACGGATATTTCTGTAGAAACAAGTCGACCTTTAAAAGACGTAAATTTTGGGCGCATTCTTCATTCCATAGTTTCAAAAAGCTATGTCCCTCCCCTTCAGAATATCCTGAATCGAATATTTTATCATATTGATCTCCGGAAACAGAGACTCCATTTTTAATAAAATAATCCGAATCGGCGCGAATTAAAACAGTTTTGTTATATTCCTCCGTAAAGGAATACGTTATGGCATATGCAAAAAGATAGGCAAGGCCTGATGTGCACATATTCCTTCGAGAATCATTGTGGGGCAGCATACAGGGATTTATAAAAGAATTTACCGCCGGATAATTTTCTTTATCTTCCGGAATGGAATGATGGTCAATGATGATAATTTTTAGATTTGGATGAACCGATTTTATGTAATCAAAGGAATCCTTGTTTGATGATCCATTATCAAGGGTGATTAGTACATCCGGAGTTTCTGCCAAAATTCTGTTGGCAACTTCCCGCGTAATACCATATTTGTCCTCAACGTCGGGAACCATAACCTTGATATGATCCTCCAAAACGCCCATTTTATCCCGCAGAAATAAAAATAAAATCGAAGATGAGCAAATGCCATCGGCATCCCGATCGCCATAAATCAACAGTTTCCTGTTCTGTCTGTTATGGAAAAAATCCTGTATAATTTCAATAGCTTCATACATCCCCGAAAGATCAAAGGGGGACTTAATCAGGAAAAGATAAGGGAAAATATATTTCAGGTTTTTTTGAGTTACCTGAGTGTCCGTACGTTCCGAATGAATATTTGATTCAACCTGTAATTCGTTCCATTTCTGATAAATATATCGCTGAAATTCTGAAGGGGTATCCGTTAACAATTCAAGGTCTGAAAGAAAATCGGAAAAAGCAGAATCCATTTTAGCTCATTATTGTAGTGCCGTTATGAACTCCGCCCCGGTCAACCTGAAGTTGCTTGCAATGAATATCGCCAAATATTTTTCCACTATTTTGTATGGTAACCAGTTCACAGTTGAGATTTCCGTATATTTCGCCCTTTAATGAAACCTGCCTGACCTGGATATCTCCTTTCAGATAGCCTCCGACATTAACCGACAAGGCTCCGTCGCTGACTATTTTTCCTTCTACCTTGCCGCTTATATCAACGCGACCTTCATAATAAATTTCACCCCGGAAGGCGATATCTTCGGTAATTTCTGATGTATCCATATTTTTTCTTTTATTTCAAGGCTTTGTCGTTAACCGTAAACTTTACAGACTGCAATAACTCTTGTGTTTTTTGCTGGGTTATGGCATTGATCTTCTGCCCTCTTACCTGTCGAATGATATCGTCTTTCATCTCGGCGAAGGTTCCCATTTTTTTTACATGCGGCGGCATGCCTTTTTTCATTTTATTGTATTCGTCCATTAATTCTTTTTCAGTCCAGCTAACCTGTCCATACCACATTTTCTTTTTATAGAGCTCTGCTAAAAACTGTTTCCTTTCAAAATCAGCCCTGTTTTTGTAAGATTTGGATTCGAATACTTTTTCTCTCTGCCCTTCAAGACTGTACAGTTGAAGCTCTGTAAATATCCGGAAATATCTTTGAAGCTGGTCCTTGTCAGAGTAAACCGATTCAGGTTGCAACCCCTGGTCTTTTGAAACCCATTCGATAAAATTTTTGAAATCGTTTGCGGATATTTTTAATTTTTCGTTATCAATCAGGCTTGCTTTTGTTTTCCAGTCAGGCGTCAATTCCGGGAATTTCACCGGATCAAGGCCATAATCTCGATATAGTTGCTGCTGCCACTCTGAAAGTTTGGCTCCCTTGATTCTTGACCAGTACATTTTGGCGCGGGATAACGCAATATTGTCAGCATCTTTTTGATCCTTCAATTCGCTTTTTTTTATCAACTTGCCGTAGTCCTCGACAGTAACATTTTTCTTGTCCAGAAGTTCTATGATATGCCATCCATACAGCGTTTTTACAGGAGCAGAAATCTTTTTTTCATCATCGATTGGTTTCAGTTGATTTGAAGGAATGTAAACGGTATAATTGTCTTTGGAGATTTTACTCCATCCGGGCGGGTTATTGTCTATAACCATTACAACGGCATCTTGTTCGAGATTGACATTTTCCACAGGAGCGCCGTCAGGTTTCGACAGAAGTTTTACCTTGTCTACTGCAATTCTCATGGGCGTACCCTGAACATCTCCGGCCATGCGATTTAATGCATCCTGAAATTCTCCCAGCATAATTCCCTTGGTAAAAAATCCAAGATCGCCTTTTTTTACTTTTGAGGCATCATCCTCGCTGTATTTTTGCGCAGCGTCTTCAAACGTAATTTTCTTGTTTAAAATATCGCCTCTAATTCCGGCAATGGTTTCATATTCTTTTTGCCCATCGGAAGTTGCTTCGGCTTTCGCTCCTTTTGTATTTTTGTGGGAATCGACCGGGATTTTTATCAATATATGGCGGGCATGGAAAACAGGCTCTTTTTCCTTGTTTAATTCTTCTTGTTTTTGTTGATATAAAATATTTCGAATAATATTTCCTTCAAATAATTTTTTTAAATAAATGGCCTCGCCTTCCTTCTCAAGGTTTTGTTTCCCGGCAAGTCCGCTTAATATTTCTATGACGCCATAATCCTGAACAATGCGGCGCTTGAAGTCTGGATTGTCGAGCCGGCTTTTTATGTTATATAACCCGGCAAGAGCATTAATTTCTTTTGATGTTACCGTTCCACCTTCGTATGTGGCCAGCGTTTTATTGCAATTTGTTGTTACAAAAACAAGCAACAATACGGCTGCAAAGGACAGTTTCAATTTTTTCATATTTTTTCCTTAAAATTATATATGGACAATCCTAAAAACCAGTCTTTGGTACATGAACAGACAACGTCTTCCTGTGAGGTTATTAAATTTCTCCAAGAGCAAACATAGATCATGTCTTTCTCAAGGCGTCAATATTAAATATGGATATAAATACAAAAAAAATGAGCGCTGGCTCGATCCGTAGAAAATGTTTTTTGCCCGGTTAGACAATAACTTCGATATTCATGTTATAATATTCATGTTATAATTAACTTTTCAGCAGAGTCCGCATTTTTTTAATGCTCCATGAAAAAATCAAAGTCGCTAAAGTTTACAAAAAATGAAAAACTTCTTGTAAGCGCTCTGGCATTTTTTCAGTTTACTCATATTGTAGATTTTATGTTATTGATGCCGCTTGGGCCGGTATTAATAGACCAGTTTGCCATCAATAACGAAGAGTTTTCCTACCTGGTTTCAGCGTATACATTTTCAGCGGGGCTTACGGCTCTTTTTGCATCCACTTTTATAGACCGGTACAGCCGCAAAAAAGTACTTATTTTTGTGTTTACAGGGTTTTTATTTGGAACGCTGCTTTGCGGGCTTTCGCCCACATACCAGCTCTTGCTGTTTTCGCGGATTATCACGGGCGCATTTGGCGGGCTGATAAATTCCATGGTATATTCTATTATCGGAGATTCTTTTGCGTACGAAAGGCGCGGTTCGGCAACGGGCATTGTCATGGCGTCTTTTTCAGCGGCGTCGGTTCTGGGGATTCCGATTTCCTTATTTATCGCAAACCGCTTTGGCTGGAACTGGCCGTTTATAGTTTTGTTCCTGGTGGGTTTTGTGTTTATTGCCTACGCATTTTTTGCCATTCCTATTTCTGACCGTGTGCCGCAAAAACATGCGTATGCAGATATTTTCAGGGAAAAAAATCATTATCCCGCTTTTTTTTTGATACTGGCCATGATGCTGGCCGGATTTTCCATGATCCCGTATATCAGCAATTTTTTGGTTTTTGATACGGTGATGACGCAGGAAAAATTACCCATGATGTATTTGCTCGGAGGCGCGGCAACGTACATCACATCAAGATTGTTTGGATATCTTTCTGATCGTTATGGCAAAAAAATCATGTTTTATATTCTGGCCACTTCTTCCATGGTACCCATGTACATGATCAGCAGGATCAACTACGCATATTCGGTTTATGGAATTTTAGCCATTACAACCATGTTTTTTATTTTCACATCCGGTCGGATGGTTCCGGGAATGGCGCTGATAACATCGGTAGTGAGTCCCAAAATGCGGGGTTCCTTTATGACCTTTAACACGGCCATACAGCAAATGAGCGCCGGTCTTGCGACTTTTTTGGGCGGAAAAATCATTGCGGCAGAAAGCGGGCATCGAATGACGGGATACCAGTATGTAAGCTATCTGGCCATTGCGGCCACTTTCCTGAGCATAGGGTTTGTGTATATAATGCGCCTTCACGATGAAAAAAACAGGGTGTTGGAATAGCAGAAGGGGGGAGGATTATAATATGTCAGCAGAGCATATTTTTGTCCCCCCTGCCTGCGACCCCCTTTGGCGTTCTCCGGCACCCCCCGTGTAGATGTCGACGAAAGTGGGTTTTACTCATTCTGGGTGAATATTGAAACTCCTGCACCCTCCGAGCTTGGGCATGAACTCGAAATTCAGTCAATTTGATTTAACTTGGCGCGTTTATGGGGCGCTTCGCGCCCCATAAACGCGCAATTTAATACATTATGATGCAATATAATTTTTAGTAAAAAATGATTGATAAGGTGTCTAAAGTAGCTATTTTGTCTAAAATCCAATATATGGAAATAAGACATTACATTATTCTCGGAAAAGTTCAGGGTGTGGGTTATCGTTATTACACCGAAGACATTGCCAAATCTTCCAGAATCAGAGGTTGGGTAAAGAATCAACCCGATGGAAGCGTGGAATGTCTGGCCGCCGGCCAACCAGCAGATCTGGAGATGTTTGAAAAAAAAATCCGAAAAGGTCCGCCATTGTCGCGGGTTGTAAATATGGAAAGAAAAATTCTCGTCGAGGGAGAAATCGATATTCCGGAAAATTTTTCAGTCTTGTAGGAAAGTTTTTATTTTTTATCCTTTGGTAAAAAATCTTATAATAGATTTTTGAGATCTCACGAGGGCTTTAATTTCAACCATTTTTTCCATCGTGCTATTGTATCCGGACTCAATAATGCTTTCGTAGTTGTGGTAGTCCGCCCAGTGAATCGGGGCATGCACAGGTTTTATTACAATAGCCGCTTGTTTTAACTGATAGTTTTTTCTGTAAATGGACGAAATTTCCTCGCTGCGCAACATGATGTCCAGGGCTGTTTTAATCTTTTTACGCTCAAAAAAATCATTAGATACATCTACCGCAATAATTTTTTGAACGCCAAGAATAAATGCCGAATCTACTCCAACCCTGTCTACAATACCGCCGTCGGTATACAATCCTTCTTCAATTTGAACCGGCGGAAAAACAAGGGGCATGCTCAAAGACGCTAATACCGGTTTACGCAACGGACCTTGATCAAAGATTTTTGGCTTTCCACTTTCGAGGTCTACCGCCACGCACGCAAAGGGCATTTTTAAATCGGAAAAACGCACGTTTGGAATCAAGGGATATACCACATCCTGAATATCATCGTCGTCCAGAATTCCCGGAGCCAACAATAATCGGCCGTAAAGTTCGGTTTGTTTGTACAAACGGTTAAATTTTAATAAAAACTTTTTGCTGCGACTAACCATCTCCCTGTGATCGTCGGAGCGCCAGGTTCCCAGCAGGGAATGTTTAAACACGTCCTTGTTTATGTGATTGATAATATGGTTTTCCACTTCATCAATATCGAGAGTATAAGCGTAATGAGCAGCGATCAGGGCGCCCATGGAAACTCCGATCAGGATATCAAATTTGACCTTGTTTTCCTGTAATGCGCGCAGCACGCCAAGATGCGCCAAACCTCTGGCTCCCCCGCCTCCAAGGTTCAGCGATACTCTAAAAGACTTTCTCGAATTCATATAAAAACTGTTAAACCGGATTTACATCTGTCAAATATTTTATTAATATTTTTCAAAAATGATTTCGGGTCGAAAACAAAATCCCAGTCTTTTGGAGTAAGGCTTTTTAATTCGGGATTTTTTTCAAAGCGCTGTCTTAAATTCGGGCCATCTGGATCAGACCAGAGATCCATGGCTTCTTTTTGAACTATTTCATAGGCTCTTTCGCGTGAAATTTCAAGCTTTTCGGTAATGGTCAACAATGCCCTTGATGAATAAATCAATCCCCCGGTAATGTCCATGACCCTTTGGCAGTTTTTCTCGTGAACTTCCAGATTATCCATTACAAAAGTCATTTTAACAAGCATGTATTCAAACAAACTTGTGGCATCCGGTAAAATAATGCGCTCGCTTGAAGAATGAGAAATGTCGCGCTCATGCCAGAGCATGATATTTTGCTGCGCCGTCATGCTGTATCCCATAAGGGTTCGCGCAAGACCTGCCATTCTTTCGCATAAAATCGGGTTTCGCTTGTGCGGCATGGCGCTGGAACCTTTTTGTCCTTTTTGAAACGGCTCTTCAATCTCGCGGCTTTCCGTCTTTTGCATCAAACGTATTTCCTGGGCAAAGCGAGCCACTCCCTGCGCGGCTACCGATAAGGCATTGAGGAATACTGCGTGACGATCGCGCGGTACGACCTGGGTACTGACAGGTTCCGCATTTAAATTTAATTTGTCCAAAACATATTTTTCGAGTTCGGGCGGCAATTGTGAGTATGTGCCCACGGCTCCGGATATTTTACCGTAGCGCATTTCTTCGATAGCAGCTTCCAGCCGCACGAAATTTCTGTGGGCTTCTTCCAAAAATCCCAGAAGTTTCAGACCGAGCGTTGTTGGTTCTGCATGCACTCCATGAGTTCTGCCAACCACAACGAGATCTTTGTATTTTAAGGCCTGTCCGTATAAAGATTGCAAATACTTTTTATAGCGCTCGCGGATAAGCTTGCCGGCATCCTGCACAATTACAGACAACGAAGTATCGACAACATCGGAAGATGTCAAACCGTAATGCACATGTCTTGACGGGGCGCCAATTTTTTCGGCCATATTGGTTAAAAAGGCAATAACATCGTGATGAACCGAATCTTCAATTTCGAGAACGCGCTGAGTATCAAATCCAGCTTTTTCCCGAATTTCTTCCATTTCTTCGTTTGTTATATGACCTTGCTGATGCCGGTATTCGCACGCATATATTTCCAGTTTTTTCCAGACTTCAAACTTGTGATCCAGCGACCAGAGGTCGCGCATTTCGGAAGTGGAATATCTGTCGATCATTGCGCTAAAGCCTATTCCCGAAACAGGACATCAAGTATTTATTGATGCCGGGAACAGTACATTCTTTAAAGAGTTCGAAAAGCAATGTTTGCGGGTCAAAGATTGATGGATAAAATTAATAACCCCGCCCACGCCGAAGCACACGAGGTGCGTAGGCGAGTAAATTAAAATAATGACCTGATATCCGATTCCTCATTACCTTCTTCAATAAAATAGAATTCTACAGAGTCACTTACATTACCAAAAGGTAAAGCAGGTTGATCGTATGTTTTGGTCTTCTTTTGCTTCTTCTGATTTGTCATCAAATCAAAGACTTGCTTTTTATAAATTGAATCAGCATTTCCTTGAAGATGTTCACCCTTACTTTCCAATACATACACAAGTTCAACTTTACCATTCTCTTTTTTTGCAGCAACAAAATCAGGACGAATTTTATTTTCTCGCCAACCCTGAATTGAATACCACTCTTTGCCGGTTTTATTTCGAAACCACCAGAGTATTTTTGACTGTTTGTCGAGAATATCGCCCACTTTCTTTTCAAGGCTATTCATTCCAGAAATTTCTACATCCTGAAACAAATAAAATTTATAAGGGTTTGGCAGGTTATCTATGTTTATATCATCGAATTCTGGAACTCGCCAACCTGAATCAGTATCCGTAGCAACTGCAAGAACAAGTTTACCCGTATCTATTAATGAAGAAAACGCTTTTTCCTCCTGGATACGTTGTTCTTTTTCAAGTTCCTGAAAAAGCATAGAGGTAATAAAACCAAAATGGTCTTTTAATACATCCGGTCCTAATGCTTTTTTAAGATTTTCTATATGTGACGTTGCAATCGCCCGGGCAAGAAATGGATTTTCAGAAATCTCCGTGTACCGACGAGTCATATATTCAATATTAATAGAATCTTTACCGTTTGAAAGTTTCCCTTCAATATAAAAATCCATTTTTTTATCTTCTGAAATCGTGACAGCATAAACGGTACGATCTTTGGTTTCGTTGCTTAATGATTTTTTAATTATTTCGACAAACCCCGCATCGAGTTTAAATTGGCCGGGATTTAGCAATGGTTTAATATCGTTGGAAAATGAAAATCGACGTTTGGAGTTATTCTCATCGACCATGACCCATGCGGGCAGATAAAAAGAGTTTTCAAATTGATGAAAATCTTTGCGAATATTTACCCTTTTGGTTTTGGTTTCTGGCGCATCACCGCCTATGACAATTTTACCTATGAGATCTTCCAAACCTTCATTTTGAAAACCCGAGGCGACCTTTTCAAGCATGGGGCGTGTGTCGCCTTTTGAAAAATATACATAACTTTCATCCAGTTCTTTTATGCCGGTTTTTTTTGCGTCGGGCTGTCTGAGAATTCGCCCAATGAGCTGGGTAATTCCCGTGTCGGAATTTACATTGGGTATGATACCGAGAATATAAGCATAAGAACAATCCCAACCTTCGCGCAATGCTTCTTTTGTAATCAAATACCGAATCGGGCAATCCGAAGAAAATAAATTCACATCTTCAATGTCATTTTGAGAGCTGGTTTTGATGGCAACTTCATCGGGATTACATTTTAGCTCAACAAGAAAATCTTTAACATCCAGACTATGTACCCTTCCTTTACCTCGTTGATCTTTACCTGTGGCTTCAACCTGTATCAACGCCATTGGGCGAATATAAATTCCTTTATCGCTTTGAAGTTTTCGGGCATGTTTTTCGAGCTTATCGCGGTGTTTCTTTATTTCACGAATCATGCTTTGCCAATCAGATTGTTCGGCCTGCCGGGGCGGTATAATGTGCATATCGAGTTTTACCATTTCTTCTTGCTTTAATTCAAGGCCAGTTATGGTAACAAGAATGTTCATGTTGTCTTTTGGCGTTGCGGATAAACCAAGAACAAACTCCGGGTTAAGACTATCGATAGCAGAACGAGCTTGATCGGTAAATACTTTATGAATTTCATCAATGATGATAAACGGACGAGAAACCCGAATTGCATTGGCAAGGCTTGTGCGTATTATGGAGCCAAACTCGGTGAGTAAATCCAGATTAGGAAATTGCTCGATTAATTTTGCATGTAGATCGCCTCGGTGATCGGCTGGAAAAAAATTTTCATAACCGCCTGAGTCTTGAAATACTTTTAATGCTTCTTTTCCATTTTTTCGACTCACAGACTGAATCATCACAAACAAAATAACCAGATTATTTTCGATATCGTGGGCAGAGAGACGTTGACCTTTTTCGAGAATAACCGTTTTGCCAGCGGAAGATTGGTCAATGAGTTGGCGAAGAGGGTTGGCTTTATCGCGAATTTTGGCAACCGTTTGAGAGTAGATAATCTCTGATGGAACAACCCAGACCACAAGGCCGGTGCGTTTTTGGGCAAAGCGTTCCTGGTATTCACGTATGGCTTCGACAGCAAGCAGCGTTTTACCGCCGCCGGTTGGTACTTTAAAAATAACCCTTGGATAATACCAACCCAGACCATTTACGGGATTATCTTTAATCGCAAGTTTTTTCTGGCGATAAAGCTCTTGAATCCAGTTATGATTGATATTTAAAGTTTCTTTGGCCTGTAGAGCCTTGGCATGTTCTTTTTTACCTTCGGTAAGAAATTCTTTAAGAGTATTGACTACCTTTAACTGATATTCCTTGAGATACATCAAAGCTCCCTGTATTTATCAAAAACCGAATCAGTATAAAGAAACTCTAAATTCTCGACAATACTTTGTGCAAAGATCAATCTGTCAAAAGGGTCGCGATGGTAAAATGGCAGATTTGACTGTTTAAGTATGTGGCTTTCATCAATCGATAAAATCAGAAAATTATATTTCCACCGAATTTCGTCAAGAAAGACTTCGAGCGGGCAAGGAATTTTAAGTTTGCCCAGAGATTGTTTGATGGCAATCTCCCACAGTGTTGCCATACTTACATATATAATTGATTTTTCATCTAAAAGCAGTTCCCTTATACGAATAGGGATTTGTTCGTTTCCTTCGGCAAACCATAAAAGCAAGTTTGTATCGATTAGATACTTCATTCCATATACTCCCGGAAATCTTCAAGAGGTTCATTAAAATCGGGAGATATCCAAATTTTGCCTGCGTATTTTCCATAATATTCTTTCCGGCTGGCTTTATTCTCATTTCCTTTTTCGAACGGAATTATGATGACTTCTAGCTTTTCCTCATCTGAAAATTCCTCCGGAAGTTCTATGGTTATGTGGTGGTTTTCTGGTTTTACTATTTTTCTAAGGGCCTTCATAAATTACTTTCCTGTTTTTGCAAACATTCCATACGGAATATTTACATATTCTATTTGATTGGCTTCGAGATAATCTTCATCGAGAAAACATGCCGGGGCATAAACAATGAGCCGCTCGTTTGGATTTGCAGCGCGTATCTTTTCAGCCAGGGTTAAATTTAAGGCAAGTCTTGTCATTTCTGTAAAATCGGGTTTGTACACCAGGTAAATGGCAGACCTGCCATATCTACCTGCAAAATAATGATCTGCATTGATTTCTTTTTCATTTGTATGGTGTTCGCCTGTGCAAAGATAATAAACGTATTTCGCAAATTCTTCATAAAACGGTAAGTCGCCGGATAAAATATTTTCCGGATCAATAGCCCTGCCGACTCGAAGATACCGAAAACCAGAATCATAACCATTTTTTTCAATAGCGCGCTTTACCCTTTCACGAGTGATGTCGCGACAAATATTTTTCTCCGGTTCAGCGGCAGAAGCTTCGGTCATTTGAACCATGATACACTTGCGATTACCACCGTCTTCTTTGTTGAGTTCCATTACCGCGTGCATCGTTGTACCGGAACCAGCGAAAGAGTCGAGAATGATTGAATCGGGGGAAGTCGAGATTTGGAGAATACGTTTGATTAGACTTGTTGGTTTTGGAGATTCAAATGGGTTAGCTTCCAATAATTCTTTTACTGTACGCTTAGCATCGTCATTACTACCCACTTCATCATAGAGCCAAATAGACTTGGGGACTAACTCCTGTTTTACTTCGGATAAAAATGTTTTTCTTGAAGGTGTCGCATTACCATCTTTGCCAAACCAGATTTCATTGTTGGCATCCATTTTTTTTAAAGTTTCTTCACTAAATCTTGGGTAAGTACCTTTGGGTGGAGACCAGGCCACGCCATTAATAAATTTAAAATGGAAGTCAATTTTGTTGCCGCTTTTTGCATGTAAAGGCGTAGCTTTCCATGGTCCGCGCAAATCACTATCTGGATTTTTATATGCATCGTTTTGTTTATCGCCGCGAGGAAGTCCGTTTAATTCAAATATTTCTTTTTGCTTTGCAAATAGTAAAATAAAATCATGATTTCCACTAAAAAATTCAGCATCGTTGCTTTGTGTATATTTTTTTTGCCAGACAATATTTGTAATAAAATTATTTTCGCCAAATACCTCATCCATGATTTGTCGCAATGTATGTTGCTCATTATCGTCAATGCTAATGAATATTGCTCCATCATCAGCCAACAATTCCCTCAACAACTTCAACCTCGGAACCATCATACACAGCCATTTGTCATGACGGGTTAAATCTTCTTTGCCAACTTCTTTATATAGCCACTCCTTAATCAAGGGACTGTTTACATTATCATTGTAAACCCAACCTTTTCCGTTGCCATTATCATTGCCCGTGTTATACGGCGGATCAATATAAATACATTTAATTTTCCCGGCATATTGTGGGAGTAAAGCTTTCAACGCTAAAAGATTGTCGCCTTCTATAATGAGATTATCTGCGCCTTTTTCTGCTTGAAAATGAAGTTTTTTATCTTCTTCGAGTGTATGATAAGGAATGGATAAATGATGATTCCAGATTACGGTTTTACCTTTAAATTGAAGTGTGGGCATGGTTTTCCTTTGTGGATACAAATTATACCCTGCAAACGGTCTGACCAGTATTTTTATGTCACACTGGAATTTATTATGTAACTTCTCAATAATCAGGATATATATACAAAACGACGCAGGAAATATTAATGTCCTATTTAAGACATGGAATTCAAATTATCAGATATTCCGGAGAACGAAAAAACTCCCCTGGTTTGTTTCTTATTGGAGATGATCCAGCAACTGACAGAAGAAGTTCGGCAGCTCAAAGACGAAGTCGCCCGATTAAAGGGGCATCCCGCCAGACCCAGCTTAAAACCAAGTACCACGATTGACATTGATAAACTGGAAAGACAAAAAACCAGCGGCGGTTCGAAAAAAAAACTTCAAGAAGAAAACGAAGAAAAATCTTGTAATACATAATATAGAAAACGTTGAGCTGACCGTTATTCCCGAGGGTTCTGTGGCGATTTGCAGCGAATCCATCAAGGTTCAGGATATCCTGATTCGCCCCAATAATACGCGGTATACTCGCAAGGTCTGGAAAACTCCGGATGGAAAATTAATCAGAGCCAAGTGGCCTGTACATATTAACGGTCAATTTGGGTTTCATTTGAAGAGCTACATTATTTCGTTGTACTTTGATTCCCACATGACGCAGCCTGCCATTTTACGCCACTTAACCGAAATTGGAATTGATATTTCATCGGGAGAAATTCACAATATTCTAATCGAAAATAAGGATTTATTTCATAAGGAAAAAGAAGATATTTTAAAAGTCGGCTTGCAGATTTCAAAATCCATCACAACCGATGATACCGGCTTGCGTCATCGCGGCGCAAATGGATATTGTACGCACATCGGAAATGAATTCTTCGCCTACTTTAAAAGTTCCAACAGCAAAAGCCGGATAAATTTTCTGGAAATACCCTTAGAGTTTTGTCTGCTTCCAGGGGCAGAGATTTCAAAAATAAATCGGAATGGGAAAAGTATCTAAAAATTCTGGGCATACGCGACGAGTACTCTGCCAAAAAAGCTACGGAAGGCGCTTTATTGGGCGTGATCATGAAAAAAATACAACCGGCTCTGGCGATTGTAAGCGATGATGCCGGTCAGTTTGATATTTTAAGACATGCTCTGTGTTGGGTTCATTCAGAACGCTGCATTACATCGATTCACGCCGTTAGCTACGATCAGGATCAAATAATAAAAGATATCCTTGAAAAATACTGGGAATTAGTTCGAAAACTTCATGAATACAAAAGAACTCCAATAGACAGAATACGCAAAGAGATTGTGGTGGATTTTGATCATCTTTTTAGCATAAAAACAGAAATGCCTTCGCTAAACAAAGCGCTGGCGTCTCTTTTCAAAAAGAAACAAGAATTATTGTTGGTACTTGAAGAGCCTGAAATTCCACTGACGAACAATATTAGCGAAAGGGATATTCGGGACCAGGCAAAAAAGAGAAAAATTTCAGCGGGAACCAGAAGCGAATCGGGCAGAAATGCCCGCGATACATTCATGACCCTGCAAAAGACCTGTAAAAAACTGGGGATTTCCTTCCACGATTATTTGCTCGACAGACTTTCCGGCGCTCATCTGATAGCTGACCTGACAAAATTAATGAAAACCAAAGCTGGAACAATTTACAAAGCCTTACCTGATTATTGAGAAGTTACAAAAATGTTCATAAAAATGTTCATTTTTTCATTGACTTTTTCTCTATGGATTAAAGTATAAACAAAGAAGCTTGTAATTTAAAGAATATAACCAGTTTTTAAAGTTATTTAACTTCTTAAGGAGATTAAAATGAAAAAAATACATAAAACTGTAGTGATCATATTTACCCTGCTGGTGATTTCCATGCAAAACTTTTCTGCCTCGTCGGTTGACTCGATACCTTATCAAAACCAGACGCCGCCAACGGAAAATCAACAAAATACGGATGATCAAACGCCTGCCGAACCCGAAATCCGGAGCGAAACCAATAAAAACGATCAAAATAAAGCGGAAATAATGGAAAAAAGAATGCCTGACCTGGCGCGCATTGCCATCATTCCCATGCAAGATAGAACTGGTACTGAAAATTTTCAGTATTTGTCGGAAAGCTTAAGCGAGGCCATCCATTCTTCCATGCAGAAAAATTTTCTCTACGCTCAAATTGACTCTTTAGAGGTAAAAAAGGCCATTTTTGATCTTGAACAGGAAGCCCTTGCCGTGGAAAAAGAATCCAATGCGCGAAAAAATTTTTTTCTGGATATTTTTAGACCCCGACGAAAGCCCAAATCTGTCGAGAGAATTCAATTGGAAAAAACTCAAAAATTAGCCAAAAAACTAAATGCCGATATTGTTATTTATGGAAATTACATTTTTGATGAAAAGAGTAATGAAATGGTTATTTCGACCAGTTTATACTTCGGACTTATAAATGCTATCAGGCCAATCAGCGATATGCGGAATCCTGTGGACAATACCATCTTTACGACAACGGACAAAGCGGCAAAGGCAATTATTGTTGAAATTGACCTTATGGTGGTTTCCTTTGAAAAGAATCATCCGGAAATTGTCGAAAAAATAGAGACAAAAATGGACGAAAAAGCCGCTTCTGCGGAAGTTTTAACTGAAAAGACTTCAACAGCATTCGCCGTTGAATCATCTGTTGAAGATGAAAAAGCGGTTTCTGAAATCAACGTTGAATCTGCAGAAAACGATTCCATAATCGAAGAGCCGCCCAAAAAAACCCTGACAAAAGAAATGGCCAGGGAAACAACGGGTAAACCCATTGAAGAAGAACCAATAGAAATGACAGAGATCGCCCCAGGCTGGGAAACAAAGAAAATGTCGCTCAGCCTGTTGCCGGGATTCTATATCAACAAAACATCTGCATCCGGTTTTTGCGGTACCTGCGATATGCAGTTAGGGCTGGCTGGCCGTTACTGGATTTTTTCCCGTTTATACATGGGTTCAAAAATTGACCTTGCTGAAATCTGGAGTGAAAAAGTAGCTCCTGGCAGCCTTGCCCTGCTCGACGGTTTTGCCACCGTTGGTTACAGTATTTCCCATAAGCGATTTCTATTCAGCGCAGATCTGGGTATGGGTTACTACTTCGCTCCAGGAAAGACAAGAATCGATAACCCAACCTTTGGCGTAAGCGCCTCTGCCGAGTATCTGCTCTCGAGGTCTTTTTCGATTGGTTTATCGGCCAACGCTCAAATGTACTACGATCAGCCAAACCCGCTTAACTTTGTCGGCCTGGGACTAATGTTAAATTATAATTTGTAGAAATAGAAATATATGAGGTGTAATATGAAATATTTTAAAGAATTGCTGATAATCTCTGTGCTTTTAATTTTTTCTTCATGCAAGGCATCCTATTTATATGATTTGGTGAATGGAAAAAATACAATCACAAATACAGGCGCCATTGCAAGTACAAGTACAACAAGTACAAGTACAACAAGTACACAATCACCCATCTCTGCATTTGCATATGTGGCGAACAATGGCAATAACAACGTTTCGATGTATGCGATCGACGCTGCCACGGGCGTACTTACCGCAAACGGAACCATTGCGGCCGGGACAGGTCCAATTTCTGTAACGGTAGACCCCACCGGACGATTTGCATTTGTGGCGAACTCTGGCGGCAACAACGTGTCCATGTACACCATCAACCCTGCCACGGGCGTACTTACCGCAAACGGAGCCATTGCGGCCGGAACAGGGCCAATGTCTGTAACGGTAGACCCAACCGGGCGATTTGCATTTACGGCAAACTCCACCACTAACGATGTGTCCATGTACACAGTAAACCCTGTCACGGGCGTACTTGCCGCAAACGGGATGGCCATCCCGGCAGGGACACAGCCAATGTCTGTAACGGTAGACCCAACCGGAAGATTTGCATTTGTGGCGAACTATGTCAGTAACAACGTGTCCATGTACACCATCAACCCGGCCACGGGCGTACTTGCCGCAAGCGGGACAGTCGCGGCCGGGACAGCTCCAATTTCTGTAACGGTAGACCCAACCGGACGATTTGCGTTTGTGGCAAACGGCGCCAGCTCCAACGTGTCGATGTATACGATAAACTCAGCCACGGGAGCGCTTACCGCAAACGGAACCATCGCAGCAGGGACAACTTCACGTTCTGTGACAATCGACCCAACCGGACGATTTGCATTTGTGGCAAACACCGCCAGTAACGACGTGTCGATGTACACGATCAACACATCGACGGGCGCGCTTACCGCAAACGGTACCATCGCAACAGGAGCAAGTCCATTATCTGTGACGGTAGACTCAACCGGACGATTTGCATTTGTGGCAAACGCTGGCAGCGCCAACGTTTCGATGTACACGATCAACTCGACCACGGGCGTACTTACCGCAAACGGCAGCAGCGCGGCCGGGACAAACCCGGCTTTTGTAACGGTAGTGCGCAGCAAACCGCGC
>Ga0224495_10000247_pt1 | contig 44215 bp, 41 predicted proteins | sample SF_Jul11_sed_USG_FD_168128 | JGI IMG/M metagenome (GOLD analysis project Ga0224495, IMG submission 168128) | Sediment microbial communities from San Francisco Bay, California, United States - SF_Jul11_sed_USGS_4_1 | ecosystem: Environmental > Aquatic > Marine > Sediment | place: USA: California...
ATGAGCCCAACGAGCTACCAACTGCTCTACCGCGCGATTTGTATAGTAAAAATATATTCCCAAGATATGGTGTCAATCTTTATTTCTATATAGTCTCCGTTTCTTTTACATCAAGCCTTTGAAAAAATATCGGAAAGTTTTCCAGAACAGACTCTTTGAGGTCAATTTCACTCAAGGAAACAGGGAATGATTTCTGGCAGTAAAAATTCATTAAATTCAATATTTTTTCGGTCGTTTCGGGTAATACAGGCTTTAAATATAATAATACATAAATGATTCCCCTCATGATTCCTGAAAGCAGGGGATACAGATCAGGATGGTTTTCTTTTGCCATGGCCCAGGGTTTAGATTCTTCAATAAGTTCATTAAGATAATTGACAACTTGAAATATTTGTTCAATGGCCCGATTAAATTTGAATTCAGAAAAATTTTTATGGTAGTTTTCTGAAATTTCAGCAAGTCTATTATTTAAAGTTTTTTCAAAATGATGCCTTTGAGTGGATTCAGTAATATTGTTGTTAAAATATTTTTTTATCATGCTGGTTGTTCGTGAAATCAGATTCCCCAGACCATTTGCCAGATCTCCATTTATTCTTTTATATACAATATCATCAGAAAAACGTGTATCATTTCCAAAAACCATTTCTCTCAGTAAAAAATAACGTAATAAATCATTTCCTCCCAATTTTTGAGCCAGGGCAAGAGGATCCTGTGCATTACCGAGTGATTTAGACATCTTTAGATCTCCCATTCCAAGCCAGTAGCCATGCACCCATAACTTGCTAAAAACAGGAATTCCTGCAGCCAGCAACATACAGGGCCAGTAAATTCCATGAGGCTTTAAAATATCTTTGGCAATCAGATGATTTGCGACAGGCCAATACTGTGTAAATTTCTCCTGATGAGGATATTCCAGTGCAGAAAGATAATTCAGCAGAGCATCAAACCATACATAGGTAACATAGTTCTGGTCAAAGGGGAGGGGAATTCCCCATGATAATCTGGAGAGAGGTCGTGAAATTGACAAATCTTCTCCTATATTTGCAAGCTCCTGAATCATCCCTATTACTTCTTTATAGTACTGGTCGGGGCCTATTATGTCAGGATTTGCAAGCAGATTCTCTTTCCATATAGAAAGATATTTTTGTAATTTGAAAAAATAGTTTTTTTCTTTTATAGTTTCAGGCTTTTTCTGATGATCTGGACAGGTTCCATCCCCGGTTAACTCTTTTTCTGTCAGATATCGCTCGCATCCAAAACAATAACTTCCTTCATATTCACTTATATAAATATCCCCTGCATCATAAAGTTTTTGAAGAATATCCTGAACCGTTTTTTTATGAAAAGTATCGGTAGTGCGTATAAACTGGTCGTTCGTAATATTCAAGCTTTTCCACAACTCTTTAAATTGAAAAGAAATATTATCCACATACTCTTGTTCAGATAATTGGACAGATTGTGCTGCCTTTACGATTTTATCACCATGCTCATCTGTGCCCGTAAGAAAAAATACCTGATTATTTTTTAATCTCTGGTAACGAGCAACTGTATCTGCGACAATAGTAGTGTAAGCATGGCCCAGGTGAGGTTTTGCATTAACATAATAGATAGGTGTGGTTATATAGTAATAATTTGGTTTCATTGTGTAATAGTGGGAGACCATTGTGAAATCTCATGTCAATGAAATTTTATCAAGAACTATTTTTTTTATCCGAAAATATAGCAAGATGCAAAAAAATTCAAATCAGGAAAGAGACAGAATATTTAATATTGCCTTGTTACGTGAGTCAAGCAAAGATTATAAATCTGCCATTGAGCAATATAAAAATTCTATTGCACTTGATAAATCTTTTTTTGAAGCATGGCTGAATCTCGGAGCAATCTATTCCATCTGTGGGGAGAGTAAAAAAGCTATCGAGAGTTACGAAACTGCGTTGAAAATAAAAGAAGACCACAGGTTATATTACAATTTAGCGCTGGAATATTATAAAATAAAAGAATATGATATTGCGATAATGCAACTTGATGAATGTATACTATTAAAAGGGATGGTGCTTCAATGCCATTTGCTGAAAGGCTATATCTACAGAAACCAGAAAAATCTTCAAGAAGCCTTGATAGAATTTGAAAGTGTTCTGGATATTGACCCTTTGAACACGCAGGCTTATATCGCCAGGATTATTATATATACGGAGTTACAAAATTATGCCATGGCCTCCAGCATATTAAGTGAGGCAGAAAGAAAATTCCCTGAAAATAAAATGATTAAAAGGTTAAAAGCCGGTAACATGGTTAATAATGGGGAAATTGTTGAGAGTCTGAAGCTATACAAAGAAATTGTGAAAGAAGATACTACCTTAGCAGATTTTGCTCTCTCTTTAAATAAAAAAGAAAACTACCCCTATCGTAAAAAGATTGATGAGAAAGAGATTTATATTCAAAAAAATCAGCTTGAGTCATCTCAAAAGAATTTTGATCTTTCCCTGCTTTCTCTCTTAAAAGGAAATGGCGATGATGCACTCTCAAGATTAATCGCAGCATTTGACCAAAAATAAATTTAAACCGATCTGATTTCTGTTTATTTTAATATTTTTTAGAATTTCCAAAAATTAAAAATATACCTTCAAAATCAACCCCTGCCCAAGAGATAGAAGCCCAGGAGCAGGGGTAAAAGGTTACTGGTCTGTTATCTGGAAATAATAAACAAGACCATTAAAGCAAACAATAATGCATAAACCAGAGGTATATACATTATAGCTTCGCTTCTATCATGATGTACAATGGTCATATACACCACCCCCTGAAAATATGAATCTCTTTTTTTATCCATACCTCTACATTAAATATAGTCAATTTTGCAGAAAAGGTAATAAATATATTCAGCTTTTTTGAACAGTTACAATTTTTCGTAGCACACCATTGAATTCGGTGCCTGTTATTATTATAGCCGGCTTATAGTCATTTTTTATACCACCTGATTCTAAAAGCAAAAGCTCTTTTTGCGCCTTGTCTAACCAATCATTTATTTTTTTTAACTGCTCAAGAACCAGTGCCGCTGCAGATCTTTCTTCAGTTGATAGTGCTGCCATTGTCGTCACTGGATTTTTTAAAAAATTAGGAGGAAACTGGTTTTTGATTTTAGTCATCACATAATCTCTTTTGTCAATTAGTGATAAAATATTTTTTCTTTTACTGGATACTTTTTCATCAAATTCCTGGTCAATGCCACAGATGAGTTCCGTTTTGACCCCGGATTTATTACCGGCATGTAGACTTTTGATCAATAATTTTGAAGTTACGCTTCCGCCTGATATTGTTCCATTAACAAAAACGGAACTGTTGCACATGACTTTACTGTTATAAATATATTGATCTACTTTCAAATCGCCTTTTACCATAATACTACCGTTTTGTATAAATTTGACATTCATATCTCCATGGGTCTCAATTTTGAAACCTTCTCTGGAAATAACTCCCGATTTGATGGTCAATCCATTTTTCGCAAAAATGTTGGCTCCTTCTACAATACCATGTATATAAAGTGAGCCCAGACAGGTAACGGTGAAACCGGAGGTTACCTTTCCTTTGATTTCCATATTACCCGAAAACTCTATATTTCCTGTTTCATAATCAATGTCTCCGCCAATTAATAAAGTTTCCACCACTTCAATGGTCTGATTTTTAATACTCAAATAGCCGTTGACTGAACTTCTCATGATATTGGGATTTTCCGGATCAATATACATATTTTTTCCGGGTGCAGGTCCCTTGTATTCTTCAACAATAGCCATAGTCTGACCATAGACGTTGAATCCTTCGGACCCTTCGCTGCCTTTAAAATAATCTCCAATAATATCACCTTGAAAAACTTCCTTAATGGCCTCACGCTCTTTGTAATCTATGGAACCGTCTTCATGGACTTTTCCCACATTTTTTTTAATATCAATTTTGCTTATAACATATGGGCGATATGAATTTTTCATTGCACGTCCCTGGGCAATTAAAGTGGAATTTAATCGTTGCTTGATAGCTTCATCAAGATTTGATTGAAGAGTCTGTTTATCAATAGAAGGAAATAATTTCAGAAATTCAATAATTATAAAAATATCGTTAATATTAGGTAATAACAGAGGAAAAGCAGAATCAATATAGAGTAGTGCTTGAGAGTAGGAAGGATTGATGATCACAGGCGGAATAACTTTGAGGTAATCATGGACATAAGAGGCAAATCCATATATTTTAGACATGTATGCATTTTTATATTCATCAAAGTAAATACTTTTTGCATCATACTTCAGTTTATGAAAAGGTAATTTAGCTACCGGCTCTGGAAGCGTGAATCCTTTTTTCTCATCGACTTCAGAGTAAACGATTACCCCACCAGGTTTAAAAAGATTTTTAGAAAGTTGAATATCGATCTTTAATTCTTCTTCGTGGTAATGGTAGTCAAACGGATTACCATCTTGAGTACCGATATAAAACCAGTTTTGCAATATTTTCTCCTAAATAGTTTTTTTTATAACCCTATTCTGATAAATCAAGTGAACCAACAAGTAAAATTTACCTCTAAAAAGAGTTGTCAGTTGATCAATGAATATGCAATAGTCCTGTTTATGGCAAGAGAAGATCAGTTAAATTCAGTAATCGGAGAAGGATCCGTATTTGAAGGGCAATTTTATATTTCAGGTAGTTTGAAAATCGATGGAAAATTTGAAGGTGACATAAAAACAGAAGACACCTTGATTGTCGGAGAAAAAGGAAAAGTCAGAACCAATATCAATGCACGTAACGTACTGGTTGCAGGGACATTAATCGGTGATATCAGCGCCTCAAATGAGGTGAGAATTGCAGAAACAGGAAAAATGCTCGGAGATATTAATGCTCCTGTTGTTCAGCTTGCAAAAGGTGTACTATTAAAAGGAAATATTAATATAACTGCTGGTAACCGTAAAGATACAGAAAAAATGATCGAAGAAAGCTATGGAAATGTTAAAGAGGCAGATAAACGCAATAGTGCAAGTTGAACTTCCAGCTGTTGATATTTCAATCGGTAATGTTGCATAAAAAATTGCCGATAATATAATATATAGAGAGAAAGTATGGATTGGAGAAAAAAAATAATCGACAGCAAAAATCAAAAAACCAGATCCTGGAATTTATTCAAAATAAAAATAATAAGAAATAATAAAATATTTTATTCCATAAAGTGGAAAAACTCGATTAAAACAGGAATAATCGGATTTCATTTCTTATCTGAAAATGGCAGAATTCGCAAAGAGTTATATCGGCCATTTTCGATGGTTGGTATTGCTCTCTTAATCCTCATAACTTCATATTTTTCTATTTTTCATAACAAAGACCTCAGTAAAAAAAGTGAACCGGGAATAGGTGGAGTGGGAGATATAAGCTCTGTAGATAAAATTTCCAAAAATGAAAGCGATGATGAATTAAAAAAAGATCAACTATTAAACAGTGATGAGGAAGAAGTTGTAAATGACTCATCTTTAACCTCTGTAAAACGCACTTATATTGTTCAAAATGGTGATACATTATCTGAAATTGCAAAAAAATACAGCGTATCAGTAGAGGCCATCGCCGGATCCTCCAATATGCAAATGCTGGATCAACTGCATATTGGTCAGGTACTATACATTCCCTCCAAGGAAGGATTTTTTTATTCCGTTCGCAAAGGGGATCGTCTTGCGCAAATTTTAAATAAATATAATGTAGATAATAAAAAGTTTTTAAATGAAAATCCTGAAATTTCGCTTGATCTTCTTGAAGCAGGAGATGAAATCTTTTTACCTGAAGCAAAGCCGGATAATTTAATACGATCCTGGTTATTGCCTGTAAATACCCGCATTGTAACAAGTTCCTATGGTTGGAGAACCTATCCCCGCAGAGCCTTTCATAAAGGGCTTGATCTGAAAGCGAATTATACCAGTGTCAGAGTTGCAAGGGCAGGTTATGTTACCTATGCTGGTTGGCTGGGCGGATACGGAAAAGTTATTGTTGTTTCTCACTCTGGCGGATACAAAAGCCTTTATGCTCATTTAAGTAAAATTTATGTGAAAAAAGGAGCAAGTATTGCCCAGGGCACAATCATTGCACAATCTGGAGATACAGGATACTCCTTTGGCCCTCATCTGCATTTTGAAGTAAGCTATCATGGAAAAAATATAAATCCAGCATCGCTTTTAACTGGGCTTCGATATAAACATCGCTCACGCTAAGGTATGGCTGAACATTTTTTTTCTGATCGAATTTATTCTCCTTTTAGTTCATATATTATATCAGAACAAAACAAACCCTATTTGATTGCTGAAATCGGTCTGAATCACAATAAAGATATTGAGTTAGCCGAAAAGATGATCCTTGCAGCTAAGAAAGCAGGAGCTAATGCAGTTAAATTTCAGTCGTATTCAACTGAAAATTTCATTAATAAAGAGGTCAAAAGCGCAAACGGTTTGTTTGAAATATTCAAGAAATATGAGCTAAGTTATGAAGATCATCTACAGCTTAAGGAGTGCGCTGATAACGCTTCCATTGACTTTATTTCCACTCCACTCAGTGTAGATTGGGTACAAAAACTCTTTGAACTAAAAGTTCCTTATTTTAAGATTGCCTCAGGAGATATCAACAATTATATCCTTCTGAAACAGATCGTTCGATATAATACGCCTGTAATAGTTTCAACAGGAAATACATTCATGGAGGATATTGAAAATAATCGTGCCTTTTTGCAGCTATCTAATAAAAAAGATGCAGTTTACTTGCATTGTATTTCTGTCTATCCGGCTCCTTCTAATAATTTGAATCTGGCAACTATTCCATATCTGAAAAAGAAATTAAATTCTCTTGTGGGTTTTTCTGATCACTCTCTTGGGTCATTAGCACCATTTGGGGCTGTTATGCTAGGGGCAGCTATCATTGAAAAACATTTTACACTGGATAAAAAACTGCCTGGTCCGGATCACTCCATGAGCATAAATCCTGAAGAACTTTCTGATGTAAGAAGTAAAATTGATGAGGCGTTTGAAATGCGGGGTTCCTGCAGAACAGAACCATTGTACGAAGAGAGTGCCTCTGATGAAATGGGAAAAAGAAGTATTTATATGATAGATGGAAAAATGGAAGCTCTTCGTCCAAGGCAAAAAGGGTATCCCAGGGATAGTGATTATTTTAATATTTTTTAAAACTTTTTTTACCATGGGAAGCGGTTCAATATATTACATTGCAGGTTGGGCAGTTGCTGTATTGTTTTCAGAATTATTTTTATTATTTCAGGGAATTTTTGTTTTTGACAAGATTTATTTGATTGCAAATTTTTTTCATTCATATTTTCTTTCTTATGGTTTAATTTTAAATTTATTGTATTTTCAAATTGATCAGATTATTCATAAAAAATTTAAAAAAAAATTGAATTTTATAATTCATACAATAAATCTTTTGCTTATCATCTCTTTTTTTGCATATGTTACAGGGGTTACGAGACCTCTATTGGCTCTCGATCATGAATGGTTCATTAATTTGATTTTTTTATACCTGTGGTGTTTTACGGGATATCTCTTTGCCCTTCAGCTTAAAGAAAAATTAAATTCAAAAGATTTCAGCAAATCAATTATTTTTAAAAATATTTTTTCTGGTCTGATAATATTGGTTTCCGTTTTTTTAGTATCACATATTTCTTTACCTGTTTCGTTTTTTCAATCTGTTACCATTTTAACTGGTTCAAAACTTCACTTTGCTCAGAATTTATTAATTCATGTATTTAATGAATTATTACCTATAATTGTTATATTTAATTTTTTTCTTTATTATTACGGTGATAATTTCAGGGATTCCAGAGGTTACTGGACTGTTTTTCCTGCCATATTGTTTCTTTTTCCATTACGTGTTGCAGCGGGATTATTTGATTACTCGTTTTTTAACCTGATTTATAATTATTTTTTCTTCTTCGGTTCTCTTTTATATTTTCTGACATTGTTTATCGGTTTTTTTTCTTTGATGCATGTTCTTAACAAAGAAAGGCAGAATAATTTTATTGAGCATATATTCCTCTTTATAATGTTTTTCTTTATTATTTTTTTAGTTCAGAGTCTTTTTAATCTGTTTCCAGTACTGGGACATTTTTTTGCCTTTACCAATTTAGAGTTTGTGCGCAATGAAATTCTTTTTTGGGGAATTTTACTTCCTTTGTCTGTTATTATGATTTCATATTATAAATTTTCTGATTTAGTTCCTGTTTTCACAAAATACAGGCAACTTTATTATTCAGCAAATCTTTTTCTGATTTTTATAATACTTGCAGGTTGGCTCGTTTCTGTTCTGGAAGCCACCTTTTCCATTCAACTTGATGCAAATGGTTATTTAAGCTATCCTGGCTGGAACTTTTTTTCAGGAATGGACCGTATTTATTTAAGAACCATACTGATTTTAATTATTCCCGTAATTACAATGTACATTGGGATTTTTATTCATATATTCAAGCCTGATATTTCCAGTAAAAAATAGTTTCTATTATAAACTATATTTAGAAATCCTGTTTCAGAAATCATAAAAATGATTGATAATATGCATTATTTCCAATATATGTTTTTATGCGAAATAATTTAATTAAAAATATTTTATTATATTTTGTGCTGATCTTTTTCACCAGAGCAATTTTCTCTGAAAATAAAATTATATTAAAATATGCCACGGTAGCTCCTTCAGGTAGTCTTTGGGCCAGGTATATTGAAAAAATTAAAAATGATATTGAAAATAAAAGTAAAGGTCAAATTCTCATAAAGGCCTATTATAGTGGAGTCGCAGGGGACGAAAGCACCATGTCTAAAAAACTCAAAGCCGGATTAATCGATATTGCTGCTTTTACCGGTCTTGAGCTTGGAAATATTGTTTCAGATATAAAGGTTATGGAGCTACCTTTTTTCTTTGATAATTACAAGCAGGTTGATCTGGCAACTTCTGCTTTAACAAAGGATATGGAAGAATTGTTTGATAAAAAAAACCTTGTTTTTGCCGGCTGGGGAGAAGGGGGATTTGTATATCTTTTATCAAAAAAACCTATTCAAAAATTTTCAGATATGGATGGAATGAAAATCTGGGCGCCCGTTAATGAGCAAATTGTTAAATCATTGTTTATGAAATACAGTCTGGTTCCAAGTTACATCGGATTTGAATCTGTTTTAACTCAATTGCAAACTGGTGGGCTTGATGCCGTATATGCTCCACCTATGGTGGCAATAAGTATGCAATGGTATCAGAATGTTGCATATTTAACAGATTTAAAACTTACTTGTGCAACCGGGGCTACTTTGATGAATAAAAGTTCATTCAACAAGTTGCCTGAAGATTTAAAAGAGATTGTTCTCAATGCAATAAGAGAAAACTCAAGAGCCTTGATTCTTGAGTTAAGAAAACAAAATGATGAAGCAATGCAGATTATGAAAAACAAAAATATTAACGTTGTAAAAATGGAAAACAGTGAAATAAGCAGATTAAAAGAAAAAGGAAGAGAAGTTCAGATGGAACTTAGCGGAAAGCTTTATTCTAAAGAAATTCTGATGAAAGCCTTAAATAGTTTAAAGTGAAAATTTATTCAGATCAGAACATGATTTCATACGGGAAAATTTTATCTGGTAGAACCAATTATTATGAAAAATAATAAAAGTAAGCCATGGTTATTTTCAGGAATTGGAAATATTTTTTTCAATGAAGACCCTGCCTTTTGTGATATATATCATATGATATTTAATATTTTGCAATCCAGAGATGATAGTTTAACATTTAATTCTTTACTGGAGCAAAGAGATGAGTTAATAAAAAAAGGAGATACATTACCGTTAAATACCTTGATGGGTAAACTGCTGACAGAAAAAGAAATTGTAACTTTACGAAATGATTTCAGATCAAGACTCGAAGAAAACTGGTTAAAATACAACCCTTTGATTTCTGGTGTAGAAACTCTTTTAAAAAAACTGGTTAATATTTATAATATAGGTTTAATATCTAATGGTCCTTCATTTACAAGAGCAATTTTGCAGGAAGCGGATTTACTGCAATATTTAAAAGTGGTTGTAATCTCAGAAGAGTTTGGATCGCCTAAACCGAATAGAGGGATTTTTCTTCATGCACTGGATATGGCCAAAGAGTATTCTGAAAATGCAGATGAAAATTTTGATACCCATCGAGTTATTATGGTGGGTGATTCTATTGAATATGATATTGCACCGGCAAATCAGCTTCATTTTACCACGGTTTTATTAACATGGGATTTTGAAAAAAAATACCAGGGAACATTATCAATGTTTTCTAATGATGATATTTTTTCACAATATTTATCTCATTTAATTAAATATTCCTCGAGAAGACGAAAAGCAAAAAGCAGAGATGAACAAGCAGATTATCAGGTAAACTCTCTTGAAGAATTGACCGTTTTATTAGCTGATAATTTTCAATTCAAGGTTTCACAAAATTAAAGATTATTGGCGCGTAACATTCCGCATGCTGCCTTTATATCATCACCCTGGGATGCTCGATTAAAAACCTGAATTCCACTGTCTTTAATAATCTGCCAGAATTGTTGAATTTTTTCAGCCGATGGTTTCTTATATTTTTCCAGATCATTATTAATAGGTATAAGATTAACCTTGGCTTTCAATTGTTTGGCATATTTGATCAGAAATTTTGCATCAGAACTATTCATATTCAGATTATCAATTAAAATATATTCGATCGTAATCGGTGTTTTTTCAAGTTTCCGTTTTTGAGTAAAAAGATAACTCATGATCTCTTCCACCGGCCATTGTTCCTCTGCATTCATTAAACTTTTCCGGATCTCGTGGTCAAAGGAGTGAATCGATATGGCCAGATTAAAGGGTATCAGATCATCCAGGTAACGCTTGATTTTTGGCAATACTCCAGCTGTGCTGATGGTTATTTTTTTACGTCCCAGACCCATTCCACGGTCACTTGTTAATTCATAAGCGGATTGTATGGTGTTCTGGTAATTATAGAACGGTTCCCCCATACCCATATAAACTACGTTTGATATTTTTTTTTGAAGATATTTCTGGGATTCATAAACCTGAAGTAGAATTTCTCCTGGAGATAAATTTCCATTAAATTTTGTCTCGGCGGTCTTACAAAAAGAGCAGTATAGCGAACAACCAGCCTGGGTAGAAACACAAATAGTAGATCGTTTTAATGTAGGCAGCCATACACTTTCCACTTTTTTTTCATTGCTTAAGAGCCATAAAATTTTTGTAGTCTGATCAATAGAGCTTACTTTTGTTTCTATAATTTCTGCAGAAACAGGTTTAAAGTCTTCTTGTAATTTATTTCTTAATTCATTGGATAGATTAGACATATTTTCAGGCTGATAAATAAATTTTTGATGCAGCCATTCGTAAATTTGAATCGCCCGATATTTTTTATGATCTATGGAAATAATGTAATTCTCCAGTTGAGGTAGTGTTAAATCGAGCAGGGTAAGTTTACTATAATCCATGATTTATTTCCTTATTATTATCTGGAGAGCAAATTGATTTCACCGTCTCTGATTATTTGTCTTGTTCCATCTACATCAACAATCAATTCTCCCAGGTCAGTTAATCCGGTGATTTTAAATTGTATAAAAGAAGATCCATTGTATTGTTGATACAAAATATTATTATTTATTGAATTCATCCATTCTGTTTTAAATTTTCGGGTTAATGGTGCAGAAATATTTGCTAACGTCATTTCAATCTCGTCCATCAAATCAAGCAGAAGATTCTCTATGTGAACAGGGGTTTTCAGAATATTAAACAAAGAAGTAACAGGCCGATTATCAATCGTATCATTTTTTGAATTAACATTAATACCAATTCCCACAATGATTATTTTATTTTCATTGTTCATTACCAATTCTGTCAGTATACCTGCAAGCTTTGAGTCTTTATAATAGATATCATTCGGCCATTTAATGTATAAATCTTTTTCGACAATTTTCATTAGAACGCGATATATTGCAAGACCGGTATAAAGGGTGATAAATGGAATATTTTCGGTAATCGGTGTTTGCGGTAAATATACAAAAGAAAATGTTAAATCTTTTTCTGTAGAAAGCCACTCTTTTGTTAATCTGCCTCGTCCTTTCGTTTGTCTAATCGCCCGGACAGTTAAAAATTTTTTTTTCCAGAATTCTTTATTGTTTTTTAAAAAATTATTGGTGGAGTCAACTTCAGGTAGGGTAATTATTTCGGGCATTAATAAATTTATTATTTTTTTTGTTCGATTAAATCACTTTTTTCCCATAAAAAGTAACGTATTAAAAAATAGTAAATCACCAGAGGATATATACCTGAAAGAAAGCTATAGTCGCTTTTCAATGTCAAAGAGGTTAAAATAATCCATATAGTCATGGATACAAACAGTAGTATTTGAATAAATCTTTTCAAGACATTTTGAACTGTTTCAGGAATATTTCCAAAATAGTTGATTTTTATAATTCCGCGTAACTTTACATTGTTTAATCTGCATATTTGAAATAATTTGAAAAATGAAATGAATACCAAGATTACTCCTGTTGCAATTATTCCAGTCATCAAGTTCATGATTAATCTCCATTTGCTCGAAGGGAGATTTGAACTCCCACAGGATAAACTCCCACTGGAACCTGAATCCAGCGCGTCTACCAGTTCCGCCATCCGAGCTTTTTTTCACAAATACTTTCAGTAGAAATGAACGGTCAAGCAATATTCAAATTTAAAGAAGCAGATTACACAAGCTCCAATAAATTGAACATGGTTTACAGTTGGTTTTCTTAAATTTACCTGGATTTAAAACATGGCAATTGATAATATTGAACCATATTCTCTGTTTTCTGAAATATATGATGACACAATGAAAGATGTACCTTATCTTCAATGGGCATCATTTATACATGAAATATTAACCCGTTTTGAGATATCTTATGATTCTCTGATTTTAGATGTCGGATGCGGTACCGGAACACTGACCAGGTATTTATTTTCATATTATGCAAACATTATTGGAATGGATATTTCATTTCAGATGCTTGAAAAGGCATCTCAAAAAAAAATGAATAATCTCGTATTAGGGAATATGCAAAATATTCCTTTAAAAAAATCTTCTATTTCCGCTATGATCAGCACGCACGATGTATTGAATTATTTACTGGATGAACATCAATTACATCAACATTTTTCGGAAGCATACAGAGTACTTGATAAAAATGGAATTTATATATTTGATGCAAGCACGGAATATAATATTATTCAATTTTATCACAATAAAGAATTCTATGAACAAAACAATGCAGTGGAGATGCGGTGGTCTAATAGCTACGATTTTCTAAAAAAAGAAATTTTATCTACCCTTGAATTTAAAAATAAGGAAAGTTTAAGTTCACTATTTTTGAGGGGTTTAAATTTCAAACAAGTAAGAAAAAATAAAAAAGTTCTTGAAACCCATAGGCAAAAATACTTTAGTGATTTGGAAATAATAAAAATTTTAAATAATACTGGTTTTACGCTGATGGAAAAAGTGAAAGACTACAATTATAATATAACGGGCGAACGGGTTTACTTGATGGTTTTTATTTGTAGAAAATCGTAAGCAAAATTCCGGAAAACTTATCGAAAATATTTTTAATATTCAATTGCAGTTGCACGTGAAATTGCATAAGCAAACAATTAAGTTGCTTGCAACGTAAGGCGATAGTGTAAGTATTAAGGAAAATATTATGTATAATTTTATAAAAAATTTAAAGATTTCACTACGATTATCAGTATCATTCGGTATTATACTGATCTTGTTGATCTTTATAGCAATTACAAGTTTTACTTCTATAAATAATCTTGAAAATGATATTCAGGAAATGGTTGAAGGCGCCCCGCTTGTAGATGGGGCTATGGAGATGAAACTCTCTGTACAGGCAGATCTGCAAATGATTATGGAGCTCCTCGCATCTGATAACTTGAATGATCTTGAAGAATCATGGAAAGAACATCTGGGGTGGATAGAACATTTTGACACATTTACTGATGCCATGTTAAATGGAGCAGACACAGAGGAAGGAATGATCTATAAAACGGATGATGACTCATTACGAAAAATTATTCAGGAGGCAGATACATTTCACAATGATGAGTTTCAGCCTAGAATAAAGGGAATTTATGAATTAATGAAAAGCCGTATAAGGAAAAGTAAAAATGATAAACTTATTCAGGAAGAATTGGCGCGATACGACAAGGAAGCAGATGAAACAGGCCATAAAATGATGGATATGCTTGGTCAGGTAGAAGAAGGAGGACGAAATATTTTAATATCTTCTCAAAAAAATGCTATAGCCCGATCAGTATCAGCAGAAAGTACGCTTATAGGAGTTTCCATTTCTGCTATTTTAATTGCAATTGTACTTACATTCTTAATTACACGATCTATTGTATTGCCCGTAAATGATGCATTAATACAATTAAAGAAAATGGCTGAAGGTGACTTAACTTTAAAAATTGAATCAACAAGCAAAGATGAAATTGGACTCATGATGGATAGCATGGGAAGAATGATTCACTCTCTGGCTGAAACCATCGGACAAATTTTACAACATACAGAAAATGTTTCTGATGCAGCAAACCAGTTAAATTTTACTGCTCAAAACATGAGCCAGGGATCAAATGAACAGGCAGCCTCTGTAGAAGAAACAAGTGCTTCACTCGAAGAAATGTCAGCAAGTATTAACCTCAATGCAGAAAATTCACGCCTTACCAACGATATGGCAAAGAAAAGTGCAGTTGAAGCTCAGGAAGGAGGAAATGCTGTAAAAAATACAGTAAGCGCAATGCGTTCTATTTCTGAAAAAATAGGTGTAGTTGAAGATATTTCTTACAATACAAATTTACTTGCCTTGAATGCCGCAATCGAGGCTGCAAGAGCCGGAGAACATGGAAAGGGATTTGCTGTGGTTGCCTCCGAAGTTAGAAAGCTTGCGGAGCGCAGTCAAGTGGCAGCAAAAGAGATTCGTGATCTGGCTTTTAACAGCGTTGAAATCTCGGAGAATGCCGGAAAAATATTTGAAAAAATGATCCCTGGAATTGTAAAAACATCTGATTTAATAGAAGAAATATCGGCAGCATCCAATCAACAGGCCTCAGGAGTAAATCAAATTAATCAATCAATGGTGCAGCTCGACAAAGTCACCTCGATGACAGCTTCTGGATCAGAGGAGCTTGCAGCTACAGCAGAAGAATTACATGGGTCAGTCGTTTCTCTGAAGGAACTTCTGGCTTTCTTTAAAACTGATCATAAAACTCTTCATCAAACAGCAAAAAAAGATTTTCGTTTAGAGAGTACTCATAAAAGTGCTCCGGTAATAAAAGCGCAAAAACTTAAAGACCCACAGAACAAAGGAAATGTTGAAACTGATCTGGAAAAAAGGGATGATAATGATGATAATACAAAGAACTCCAAAGCCAGAACTATCAGCAATAAAGACTTTGAAAAGTTTTAATATCGAGGGTATAATCTGAAATTCCATTACGATGTCATTATTATTGGTGGCGGACCAGCAGGGTATATTGCTGCAATAAGATCCGCTGAACTCAGTCAAAAAGTATTATTAATTGAAAAAAGAAATACGCTTGGTGGCACCTGCCTGAATGAGGGTTGTATACCATCAAAAGTTTTACTGGATATAAGTAAAACTTATGCCCATTCTTTGAATAAGTACGAAAAACGTGGTATAAATTTTAAAGAAGTTTCATTTAACCTTGCCAGGATCATGCAGGAAAAACAGAACATTGTCAAAGAGCTCTGCAATGGAATTGATCAATTGATGTCACTGCACAAAATTGATGTAATAAAAGGTACTGGTACCCTGGTCAATAATCATGAAGTAGAAATTCTACTGAATGAAACCGAAAAGCGAATCACTAAGTCAGGAAAAAATATCATTCTTGCAACCGGGTCGACTCCAATAGATTTACATTTTGCTTCGGTTGATGGCGTTCAAATCTTAAACTCAACGCATATGCTCTCTTTGCAGCAGGTTCCTGAAAAATTGATTATTGCCGGCGCAGGGGTAATCGGATTAGAGCTGGGTTCAGTCTGGAAAAGACTCGGGGCTGATGTTACCATTATCGAATTAATGTCCCAATTTTTACCGATGGCAGACAGACAGGTATCCCAATTCGGATTAAGATATTTAAAATCGCAGGGGTTAAATTTTTATTTGGGTGAAAAAATAGAATCTGTTTCTAAAGAAAATTCTGAAATTACAGTAAATGTTTCTGATGCGAATCAAAATAAAAAAAGTTACTTATGCAACCAATTGTTTATTGCGGCAGGCAGAAAACCCCTTCTGGAAAATGTATTAGGAAAAAACAGCTCTGTTTCTCTGGATAAAAAAGGCAAAATTATTGTAAATAAAAATTACGAAACAACACTTCCAGGTGTTTATGCCATAGGTGATATTATAGATGGGCCCATGCTGGCACACAAGGCAGAAAAAGAGGGGATAGCAGTAGCTGAAATTATTTCAGGAAACCCTTACTCTGTTAACTATAGAGCCATTCCAAACGTAATTTATACGCTTCCTGAAATTGCATGGTTCGGGGAGACAGAAGAGCAATTAACAAGTCAAAATATTTCCTATAAAACAGGAAAGGCCTATTTTAAACCAAATGGTCGTGCCAAGGCAATGAGTGAAGAAGATGGGTTTGTAAAAATTATAGTAAATTCAGAAAGTAATTTAATTCTGGGAGCTCATATTGTCGGTGCCCAGGCATCAGAACTAATTCATGTCTTATCTATTGCAATGCAGAATAATATCACTTCAAAAGAACTTGCCCAAACATGTTTTGCACATCCATCATTATCAGAAATCTTAAATGATGCGCTTCACTCAATTCGTTGATTTTGTTTATTCAGACTGTTTAAAACGTTGTTTAAGATAATCACCTGTGCTTTTTTGCTGACGAATTACCGATTCCATATGACTGAATTTTTTATTTAGATTTTCAGTGTAATGGTCAACGTGTTCCCTTTTAAGGGCAATTTGTTTATTTATAGAATCAATTTTTTCTGAATTGGATTTTATGGTAGAACTTATAATCCCCCGGCCGCTCTGGTTATATGGTTTTAGAAACTCTACAGTGCTGAAGGCCATACCATCGTCAGGAAGATTGTCTCCGTTACTATCTACACCAAAAAATTCTTTAACTGCTTTCGGATGAGAGAGAACCATTTCACGAAATTTATCTTCGTTCATTTGAAGCAGACCTTTGGATACGGATTCCCAGTCAGAACCTGCCTCTCCGGTATGTATTCCTATGGCCTGGGAAATTTTAATATAGGGTTCCCTGAATGCAGGGTAGGCACTGGAAACCTTAATCCGTAATCCATTTATCAAAGAGCGAACCATTGAGCTTCCTATCAGGGGTCCGGTTTCACTCTTTTTTTTATTATATTCACCAGCTTTTTCTGTTTTAACTGTAGCAGATGCTTCTCTGGAAAACTCAAGCAACTCATTATAGGCAACTATAAAGTCTTGTACGGCTTCTATACTTTTTTGTGTATCTCCGGTTATTGTTACTTCAATTTCATCTTCCCCGGTAGATTTTATCAGGTTTAATGTAACACCTTTGAAAATGTCTTTTAGATCATTGTTTTTTTCTCTTTCCAGAGCAATCCCGTCTAGGGTTAAATTTGCATTTTCAGCAGGAGTAATAAGATGGGGGAATAATTTTTCCTGCTCATTGCCTTTTGCAACTTCTTCAGGTTTTTCATCTGGTTTCTTTTTCTGCTCGATACTGTAAACAACAAGCGGACTTATGAAGAGTATATCTGCATTATTCGTGTAAAAATCCAGATAAGGAGGAAACTCTTTAAGGGGAATAGAAATATCATTTCCGCTGTTTTTTAAAGATATTTTTTTATCACCAGGAAGTATAATTCCATAATCGGATGATATTACCGGAGCATCTTCAGGTTTTTCGCGAGCACGTTTGATATTATAACTATTTAAGCTGATGCCTTTGATATTTACATTTTCAACTGGACCAAATTCAACTGAATACGGTCCGGGATCGGACTCTTCCTCTGTGGAATTGTTCAGTTTTTCAGTAATCCGCAGTTGAAGCTCTTTAATCACGGCACCCGCCGGAATTTTCTCAAGATTATCTATACGAACCGTTGTGGTCTCTTTTAACCGTAGAGTCTGTTTATCCTGGCCAAGAATATACTCACCCGGTTTTAGTATTGTTAGTTTTTCTTCTGAAAAAGATAAAGGTTGACTTTCTTCTTGTTGTGCTGACTTCATTTCCCTGCTTGGTTTTTCGGGAGAGGGAGATTTAATCAACCCCAAATCTTCCAGAAAATGGTTACTATCTTTAAAAACCAACAAGCCTTCTTTTCCCATTGTATTACTTTCAAGTATTAAAATAGAGCCTTTACTGCTTTTTCGTGCAATACTGGAGGTAAGAATTTTTGTATAATTTTGATTTAGAAATGTATTAAACTCTTCAAGTGAGCCACCTTTAAAAAGAGTCTCCTGGCCATTTATATTAATAGTTGAGGCCGGAAGAACTTTATCTTTAATCTCATCAGAATGAATTTTCAATTTTGTAGCTATTGTATTTATGGCTAACTTATGTTCTCCGGGTTCAGCATCCTTATTAGCAACACTTTCAATATAACCATTTGCAGAGGGCACTAATACTTTATTTTCAAAAGGGGACTGGTAATCATAAAGTGCTTTTAATTTTCTTTCAAGCGTTAAACTTTTTTTTTGTAACTCTTCGAGAACTTTATTCTGAACTTTTATGTCAACTATTTGTTCTTCATAATTCTTTATGGGAATTTCTTCAGCTGCTTTTAGTTTTTCAACAATTTTATCTGTTTCTATACCGGAACCTAAACCGGGCATTGTTACAGGCATAAATTCCTACCTTTTCAGAGATATATAAGAATCGGTATCTTCTGTATAAATATAAGTATATTATATTTTTTCAGCTTTTTTAATAGCCTCTGAAAGTGTATTCCAGCCCAAAAGGGCACATTTAATCCGAACCGGGTACTGTTTTACCCCTTCGAGAGAGGCCAGGTCTTCAAGATCCTCATTATTCAAAAAAGGATTTTCCTTGTCTTCGAGCATCATTCCTTTAAAATCATTGATTAGGGCATTTATTTCCGGAATTGTTTTTCCTGTCATGACTTCGGTCAGCATGGAAATCGATGCCTGACTGATAGAGCAGCCATGACCGCTAAATGAGATGTTTTGCACGGTACGATTACTATCTAAGGTCAAATACAGGTCAACTTTATCCCCGCATAAAGGGTTTGACCCATGTTCATGAAGGTCATATTTCTCAGGAATGCGCTTGTTTCGCGGGTGATCATTATGATCCAGAATAACTTCTCTATATAATTCATTTATATCCATATTTTTCTCTTTCCTTTATAGAATAACAAATAATTTATAAAATACCACTTTTTTATCATTTATATCAGTTTATTTTTAAAGGATCTCTTTTTTTATTTTCATATTGAAGAGATTATCTGAAGTGTTTGAAAAATAAAAAATATGCATAAATTATACTCATTCATTATTTTTTTATGGTACCTGATGCCCACATTTCTCACTGCCCAGACGGGTAGCGAAACACCACAGGAATGGGTAATAAACAGCATTGACTCAAATTCAGTAAATGAGCAAAATTCCAGACCAGCTATTGAAATAATAAGGGCTACCCAGGGTGAATATTTAAAAGCACAGAAAAGTGGAGACAATATTTTAATTTTTCAGGGGGGTATTATTTTAAAAATCAGAAACCAGATCTTGAAGGCTGATCTGGTAAAATACAATCAATCTACTGGTGAAATTTATGGTGAGGGTCATATTTCTCTTGATGATGGGATTCAGCTCATCGAAGGAGATAATTTTATATACGATAATAAACATCAGTATGGTATAATTTATAATGCAAAAGGGACACTTGAACCCGTTTATTACATCGGAAGTTCTATAAAAATAGCATCTGATGACAGTTATGTTTTGTCTATTGCAGAATTTTCTGATTGTGAAGCCGATTCACCCCATTACCATTTCAAGGCACGGAAAATATGGATAAGAAAAAATAACCAGATTACGGCCCTGGGAATCATTTACTATGTAAGTAGTCTTCCCGTTTTTTACCTGCCGGTAATGGTTCAAACAGATCTGGGAACGGGAATTTATACATTATATGGTTATCAAAAAAACATGGGTCATTATGCCCAGAATACCTATTTTTTTGGATTTCATCAGAAAAAAAACAATATTTTACCCTCCGATGGTGCCTTAATGTATGATTACTACCAATATTCAGGGTGGTATTTAGGAAACTATATTGAAAAAAAATCAGATTTTTTGAATTATGAGGTTAAGGCAGGCGTAGCCCGTTATCATTACCGAAATATAATTCAAACACCGAATGGTATATCTATAAATACAAATCTTATTCAAAAACCCGATGGATCAATAGGTAAAAAAGATGAATACTGGTATGAGCTCAATGGTCAATTAAAAGGTGTCTGGAAAAAATCTTTTCAACAGGATGCCTCATCCTCCATGTATGTAAATGTATTTGAATACAATAATTATGCTTTTCAGTCTAATTTTGGATTCAGGCATATTCCCACCTCAACAATGGATGCGATCTGGTACAACCGTCTATTCCCCCATAGCTCCTCTATTCCAAATTATAAAACCTACTGGGAATTTCAATATTCGGAAAACTGGGCAGAAAGTAATTTTTTATTAAAAATCAGACGTGACCGCGAGTGGAATTCTTATAAGCAAAGTGAATATAAATACTATCCATTGAGCGATATATTACCTGAAATTCAATATAAAAGAAGCTGGTATCTTGTCGATCCAGTATATAACTCTATTTTTGGAGGAATAAGAAATGAAATAAACCTTCTCAGTTCAATGAAAAGCAGTTATCTGAGAGGAACCAAAGTGAAGGATGAGTTTGGGTATAATATGAATTCCGTAACCCGAATCATTTTTCCATTTACTACTTTTTTTTCGGTAAATCCTGGTATTGGGTATGGAATTCAAAAAATTCAAAGTTATTATACAACAACTCAGCCAGCCTCGCTGCTTGAAGATAAACGAAAAAGCTATCAATATTATTTATTAACAGGGGATATTTTGCTCGGTGTTCCCCTATTTCTGCTACAGGCTACCTATGAAAACAAAATGGCATATAAACCCGATTATCAGGACCTTGTTTTCAATGATCAAATTTCTCACAAAGTAGATCTCTCTTTTAGTTCGGACTTTTATCCGTTTTATTATTTAAATGTCTATTCTTCAAGAGATTTGAGAGGTTATCCTTACCCTGTAAAAGAAAATAAACTCTGGGACCCACTCTCTTTCTTAGCAAATACTGAATATGATTTTTCTGCAAAAATCACCTCTTTTGGATATGTACGCAAGAAAAAACATTATAATACAATTGGATTAGAAAACCTGTATCAATATAATATTCAATTTCTAAATCATGCAAACAATAATTTAACTTTTTACTATGCAGTGGGAGGGTATCGAATACTTTATTTTAAGGAACTTGTCTATCTAAAAACAGGGGTAGGGTGGTATCACGATTTCTTGAATCCATTTAAAAACAAAATTTATCTGGTAAATATGATAGAGCTGATGCTTAATGATTACTGGAAGATATTGGGAAAATTTGAGAGCAAAGCTGAAAAACTTACAGATTCAACAAAGTCGAATCCCTATTCAAAATTTAACAGTAAAAATATAAAAGCAAATGGTTTACCATTTTCAATTGATTCCATGAATATTGCGGTTGAACATGATTTACATCGATGGGTTCTGAGACTTTCTTATTCCTATGATAAAAGCTGGCTCTCTTTCGGAACTTATAATGAAAGCTGGTTAGGGTATTATGAACAAAGTGTATACTTTTCTATTACATTAAAATCCTTCGGCGGGTTTGGAATATCCCAACAGCAATTATATCACTACACGCCTTATGATTCCAGTTTGATTAATTAGGAAGAATTTCCATGCTAAAATCAAAATTTGATATGGAATGGGTAATATGCCCCATACTCACAAAATCGATACCGGTATATTGCAGAGTACATACATTTTCAGCATTATAACCACCGGAGGCTTCAATTAAAATTCTCTTGTTGTGATTTTTATTGTATTCATGAATAAGAGATGTACATGCTTTTATGGAAGGAGGATTCATATTATCCAGCAATACGATATCTGGATTTTCAGTAAGAGCCATTTTCAGGTCATTAATATTTTCTACTTCTACTTCACACTTTTTATCTGGATAACGGTTTTTGCATTTCTTTATCGCTTGTTGAATAGATCCTGCTGCACTGATATGATTGTCTTTTATTAAAATCAAATCTTCCAGATGCAGTCGATGGTTTACTCCTCCACCTTTTGCTACAGCATATTTCTCAAGCAATCTGAAACCAGGAATTGTTTTTCTGGTATCAAGAAGCTGAATTTGAAATGGGTTGAGTTGCTTGACGATAGTATCTACTTTTGTTGCAATTCCGCTGAGCATTCCTATGAAATTTAAAGCCACCCTTTCTGCACTTAATAAAGAATTGGTATTTCCTTTTATCTGCAATATAATATTTTCTTTAGAAATACGATTTCCATCTTTAAATTTTGTTGCTATTTCAAGATTACTGTCTACATATCTGAATACCGAACGAATAATCTCCAGGCCACAAATAATACCGTCCATTTTTGATATTATATTCGCACTGGATTGATGGTTCTGGTCAAATATAGAGAGGGAGGTTATATCGTTTTTATAATGATCTTCTTCAAGGGCCATGATCACCAAAGGTAAATATTCAGACTCTTTCAGTTCTGAAATTTGTTCCACATATGTATCATTCATTTTTTATCAAAACCTTTTTTTATACTCTTGAAATCACTATAGTCTGAATCCCATAAATGATCAGGTTTTATGTTTTTTAATGCATGTTTCATGGAACTTCGTAAATACTGATTTTTTACCGCTTCATTTTTAATAAAATTTTTTATGACATTTCTCTGCAGGTTTTCCTGAGATCCGCAAAGTGAGCAGGGAATAATATGGTATTTATTTTCTATCGCCATCTGGGTCAGCATCTCTTCTTCCACTTCAATTAAAGGGCGGATCACAATAATATTTCCTTTGTCATTTATGAGTTTGGGAGGAATGGAGGCAAGTCTGCCATTATAAAACATATTCAATAATAAGGTTTCGATAGCATCATCAGCATGGTGTCCCAATGCAAGTTTATTTGCTTTCAAACGTTCTGCCTCAGAATACAATATTCCCCTTCGTAGCCGGGAGCATAGAAAACATTGTGTCTGATCTGGCTCCAGTTTTTCTTTTACAATTTCATATGTATTATATTTTTCTATGTAATATTCAATTTTTAAACTCTCATAATGAGCCTTAAGTTCATGTGCATCAAAACCAGGTTGTCCCTGATCAAGAGTATATGCAAATATTTCAAAAGGTACGGGTGATTTTTCCTGTTGCCTTTTAAGCAATGTCAGCATACATAAGGAATCCTTTCCTCCAGAGACTGCAACTAAAATTCTGTCGTTTGCTTCAATCAGATTAAAATTAAAAATAGTACGTCCGATAATTCGTTCAATTTTTTTTTGTATCTTGTTATTTGTTTTAACTGCCACATTATCCATTAATTTATAGTGTTAAAAAGCATAATGGAGTGTAAAGAAAAAGAGAAGTAGATATTTTCGCAAATAAATGAATACAATATCTATTAAATCTTTTCAAATTATCTCCTGATTGTAAGCTGGATTATGAGTGATACATATAATAATTACCGATTTTCAAAAGATCATGAATGGATTGTCAAAAGTGAAGGCAACAAATTCAAGCTGGGAATTTCTGATTATGCCCAGAAAGCATTGGGTGATATAGTTTATCTTGATATTCCCGGTTTAAATAAAAAAGTTAAAATGGGAGAAACCATAGGAACTATCGAATCAGTTAAAGCTGTTTCTGATATATTTTCTCCGGTTTCTGGTATGGTTGAATCAGTAAACCAGTCAGCAATTAATGATCCGGCTATAATAAATCAAAAACCTCTTGATGACGGATGGATTTTAATCATGAGTGACTGCAATGAAGAAGAGCTTAACTCTTTAATGAGTTATAACGATTATCTGAAGTTTATATCAAGTTTATGAGCTATTTACCAGGTGACAATGACCTCATTCTTGAGGAGTTAGGTATAAAAAGCACTGAAGAGCTTTTCAGTTCGATTCCAAAAGGTGTTTTAAAAAATCCAGGAGCAATTGGAAATCCTTTAAGCCATCGGCAGATTAAAGAAGAGATTGAACGAATAAAAAATAAAAATTTTGATGGAATATCATTTAGCGGATATGGTTTATATGCCCATTATATACCCGATGTTGTAGATCATCTTGCTTCACTCAGAAATTTTTTAACGAGCTATACGCCCTATCAACCGGAGGCTGCCCAGGGGACTCTTCAGGCACTATTTGAATACCAGAGTCTTATGAGCTCTCTAACATCAATGGATGTTGTGAATGCCTCTTTATATGATGGTGCTACTGCAATGATCGAAGCAATTCGTATGGGCTTAAGAAGCAAACCGGCAAAATCCGGTGAAAAAAATATTATTCTTTTATCCGAAGGAATTCATCCTTCTATAATGAATGTATTAAATACCTATTTTTCAGAATCCATTTTAATCGATTTGAATGTAGAATTCATAAAAATTCCCTTAAACAGGGAAACCGGTGAAACAGAATGGAACAGATACAGCCAGTCTCAGGCACCGGCACAGCTTGTTTTTCAAAATCCTAATTATTTGGGAATCATTGAACAAAGTTCTAAAAATATAAAAAAACAATATCCTGAAAGTGAGGTTCTATATGGAACCCTGGAAGCCCTTTCTTTGACTGTCATGCCTTCTCCTTCAGCATATGATGCGGACATTATCTGGGGAGATGCACAATCTTTTGGAATCGGAGTATCTATGGGCGGACCAACTCTTGGTTTCATCGGTTGCAAATCTGCCTACATGAGACAACTTCCCGGTAGAATAATCGGAAAAACTTCAGGAATGGACAGTTTTAATGATACCAGCAACTGTTTTGTAATAACTTTGGCTACAAGAGAGCAGCATATAAGACGTGAGAAGGCTACGAGCAATATCTGTTCCAATCAATCCTTAATGGCTCTTCGGGCGGCAATCTATATGGCTTCAATGGGTTGGCAGGGAATGCAAAGTGTAATGGTTGAGTCAATCGAGCACAATATTTTTTTTCAAGAAAAACTTTCTGAAAAGGGTATTCAACTATTATTTCCACAAGGAGCCCATTTAAACGAAACAAGCTGGATATGTAATGATCCTGAAAGCCTGTTTTATAAAGCAAAAGAAAAAAATATTTTTCCCGGAGTTTTAACCTCATATCAAAATCAGCAAATTATTATTACCGCATTTACGGAGCTTCATAAAAGAAATGATATTGAACAGTTACTTTCCATCATAGATCAGCAAAAATGATATGAAACTCACAAAAGAACTGTTACCCAAGGCTCATTTTATCGGTTCTTTTACAGATAACAATCAAATGCCCTCTGATTACAAGGAGGTATGTTTTATTGGAAGATCTAACAGCGGAAAAAGTTCACTTTTATCCTCACTATGCAGTAACTCATCCATAGTAAAAACTTCTAAAAAACCTGGAAGTACAAGAACCATTAATTTTTTTAAATGGCGTGAAATTTACATGGTAGATTTGCCTGGATACGGTTACGCAACAGCATCGCACCGTGTTCGCGATGATCTTTCCAATATTATTTCACGCTATATTCATGAAGATACAAATCTTTTTGCAGGATTTTTACTTTTGGACTGCTACAGGAAGCCAGAAGAAGAGGAGCTATATATAGCCAATCTTTTCAAGGAACGATCTATCCCATTAATTTTACTGTATACAAAAGTAGACAGAGTAAATCAAAAAGATATGGTTCGTATTAAAAAACAAAATGAAGAGTATGACAAATTATTTTTTAACCAGGTATATATTTCTTCAAAAAAAAATATTAATCTGGATTTTATTTATAATTATTTAATCTCTATGGGTGCATGAATTGGAGTTTTTAAAAAACAAGTTAACCACTAGAAAAGAAAATAACTCATTTCGTGAATTAAAACTCTTTAATCATACTTTGCCAAATAAAAACATAATTGATTTTTCTTCTAATGACTATCTGGGCCTTGCCCGGTCAGATTTGCTTAAGGATTCCGCAGAGAAAATATGCAATGACTTTAATAGCCGGAACAATGGCTCTACCGGCTCACGACTGATCAGCGGAAATTCCCCCCTTCATCAATTTGCTGAAAAAAAAGCAGCCGATTTTTTTAACTCTGAAAAGACTTTGATTTTTGGTTGTGGTTACATGGCAAATCTCGGCCTCATGAGTTGCATAGCCACGCGACATGACACCATTATATATGATGAATTTATTCATGCATCCATAAGAGATGGAATCCGCCTGAGTTATGCTCAAAATTATTCATTTCGACATAACGACTTAAGTGATCTGGAAAAAAAAATAAAAAAATCAAAAGGAGAAATATTTATTGTAATTGAGACTTTGTACTCTATGGACGGTGATGAACCTGACCTGAAAGAGTTAGTTCGTCTGGCTGAATCTAAAGGGTGCCATTTAATTGCAGATGAGGCTCACTCTGTCGGTCTTTTTGGTTTCCAGGGTAGAGGATTAATTAATCAATATAATCTTGAAAATAAATTTCTTGCCAGGATTTTTCCCTTTGGAAAAGCGATGGGCAATTACGGAGCAATTATTTCAGGATCTGAAACTTTAATTGAATATTTAATTAATTTTTCAAGACCGTTCATTTACAATACTGCCCTTCCTCATTTTAACATTGCAATGATGATTGCATCGCTTGATATTATACCAACTCTTGAAAATGAAAGAAAAATTCTTTTTGAAAATATTCAATATTTTAAAAATTTCAAAAGAAAAAATGAGCATGATAACAGTACTTTAACTCCCATACAGGTAATTTTTATTCCCGATAATATCAAAATAAAAAAGATATCACAAAGTTTATCTGAAAAAAATTTGTATGTTGTTCCCATTCTTGCTCCTACAGTTCCAGAAGGTAGCGAACGATTCAGGATAACGATACATAGTTATAATACAAAAAAAGAAATTGATCTTTTGTTAAATTCTCTTGCATTTGATGTTTAAATCTATGGAACTTTTTGTTACAGGGATAGATACCAATGTCGGAAAAACCCTGGCCTCTTTGCTTTTGGTCCGTGCATTAAATAGTTCATATTGGAAACCTGTTCAATCAGGATTTCCAACTGATTCTGAATTTATTGAAAAATATCGTTCAAATCAATTGCAGAAAATATTTCCTTCCACTTATCAACTTAAGGAACCCTTTTCACCACATTATGCAGCCTTGCTGGAAAATACAAATATTGATCTGCAAAAGATAATTATTCCTGATTATAAAGGTTCAATTATTATTGAGGGGGCAGGAGGTGTTTTTACTCCACTTAACGAGAAGCAAACTATGATGGATTTATTGATTCAACTGAAAGTTCCTGTAGTTTTAGTAATTAAATTGTACCTTGGATGTATAAATCATTCACTGCTTACCATTGAAGCCCTTGAAAAAAGAGGAATCTGCATCAAGGGGTTTATATTTAATGGGCAGGATGATTGGGGAGCAGTAAACTACATTTGTAAGGCTAAACCATATGCCCATTTGCTGCAGATGAATTACGCAGACTCTTTAACAGAAAATTTTTTTATGCAGAATGAAAATAAATTAAAAGAAAGTATATTATGATATCCAGAATTTCCAGAATTGACCGGGAAAAAATATGGCATCCCTACACCCAGATGAAGGCAAATTCCTTACCTATCGTTATTAAAAAAGCAAAAGGGTCATTATTGTATGATGAACAGGGAAAAAGTTATATTGATGGAATTTCATCCTGGTGGGTTAATCTCCATGGTCATTCTCATCCTGCAATAGGCAGAGCAATAAAAAATCAGTTTAAAAATATTGATCAAATAATTTTTGCTCAATTTACTCATGAACCTGCAGCAGTTTTTTCAGAAATGTTGTTAGCTGATTTAAAAGAACAAAAGAAAATATTTTATTCAGATAATGGATCAACAGCTGTTGAGGTTGCTTTAAAAATGGCTGTTCAATATTGGCATAATCAGGGAATAAAAAAAAATAAAATTATCGCTTTTAAAGGGGCGTATCATGGGGACACTTTTGGAGCAATGTCCGTAAGTGACAGAGGAATATTTACATTACCGTTTCATAATATGCTGTTTGAAGTGATATTTATTGATCCACCAGTAAGAGGAGGGGATAGTGTTGAATATCTACGCAGGGTAAAGGGTCATTTTGCATCAAAAGAAATTGCAGCTTTTATTTATGAACCTCTTGTAATGGGAGCTGGAGGTATGATCATGCACTCTTTAGAGAGCCTGGAAGCGCTATTAAATTTAAGCAGAGAAAACAATATTATAACCATTGCTGATGAGGTAATGACTGGCTTTGGTAGAACTGGAAAACTTTTTGCTTCCGATCACATACAAATTGCTCCTGACATTATGGCCTTTTCAAAAGGCATTACAGGAGGAGTTCTTCCGTTAGGAGCCACTTCTTGCAATGAAAAAATTTATAAACCATTTTTATCTGAAGAAAAAGTAAAAACTTTTTTTCATGGTCACTCTTACACAGCTAATCCTCTTGCTCTTGCAGCAGCAATTTCCAGTTATAAATTGTTAGAAAAATCAACAGGTAAAATTCAATCCATTGGTCAAGCTCATCTAAAATTTTCTCGCGAACTATCTGTTTATAAAGAAAAAATAATAAATATTCGCCAGACAGGAACCATTATGGCCTTTGATGTTAAAGTAGATTCAAACAGCGGATATTTCAGCAATATAAGAGATCTGCTATATGATTCTTTTTTAAAAAAAGGCGTATTACTGCGGCCGCTTGGGAATACAATTTATATTCTTCCACCTTATTGCATTTCACAAAACCAGTTAAACAAAATATATTCAGCAATAATTGCTACGTTAAATGAAGTTTTATAGTCAATATTGTTATTGACGCTCATTCTAAAGATATTTTGTGAGGCCAGGACTTTTAATGAAAAATACTTTAGAATTAGTACCGTCAGAGCATGAGATGAATAAAATTCTGGAACAAATTGTTTCTAACGATAAATTGCATGCTAAATGGTTAAATGTACTCTCTTACCTTGAATTTGTCGGAAGCAGAAAAATATTCAAGACACAAGGCAAAGAATTGTTAAATGAATCTGTTTTAAGGCACGCTTCTGATGAGGCCCGCCATGCACTTATTTTAAAACAATTAATTGAAAAACTTGATCTTGCCGGGTATGATGAATATAGTAACGAGAACATGCTCTGCTCTTTTTCTGCATACAGATATTTTCAGTCTCTTGATAGTATCATAAAAAAAAATTTAACAAAAGAAAATTTATCTCCATTAAATCGAAATTCACTATGCTACCTTTACGTAAGTCACATTATTGAAATTCGTGCCAATTGGCTCTACCGGATTTATTCAACAGTTTTAGCAGAATTAAACTCAAAAATTTCTATTCAAACAATTATAAATGATGAAAAAAAGCATCTCATCGAAACAGAAGAGTTAATATTAAAGCTTGATAAAAATCTGCAAAACCGGGTAACACACTTCTTAACAGGTGAAAATATTATATTTAATCGTTTTTTTAAAACTTTACGTTCTCATTTAATACAAGAGTGAGCTCATTTTGCGTCTGTACTCTGCCGTTAGCGGGTGCTCATTTCCAAGAATATGAAAACAGAGAATCAACCAGTTCTTATTATCTTTTTTGTGTTCTACAGTTGAGTTTTCCAGAATTTCCAGAAAATAATTAAGGGTAGCGTGTAGCTCCTGGGAATTGCTTTGTCTGTTTCTTGCCAGTGTAGAAATATTTTTCCAGACGATCTCGTTATTTTTATGATTCACAAGAGATGCCAACAAGACATTTTTTTTATCTGATTCATTTACACCGTAATCTGGAATATATTCAACATAAGAAAGAATTTTGTCAATATGATCAGAACTTATGTTTTCCAGAAGGGAAACAATTATTGTCCATAAACTGGCAAAGGCACTCTTTCCTGTAATTTTTTCTTTTAAAATCATTTCTCCTGCTTCCTCGTACCTGGAATTTTTTATTAGTAATTCTACGTTTTTTAACTTGGGATCAGGGAGATGTTTTTCCAGAAATTCGATAATTTTATTTTCAGGCAATGCTCCGGTAAATTCATCAACAACTTTTTGTTTAATAAAAAGTTTGCAATTTGGAATTCCAGAAACCTGAAACCTGGCAGCAATCTGTTGAAATTTCTGAGTGTTCAGTTTTGCTAAAATAAATCTTTGTTCAAACTTTTTTTCTACCTTTTCCAGAATCGGTGTCAAAATTTTACACGGAGCGCACCAATCTGCCCAAAAATCAAGCAATACCGGGGTTGTTTCTGAAGCCTGTATTACTGTGTCCTGAAAGTTATCATTTGTAACATCGATTGCCATAATATGTAAATATTGAAACTGCCATTATTGTGTCAAGATTATGTTCTTCGTGTTTAAAACCAATAAAAATTTTTTAATTAAATTATAAATTTAAGCTAAGATGGTATTATGATTGACATGCAGGAAAAATATTCTTTTTTAAACAATGAGATCAGATCAAATTAAAAAGGGAACAGAAAGAGCGCCCCATCGTTCCTTATTAAGGGCAACAGGATTAAAAGATGAAGACTTTGGAAAACCATTTATTGCTGTAGCAAACAGTTATATGGATCATATTCCTGGACATGTTCATTTAAATACCGTAGGAGAATTTATAAAAAGTGAAATAAGAAAGGCGGGTGGAGTACCTTTTGAATTTAATGTTATCGGCGTAGATGATGGTATTGCAATGGGCCATTCGGGGATGAAATATTCATTGCCTTCGCGTGAAATCATCGCTGATTCGATGGAAATTGTTTTAAATGCCCACTGTTTTGATGGATTAATAGCAATTCCCAATTGTGATAAAATTGTACCTGGTATGTTAATGGGAGCTGTGCGAGTAAACATTCCTACAATATTTGTATCTGGCGGCCCCATGGAAGCTGGAAAGACTCCCAGTGGTGAAAGTGTAGATTTAATTTCTGTATTTGAAGGCGTTGGGGCTTTAAAAGAAGGGAAAATAACAGAAGCCCAGTTAACAGAACGTGAAAACTATGCTTGCCCTTCTTGTGGCTCCTGTAGTGGAATGTTTACTGCAAACTCGATGAATTGCCTCACAGAAGCGCTCGGATTAGCACTTCCCTGGAATGGAACATTGCTTGCGACAAGTCATCATCGCCTTGAATTATATAAAGAAGCAGCGCATCGAATTGTTGCCATGACAAAAGAATTTGAGAAATCAGGAAAGGATTACAAATTATTGCCAAGATCCATTATCAATTTAGACTCTTTAAAAAATGCTATTGCTCTTGATATGGCAATGGGAGGGTCAACTAATACGGTACTTCATACCCTGGCAATTGCAAATGAGGCCGAAGCTATTGATTTTAACATGAGTTTAATCAATGATTTGAATCATCGTATACCCAATATTTGTAAAGTTTCACCTTCTTCGTCTTATCATATGCAGGATGTTCATCTCTCCGGAGGAATTTCCGCAATTCTGGGAGAATTAAGCAGATCATCTGAAAATCTTATTAATAAAAATTGCCTTACTGTCACCGGAAATTCCATAATGGAAAATATAAGACAAAATGATATACGCGGAGATAATGCAACCCCAAAAGCTGTTGAAATCTCTCTGGCCAAAGCAAGTAACATTTTAGGCCAGGCAGGTACTTCATTTAAGGGATCCATAAGAAAAGAAGATCGTGATCTTGAGCATCTTGGATTTGATCCTTATGACTGTATACGTACCTTGGAAAATGCTTACAGTAAAACTGGAGGTTTAACTATACTTTATGGAAATCTTGCCCCGGAGGGATGTGTCGTAAAATCTGCAGGGGTAGTTGCCTCCATGCTCGAATTTGAAGGTGAAGCAATTGTTTATAATTCCCAGGACGAATGTATTGAAGGCATCTTAAGAGGAGATGTTCATTCAGGACATGTCGTTGTTATACGATACGAAGGACCAAAGGGCGGACCTGGTATGCAGGAGATGCTTGCTCCAACATCATATATTATGGGTAAGGGATTAGGAGAGTCTGTAGCTCTTGTAACAGATGGCCGCTTCTCCGGGGGGACAAGGGGTGCTTGTATCGGACATGTTTCTCCGGAAGCTGCTGAAGGTGGTCCCATAGGACTTGTGGAAAATGGTGATAAAATATATATTAATATGCACGACTGTAAAATTGAATTAAAGGTTTCTGAAATTGAACTAGAGAAACGCAAAAAGGTGTGGGTAAACAGACAAAGCACTACAGAAAGTAGATTTTTAAAAAGATATCAAAAAATGGTAAGTAATGCAGCTAAAGGGGCAATTTTATCTTAGGGCTTGTCTATAATTTTAAATATCAGAGGCATGGTAAGTTGATTATTCATTAATAGCTCAGGAGGAACAGCTCCAAAATTTCTGGAATTCTTTATTGCCTCAACACAGGATTTATCCAGTAAAAGAGATCGAAGAGAATCCCATACAACAGCATCTAAAACATTTCCTTCTGCATCAAGGGTAAAAACAACTTTAATTTCCTGAGATGGAAATGTTTGATATGAGGTTCTTCCGGGAACAAAACTCTGGGAGTGATAACTGTCACCATATACGGGATAAGGAGTTCCTCCGGGTGGTGCCCAGTTATTCTGAATTTTATTGAGCATACTCTTGAAATATTCATAATTTTTATATTCAACTGTTGGAATTACAGGATTCCCGTTATTATCATAAGAAAAGGCAAATTCATCTTTAAATTGATAATTTTCCGGAATAGTGGTGTGTTGTCCTGAGCTTTTGTAAATTGATTTTTCTCCAGACTTTGAATGAGTTTTATTAATAGAGGTCTTGTATCCTGTTTTCTCAGGTTTAGACAAACTTTTCAATAATTGTTCATTTTGCTTCGTGGATTCATTTCCTGATTCTGAAAATTCAAGTTCTCTGTTTTCTGATAAATTATGAAAACCTTTTTTTTGGGTTAAACTTCCAGATCCACTATTTGCTTTATTGGATAAAAATTTTTCTTCTATAACATTTTTTTCGGAATTTTCATTATCTTTGTTTTCAAGTAAAACCTGTACAATTTTTTGTTTCTTTGCTTCAAATTTTTCCTTTAAAATTTCATGGGGTAAATCAGCAGCAAATAAAATTGTTATTATAATCCATGATGAAAAAATAAAATAGACAAGCCAGTTTTGATCTTCTTCAGGAATTTTAAATTGCTTTAAAGTGAAATTTGCCATGATTTTTTTTCGATTAAGCCGATCCATTCATCGATCTGCTTAATTAAATCCGCATCATTTTGCATTACCTGCATTTTCTTTAAATAATCGATAGCTTCATTTCTTAATTTTAACCTGTAACAGATTATTGCGAGTTTTTTATAGAGTTCAGGTGTAGGCACATTTATTTCTGCACTTTTTTCCAGAATTGATTTAGCTTTCTCAAGATTTTGAAACTGGTTTGCCTCCAATAAAGCCAGATCTATATATATTTTATTTTCCTTGCTGTATTTCGATAGATTTTCATTTAAAATAGTTCGGGCGGTTTGATAATCTTTTACAGAAATATAGTACTGAACAATGTCAGAGATAATTTCAATCGATTGAAATCCTTTTTCATTAGCCTGTTTAAGAGTATTTATTGCTTTCTTATAAAGATTTGAATAAGCATAAGATGAAGCCAGTGATCTGTATGCATCAACTTTATATTTTGGATTTAAATGATCAATTGATCTTTCTATCATGGATTGTCCTAAAGAAAGAGTAATAGTAGATTCCAGTAAAATTTTACCTTTACCATACAGTGCATAGGGATTATTGGGATTTATATCCAGGGCTTCGTCAAAATATCTTAAGGCCGATATTTTTTTTCCTTCTTGTAAAAAATCAAGCCCTTGTATAGCCAGCTTGTCCGAATTTTTACAATTCATTCCTCCTGAAAGAAATAAAAAAATAAATAAAAAATAAAATTTATTTTTATGGACTTTCGGCATATTTATTTTTGCTCTACGTTAGCAGCAACAAACAATTCCTGTTCTGAGATAAAAATATTATTAAGTTTATACTCAGGCAAGGTCATCCAGTAAGGATTATAATTTGATTTCATTAAATATGTATTTGCGCTGTTTTTATATATTTCAAGAGACTCAGTAGTATTCGTCTTTAGCTCAATTTCAATATTTGCCACCATACGACCAATATTTTTATCATTAAAATATTCATTTCCTTCGAGTGAGATAATGTCCTCCAATAATTTGGAAAACCTCTCTTCAGATACTTTTTTATTTGCAACCGACTGGGGAGATTTCCAGGTGTTCTCATTGGTTCTTTCAAACTTGTAATTTTTAATTCCGGAAAATTTTATCATGGAAATATTATCAGCAGTAAACTGAAATATTTTTTTATCTCTAAAACTATCTACATTCTGGTTCCAGTCCTGCTTGAGATTTCCTTTTACCAGATATACACTTTTATCATCAAGAAGCCGAACAAGTGAAGAGTTATATGTGGAACCCTGGTTTCCTGGAAAAATGACCACTTCTTTTTTTTCACCTGTTAAGGTTACTTTTAGTTGATTATCTGCAACTCCAAAGTCACTGTATTTTTCTGTGTTTGATGAAATTTTATTGAACTTTCTAAGAGTAAAAAGTTTATCAATATTGGAGTCTACTTTCGCGGAATCAGCAAAAAAATTTGTATTCTGATTATCACTTATGATCCATTTTGCGTTATTGAATTGCAACTGGTATTTAAGTATATTATTCTCTTCAACTTTAATCGTTTTAAGTGTTCTTCTTAAACTTTGATCCATTAAAAAAGGAGACTTATCATAACTATAATCAAAAAACCCGAGAGGATCATTGAGCAGCAATGCTAGAACAAATAATGTAAATGCAGTAATTGTCAGTTGTATGTTTAACTTTTTCCAGTTCATCATATTAATTCCCGGTTTTTTCCATAGTGATCATTTCTTTCCATTCATTAAACTCTTTTGTTTGATTCTTTTTTCTCTGTAAAAAGTGCATCATTCCATAGCCCACCAAAACAATCAATGGAGCAAGGATGTTGATTAAGATTATAAAACTTTTAAGCCAGTTTGGTTTTGCATCGATCATAGGTGTAGATACTTTCCGGTTTCGGGCAACAACAAGCTCATCAAGACCATTTAAAACATCAAGTGCAGAAAGAAAAAAATTCAGATTCAGTCCCTGACTTTGTTGAATAGCACTATCAGAAAACATATAAGGGGTAGAAACTACCACCAAACTTGCCTCTTGTACAGATTGGCTGATAAAATTAGTATCTGTTAAAGGAAGTTTTTTGTCTTTAAAATAACTGTTAAATTTTCCTTTTATCATGAAGGCTATCTGGTACTCTTTTGCGCTATTATTCGCCGGTGTTTCTATCTCATTTTTCAAGGCATCCGGGCTGATCGACAAGGATTCACTTTTTACCCAGGATTTAGTTGTTGATTTTGCCAGAATTTCCACTTGCGGTTCCTGTATTTTTGTCTCATCGAGAGTAATTGAACTTGCCCAGGGCATAAAAAGGGAATCCATTCCTGACGTTATCAGGTTTTTTTGACTTAAAGAATCTTCAGGAATGGATAACCATACAGGGTAGGGTATTTCCAGTACCTGAAACAGATTTACCTGGCGTCTTAAAGGAACAAAGTTTTCGGGATCTATAATCAGATTGGAGCCAATGCTTATTCCAAGATTTTGAAAAAAATCAATAGTTCCCTGATCTTTGGGATTCACGGCACCTGTATTAAAATCGATATTTACTCCACTTGTTGCTACAACAAGTTTTCCACCTCTTAAAATATATTGATCCAGGTGATATTTTTCTTTATCAGAAAGCATTTGGGGCGAAACTAAAAATAAAACAGAGATATTATCAGGAATATTCTGGGAATCCAGAGATACCGGTGTCATATTTCCATAAAATGCTTCCATACTATTATTTAATATAGAGTAAGATTGAAATTTATTCTGTGACTCTTCAGTAGTAAAGCCACTATTTCCTGTAACGATGCCCACAACTCTCTCATCCGGGTGCGCCATTTTATAAATTCTGCTTGTTAAATTATATTCCAGTACCTGGTTGTTTCGAAGTATATCCGGAATAACCTGTGTCTGATTTTCAAAGGACAATGCCAGTGAAAAATAAACATTACTCACCTCTCGCTTGTTCTGATCAACCGCTCCAATAGGCATAGGTCGGATTCCCAGTGCACTGGCCCTTCTTTTTATATCTTCATCACTATCAGGATTTAAAAAACGAAGTTTTACCTTTCCTTTCGATATTGAAGCATACTCTGTTAAAAAATCCTTTAACTCCTTAACACTATGAAGATAAAGATCGGGTACCTCTTCAGAAAAAAAGGCTTCTATGGTAACATTTTCCGGGAGTTCCCGCAAGATTTTTTTACTTGCATTGGTCAACTTGAATCGGCCCGATTTGGAAAGATCAAAACGCATATATAGACCATTAGAGAGCCAGTTGATCATAATGAAATTCAATAATATTAGAAGAACAGTTACTTTTTTAGAATTAGTGTATAAATTTACAATATTCATCTATTACCTTCTTGATTCAATGCTGTTATAGTTAAAATAGAGACATAAGAATGAAAACGTGATGAAAAAAATGATATCTCTTGAATCAAAAAGTCCTCGTGATAAAGACTCAAAATGCCAGCTCAATGAGATAAAAGCTACCACAGGTGAAAGCGGCCCCATAAATTGTAAAAAGTGTGGATAACCCATGATAAAAAAGAGAAAAGATACTGCCATACTGACTAAAAATGCAACAATCTGATCTTGTGTCATCCATGAGATAAATAACCCCAGGGCAATATAAGATGATCCCAGAAAAAGGAGACCCAGATAGCCGCCAATTATTATCATCCAGTCAGGTGAAGAGATAATACCCAGTGAAATGGGAATTAAAAGTGTACTGCAAAGGGCAACTGTCAGAAAGGCAAGTGCTGATAAATATTTTCCGATAATTATTTCCCAGCTTCTGTAAGGAAGAGTAAATAGTACTTCTATGGTACCAGTTTTTTTCTCTTCAGCCCATAATCGCATGGTTATTGCGGGTATAAAGAAAATATATACAATTCTTATCCAGGAAAAAAAGTTATCCATAGAGGCAACATTTGCATCCCAGAAACCAGGCAGATAAAAAAACAAAAAATTTATGGTTAATGAAAATATGGCAAGAAATACATAACCAATGGCAGTATTAAAATAATTTTTAAATTCGCGCTGAAAAACAGTTAAAATATTAGAAACTGGTAATTTTGTTATATTAATCATGCTTACCTCCGGTAAGGGACTGAAAGATATCAGTTAACGACTCTTTTTTCGTGTATAGTTCTATTAAAGACCAGTTGTTTTGAACCGCAGTTTGAAAAACAATTTCGCCATTTTGAAAATCTGATTCAATTTCAATAAGAGTGAAGTCATTATTTTTGTTTAATATTCTTACACTTTTTTCAGGTAAATTCATGGCAGACGCAAGAATTTTTCCTGCTCCTTCCATATATCCCCTTATTTTAGTATAAATCTTGTATTTATTTTCCTGAACGCCAATTTCAGATAATGGTTTGTCCAATACAATATTTCCATTGGAAATAATAATAGCCCTCTGGCATGTATTTTCTACCTCACTTAAAATATGAGTACTTAAAATAATTGTTTTGTCAACAGAAAGTTTTTTAATTAAATTCTGTATTTCCGTAATCTGATTGGGATCAAGACCTGATGTAGGTTCGTCCAGGATTAATATTTTGGGATTATGTAGTAGCGTTGATGCAATACCTACACGCTGTTTGTACCCTTTTGAAAGATGAGAAATAGGACGATAAAAATATTTTTCTATACCTGTTGCTGTAACCGAATATTCGATTCCCCGCGAAAGATTTTCTCCGGAAAGTTCACGGGATCTACCCATGAAATCAAGATAATCAGCTACAACCATATCATTATAAAGCGCGGCATTTTCAGGAAGATATCCAATAGATTTTTTTACTTCAACCGGCGAGTTTTCCACATCAATATCATTAATTATAATAGAGCCCCCGGTAGGCTTGTAATATCCTGTCATCATTCGCATGGTCGTAGTTTTCCCGGCACCATTTGGACCGAGAAGTCCAACAACCTCTCCAGGCTTGATTTCAAAGGAAATAGAGTTTACAGCAGTAAATTGTCCGAACTGTTTTTTGACATCTTTGATTTTTATCATTATAGAGGTCAACAACCGTAACAAAATTTTCATTGTCAACAATATTTTATTTTAATATAAAGTAGTGGTAAATTTATTCATAAAATATATATTGGTACAGGAATTATAAATTAAGGAAAAATTTATGTCTATGGTAAATGATGAAAAATTAAAGGAGTTAACTGAGCTATCAGGCGGGAACAACCTTCTATTGATAGACCTCCTTGAAAAATTTGTAGTTAATGCAGCAAAATATATAGAAAAAGCTAAAAGTGGCATAAATAACAAAAACAAGGAAGATGTACAGTTTGCCATACATACATTGAAAGGATCATCAATGAGTCTCGGGTTGTCAAAACTCGGCGAACTTTTAACCAGAATGAACGCTGATATAAAAAATGGGATTTATGAAAATTGTATGGCTGAAATTCTGCTTGTCGAACAAATGGTTGCAGAAGTAGATAAATACCGAAAAACTATTACTTGATCAAGGAAGATAGCTTCGAAGAATAACAAAAGTCGGTTTTCTTTTTTCAATTTGTATCTGACTGGGGTATTTTGAAATAAATGTCTTAGAAGATGTGGCCTTGAGTTCTAGTTCATAATTTCCGGGTTCCAAAAAATATCTTTGAATTTGAAAGTTTGATGGTGAAAGATGCCAGCAACGCAAATCGGGACGGGTAGTTGCTGCAATGGTTCCGCTGGCTGCTACAGAAGATAGTACTTTGACAAGTTCCGGTGCTTCACTTTTATTGATAGCATGAGTTATCGCAAGAGCCGCAACAATTTTTACCGCGATCCGTGAAATATTTTTCTTTACGATAGTATTATAATTTTCATTGAAACTTTTTAATACCGTATCATTATAGTCCATAACGTTCCATGTGAAACCATTTCGGCTTCCATTTAAAAGTACTTCAAGTTGCAGGTTATTATCTGTTCTGCTTTTATATACAGGAATCGGGTTTTCAGCAAGAGAGAGCATTGCAATTACCGATGCCATGGTAAACTGTCCCCTGTACTGAGGGCCATTCAAAACAACAAACAGAGCAGTACGTAAGGCAGACATAAACAACGGGTCTTTAGTCATCATACCACGGGACTCTTTTACCGGAGAAATACCAAATTCATTTATAATAATCAACTCTCCGAGATTGCTGTTATAAGGATTGGGTTGCATGGAGCTGCTATATGCAGGAATAGTATTTTTATACTTTGCAAATTTTTTTAAGTCATCGTCATCGGATGATTTCATCGCTAAAACCATTCGTGATTCATTTAACAGAGGAAACTCCGGATTAAACTGTTCAATATTTTTATATTCAACCCTGGCACCATTATAATCTTCCTGATATTCTAAAATGATTGCAGCAAGATACCTTGCAAGAAGATTTTGCTTATAATCGGCGTCGTTAATTTTCATCTCCTTAAGATCAAAGTTAACTTTTTTAAAATATCTTTGCGCAGAATCAAAATCATCCATCATTAAATAGTTCAAAGCAATATAAAGCTTAACCATAATTATCTCAAAACTTTCACCTTTAAAGACAGAGTTTGAATCCAGAGAAACAAATGTCCATGCCTCTTCAGTTACTGATTTTCTTTGTTGATCAATAAGTTGTTCAGCCTCCAGAAAAACGGTATTGCTTTTTTTATAATCACCAGCTGAGTGAAAAATGGTTCCCGCTTCCATGAGATAAAGAAGCCGATTTTTTTGAGGCCCCTTGTCTACAAGTGTTCGAACCTCTTTGATCGCAGCATTATAATCATTATTGTAATATTTTTTTTCTGTATTCAGTATTGCTTTATCATAGCTTTTTGTACAGCTATTAATCAGAAAAAAAATTATATAAACAGATATAAATTTTTTCATTACCAGGATACAGATTCTCTGGATTTGACACTTTTTCTGTATGATTCTTTTTCGGACCAGATTAACAGCTGGGTTTCTACATCTGTAAGTTCTGTAGTAACCACCTGTTCAACAATTTTCTTGCCTTTGTTGTAAAAAATTGATTCATCAATGCGTGTCTTTATAAAATAATTAGGAACTTTCATATTTCCTGCACTTAAGGAATTTTCAGTAAGTCCACTCATACTGAATTCAATTTCTTTCATGGCTTCTGATCGGTTTTCTCTTTTAACTGTAAAAATTCCTTTTTTCATCAGATTGCTAACAAGCGTATTATCAAAAACTTCTGTCGGTAGATTTTCAGATGTATCATTTTTTGTGGGCAAAAGAGCTACAACGATTCCATTTTTGTTGGGATGATCCATAAAGTAGTTATGAATAGCAGTGGCAAATTTTTGAGCAGTTTCCTCCATTTCAACCCTGGTAAGCTCTCCTGTGTCAGAAATCAGCTCCTGACTGCTATCCATCTTCTTTGATGCAGAGGCACAATTCATTGAAAAAGCCAAATTAAAGCTAATCAACAGAATTATTTTTAAAACAAATTTCTTTTTATATATTTTTTTTATATTATAAATCATAGACTTAAATTAAAGAATCATTTTAGGATGTCATTAAGTTTTTTTATAAAATATAATATTTATATTGCGTCCGGATTCACCATTTCTATGGCTGTAAAAATTTTTATTTTTAAAACTATCTTCCTGAATAGATAAAATCTGCTTTTTTTCTATATCGAGAGCAGTTAATTCTTCTGTCAGTATCGCCCCAAGATTTAAAAATTTTTTTTCAGATTTATTTTCCTTTGAATAAGAATGGTGCGGTGAAAAATTTTCATACACCTCTTTGCCCACCTCATAACTATCAGGGTAAATATAGGGACCTATTATAAATTTTAAATCTTTAACCAGGCCAGAGTCAGCTGTTTTTGTTATTAAATTTTTAACTGCTTGTGAAACAATTTTTTTTTGAAGTCCTCGCCATCCGGCATGAACAGCCGACCAAATTTCATATTGTTCAGAAAAAATCAAAACAGGAATGCAATCAGCAGTTCTGACCATCAAAACATTCTCTTTATTGGACGTTATTAATGCATCTCCATCAGAACATAGAGCATCGTTGAGGAAAGAAAGTGTATCTGCATTGATAACTGTATTTCCGTGAACCTGATTTAATAAAATAATATGTTTATTAAAATTTTTTAAATAATAACTTTCCAGAATTTGAATATCCGCTTTTCTGATTTCAACAGGATCAGTAGTTTCCAAGGGTGATGGCCCTTTCCCCCAGATATGAACCATGAAGGAGCCGTTTTTTCCCGGAAATTCAAGATTAATTTTCAGTTCAATATGTTGCATCATTGTTTAAAGGTTCGATATTTTTCGCCTGAATCCCTTTTTTTGTTTCTATAACAGTAAATTTTACACTCATCTCTTTTTTTACCTGAATATTTTTTGTGATAAAATCGCTGATATGAAAATATATATTTGAATTCAATTTTTCACATTTTATAAATCCAAATCCGCGATCTTTATTGTATTCAAATATTCTACCGGGGTACTCTTCATTTTCACCTGTAAATCCTATTTGCTTTTTAAGATCAGCCTCTGTAAAATCCATATTAATTTCATTTTTCAGTTCTACAATAAAATCTCGAAATCTTTTTAAATGAAATTCAAAAAGAGTACAATTCAAGGTTTCATAAAGCCTTCCTTCCCAGTTTTGAATGTGTACCATATTTCTGATATCAATTCTGATTTTTTGTATTTGGTCTATCGAATGAGGCCGCAATATATTTAATTTTTCCAGAAGGAATATGTTTTTTATAAAACTGTTTTTATTGATAAACTGGAGAATTGCCTGGTTCTCATCTGATGATTCTCCCATGGATCTGTCTTCTGGTTGAGAAATTATTAACGGATTAATTAAAATGGTCGAACAAAGAGACTCTGTTATTATTCCAAGGGTAACCAGTAATTGATAAAAATAGGCATTTTCTAATGACAAAGAGGGTTTAAAAACTTTATATAACCATAACTGATAATCGACCAGCTGCAACAGGTAGCATAAATTGGATTTATAAACGGAATCTTTTAAAAAAGGAAAATAATTGTCTCTATAAAGATTTATTTTATTAATTGTATTTTTAGGAATTTTTAAATGAAACTGGTTGGAAAATTTATCGCTGTAAATCTGCAGTGCATTATTAACTCTGTTTATTATCTCTTTATAATCACTCACTCTTGCCTGGCTCTTTTTTTAATGGATCCCTGATAGGGTGACTTCATATATAATGTGGCAGGGTGAAGTTTGTCTCTGATTTCTATGGAAACAGGGGTATCTGTTTTTGCTGACTCCTGATTTAAATATGCAATTCCAAATCCACAATTCCATTGAAAGGAAAAACCACCACTTGTAACAACTCCAATCTGGTGACCATCTGGGTCCATTACTTTATAACCTGTTCTTGGAATAGCCCCTTTATCTTTCATTAGAAAACCACATATTTTTTGCTTTACCCCTTTTTTTAAAGCAACCTCTTTTCCGATAAATTCTTTGTCATTGCTGAAAATCCATTTTAAAGAAGATTCAAGCGGAGTACGTTCACGATTAAGCTCATTACCGTATAAAGGATAAAACATTTCCATTCGTAAAATATCACGTGCACCAAGACCACATGGAGTTGCACCGGCATCTATCAGTTTTTTCCATGCAGCGATACCTGCATCAACATCAAGTAAAATCTCAAATCCATCTTCGCCGGAATATCCTGTTCTGCTGATAAAGGTATCATCTTTTTTCAATGGTGCAAATTCATAATAATATAAATTGTTAAAATCGACTTCATCAAATAGACCTGCTTTTTTAAGCAAAGTCTCACTGTTTTTACCTTGTAGTGCAATAAAAATGGAATTTTCAAGCGAGCGAATAATAACTTCTTTATGATTTTTCTGATTTGTTGTTAAATAGTCCAGAACATTAGCCTTGTTTGACGCATTGACCACCATATAGTAATGATTCTGATCAATTCGATAAACGGTAATGTCATCGAGTAATCCTCCCTCGGGCAGCATGATTGCATTATATTGCACAGAATAATTCTGCATGGGCTTAATATCCCGGCAGGTTAACGAGTTTATAAAAGAAATTGCCTCAAGGTTTTTAGAAGATATCGCAATTGCTGCCATATGAGAGATGTCAAAAACTCCTGAATTATTGCGAACAGCTTCATACTCTTCTTTAATTGATTTATAAGAAACCGGCATTTCAAAACCGGCAAAGGGAACCATATGGGCACCGAGCTCTTTATGAGACTCGTACAAGGGAGTTTTTTTCATGAATAAATATTTATTCAAGAGACCTCTCGTCAAGCAGGCTTCCATAATATTTTTTTTCAAATCAATTAAAATATTTTATGCTCTTTTTTGATGAATAAACACAAAATAAACAAAAATTTTATTAAAATAGCGTTAATATAAGAAATTAGTGTTAATTCAGCGACTCCCAGCGTCTGATTTTAAAATCATATAAATACCTAATAATTGCCGAAAATAAATGAAAGATGAAAAAAAGTTTGATAATTGCCCTTGATGATTCCATGAATCACCCCCGAAATAGTAGACAGAGAGTTTAGGTAAACTAAAAATGAGGAGAGTTTACCATGAAAGAAAAAGTATCAGATGAATTTAAAAAGGAAGCCGTTCGGCTTGTTTTAACCAGTGGAAAAACGCAGCG
>Ga0224495_10000248_pt1 | contig 44088 bp, 33 predicted proteins | sample SF_Jul11_sed_USG_FD_168128 | JGI IMG/M metagenome (GOLD analysis project Ga0224495, IMG submission 168128) | Sediment microbial communities from San Francisco Bay, California, United States - SF_Jul11_sed_USGS_4_1 | ecosystem: Environmental > Aquatic > Marine > Sediment | place: USA: California...
GGTCTGCATGCCGCCAAGCTGTTTCTCGATGATCGTCCTGGATGCGGGGTGGCTGGGGGCAAACACCGAAACCGTCACGGGGCCGTGGGCCACCTGTTTTTGCGCCAGACGATAGGCAGCCAGAATGAGCGCCGTCCCGATACCGGCTCCCCGCCAAGCGGGCTCGACCAGCAATCCGGCGACCCATAACCTGCGATTCCGACGTTCGAGCCGCATGCGAAGGCCCCCCACCAGTTTGCCGGGCGTACCGTCGGGTCTGATGAGATAGCACCCGATCCCGCTGCTGGCACCATAGCGGCTGATCCTCAGCAACCCACCGATTAGCCAGATGACGGCAACGCCGGTAAGCATCTGCGATATCGACCCGGAAACGAATTTTGCCGACACCAGCAGGACAAGAGGGATGCCGACGAAGAGGCCGAATTCCCCCGTTAGCACCATGCGGGCAAAGGCCTGCGGGAGTTCGCGCGGACTGAAGAAGCCCCGTGTGACATATCGCGATACGGAACTGCTCGTGGCGGGGGAAAACACGATCGCGAAACGCTGGCCGCTGTTCATGGCGCAATCGATGCGGATTTCCTGCCATTGAGCAGGTATGCCCTGACGCTGCCGATCCCCTTGACCTCGATCTCACCGCGCGCCTCGAAGTCATAGCGATCGCGCAAACGCTCCCAGGTCGACACGCTGACCTGGATGCAGCCAGGCACTCCGTTCGATTCCATGCGGCTGGCAAGATTGACCGTGTCACCCCACAGATCATAGATGAATTTCTTCAAACCGATCACGCCGGCAACCACCGGCCCGGTGTTGATGCCGATGCGGATCTGCAGGTCGCTCCCGAATTCCCGGTTGTGTTCCCGAAGCGCCTCGCGCATGGCCAGAGCCATATCTGCGATGGCTTCTGCGTGATCCGGGCGCGCCAGCGGAACCCCGGCGCAGACCATGTAGGCATCGCCGATCGTTTTGATCTTCTCCGTCTGGAAACGGGCTGTCAGTTCATCGAAGCGCGAAAACAACCGGTTCAGCATGGCCACCAGCCGTTCCGGGCTGACCGTTGTCGACATCCGCGTGAAGCCTACAAGATCGGCAAACAGGATCGTGGCTTCGGCATAGCCATCGGCGATGGTCTGATCGCCTGCTTTCAGCCGTTCGGCGATCGGCGCGGGAAGTATATTGAGCAGGAGTGCTTCCGAGCGTGCCTGCTCGCGCTCGAGGGCGGCTTGCGCCTTGTCGCGCTCGACCAATAAAAACCTCAGGGAAATGAATGCGAGCGAGGACACCAGCAGTACATTCTCGCTGAACAGCATCACCTGCGACAGCGATGCACCACCGGCGATGTCCCGCGCAGCCGCAACCAGGACAAGCACGGCGTAGGCCCCGAACCACCATATAGCCAGCCGGGTGCCAAGGAACACCAGTGCGCACAAAGGCGCAAGCAGGGACCACAGCACGATCGACCCTGAAGCCGCAAAACCACCCATCGTCCACTGCAGCAAAAGCGGTGTGAGAAGCAGGCCGAGCAGTTGCAGTGCGGCGGCATAGGCCGCGCGCCTGGACAACAGCAGGTGTGCCAGGGCGGCGGCTGAAAGCAGTGCGTATCCTGCCGCCACGGCCGCAGGAATGGCCATGCCGCTGTTAAAGAGATGCCATGCGCCCCACGGCACAATGGATATCCCGGCCGCGTTCAGGAAAATGAGCAGGGTCTTTTGCAGGCGGACAGGCGGAGGGTCACCGGGAAGCGTCGCCGCGTTGTCGATGCGGTCGATCAGGCGATTGATCAGTTCGGCCATGCGTCGTCCCCTGCGGTCGGAGAGCTCCCTGAATCAGGAGAGGATGAAGAGAACCACGACAGCGGCGATCGGTGTTGCGATCAGCAGGAATACCAGCCAGTTCCAGGGCCACTTGAGCCGGCCTTCATTTCCGGGCGTCCAGCCGGGAATGACGATCATGTAAAACAGGGCGAAAAGAATGGGGATCGCGGCGATGCCCACCGCAATCTTCTGCCCGGTTCGTGACAGCTCGGGAAGAAGAACGGACAGGACAATGACAATGATTACGAAAAGAATGGGTATCTCCATGAGATACCCGCGTTGGTGCCGGCGTGAAGGAAGCATGTTCATGGTGCACCTTTTCTTAAGCAAGCGAATCAGGTTGTTTCCGCTATTTTTCCTTACGTTGTGGCTAACCCGCTGGTTGAGTATTTTGCGTATTGCGGTGGAAAGGATGGCGGGTCCTTTTGGAAATATCCATGATACCGGCGCGAGAACGCTGCTGGCGGGATCTGCTTCGAATCATCGATCAGGCTGGGCAGGAAGCCCTTCACGAAATACAAATCCATGTTCTGGAGAGCTTTTGCGTTCGCCTTGTTGAGTTTTTCGCATTCGAAGAAGTCCTTGATGCGCAAGTAGGTCTGGCCGGACAGGGCGATGCGGTTGGGCTCGCTGCTGGATTCCACGCGTGATGCATAATTGACGGACTCGCCCCAGATGTCGTACGAGAATTTCTGTTTACCGACGATTCCGGCGATCACGTGCCCGGTATGGATACCGACGCGGACGGCCAGGCTATTCCCGTTGTCGGTGCTGCGCTCGTTTACGGCGCGAACGATTTCCATTGCCGCCATGACTGCATCCACCGGATGGGAAGGATTGCGCTCCGGCAGGCCCCCGGCGCACATGTAACTGTCGCCGATGGTCTTCAGTTTTTCCAGGCCATAACGCGCCGCGATCTCATCGAAGGTGCTGAAGTATTCATGCAGCATATGCACCAGGTCCTCGGCTGCCAGCTTCTCGGCGGAGGAAGAAAACCCCACGAAATCGGTAAAAAGGATCGTGACATCCTCCAGGTATTTCGGCGCAACCTTTCCCTTATTCAGGAATTCTTCGGCTACTGTGGCAGGCAATATGTTAAGCAGCAGGGACTTGGAAACCTGGCGCTGATTCTCGATCTCCTCGGTGCTTTTTTTCAGATCCTTTTCCATGTCGGCCTGCTGCGTCTGCGTTGTAAGCAAAGCGATGGAAAGGTTGTTGATGGAGTCTGCGATCTCCCCAAGTTCGTCTTTCGATTGCAGTGCGATCCGGTGCCCGGGGTCGCCGTTGCGGATGGATTTAACCCCCTGTTGCAGCATGTTCAACCCCTTGTTCATGCGACGATACACCAGCACCGCAATGACGCCACCGATACACAGGGAAAGGATAAAGGCCAGCAACGCTATTTCGTTTGACCACAATTGCGCGGTCTTGTACTGCTGGCGCGCGGCTTCGATTTGCCGCCCCTCCAGCTCTTCAAGCAGGGGGAGCGCTTCATACAGGACCTGCCGGCTCAGAGGCTCGGTGTGCAGCGCCAGCTCGGTGAGTGCCTGGATATGGTTGTCTCCAAAGTTCATGAAGAAAATACGCCAGGACGTGGACAATTTCGCGTAGCTTTCCTGCAAAGCCTCTACTTTGGAGCGTGTTTCAGAGTCCGAGATTTTATGCAGCAGCGTAATCTGCGCGGTGATCGCGGCTGACTGGAGGTTAAGTTTTTCAATTTCTCCGGGTGGCAAAGGAGCTGTTACGGTATTCAGGTTCAACTGTCCCAGGCGATCGACTTTTTTCTGCATCTCACCCGTGTTCTGTTTGATGGTCGTCATCAAAGCCTGGCGGGAAGTTGCCTGCTGCAACAACTCGGTGGCAACACCTTTCTGCCGGGTGCTCCAGTAATTGATGGAGAAATTCAGCGCGAATAAAACCAGGATGGCGACAAAGGAAAATCGGATGCTGTTCTTGAGAATCATTACTCGGGTTTATCCAGAAAGATGGAACGTATGTGACGAGTATAGACCATTCCGGCAATCAGCTGGCGAGGAACACGCTGAAAGCAAAAGAAACACCCACATTCTGGCACAGCCTCCGGACATCCATTGTTCGTCTTGGCCTCATGATCGTTGATCTGCATTGGGGTTTATGTGCTGAATACCGATTGTACTCTTGCCTGAAAGACCAATGGTATTGAACCCGGATTCTATTAAAAATTCTGGAGAAAATCGACAGTGCCGGCCACGAATTCACAAAATTTCACAGCTGCGCGGGTGGTGTTGCAGAAAAATTACCGTATAAATTCGTGGCGCCGAAAAAATCCTCCGAAGTTGACTTGAGGGGGTAGGAAGCTTCGCCCGGTTTGTGGTAGCCTGCGTCTGTCATGGTATGCGCATGGCCAGTTGCCGCAGTTTTCATTGACTCTCACAAGGAGAAAATAAATGACGCCACCTGATAACGAACAGACCGAGAAAAAATCCGGAGACGCGGAATTTGAAAGAACCGTGACTCTTTTGCGTTGCGAAAAACATACCCTTGTGTACATGGCAAATGAAGGTTGCCCCGAATGCGAGAAGGAAAAGGACGCGACTGCCGGTGAAAGTGCCTGAATCCAGGATCGAACGTGCCTAACAGAATGTGCCGCGGTCGAACTTGTCTTCCGAATACACGATTCCGCCCCGCATAACGTCAGCAATTCCCTCTTCCGCGCCCCTCCTCACCCCTCCTGCCGTTTTCTGCAAGGAAGTACTTGCGCCGATCCCGTACATTGCACGCAGCCGCAAACAATCCGGATTCATCGAACCGTCGTCCATGAGCACCCGGAATTCGCGGCATACCGAAGGGCGCTGCGCATAGATGCCGCATAGCCCGTCATGCTGCAAAGCGATACAGCGACCCTGGCCGGATTCGGTGCCTTTCATGCAGGCACGAAACGGCGTGATCTGCACCGCCATACCGGCCGGAACATGGCCGCCGGGCTGGGTATCCAGTTCGCCGTGATAGAACGAGATGCGAAAATGGCGGCAACACGCGTTGCATCCTGCACAGGGATTCTCCGGCCCTGCCATGTCGTAATAGATTCGGCCATCTTCGGTAGCGATGGCGACCTGAGCATCTTTCAACTTTTACCACTCCAATCATTATGGGAAACATCCTGAAGGGGCACGCTGCACGACTGAGCCCGTTCCGTACAGGAACGCGCTTCATGCCAGCCTGGCCAGAGGCAGTAAAAAGGTAACTAGGTGAAAGGTAATTCGGAGGTGGTGGTGCGATGGCGTTCGATCACGCTGTCGATGAAACGATGCAGGAAACTTTCCGTTTGCGCGCTGTGGAACCGGTCGATCTCCTTGCCATGGCTGTAAGCAACCACTGTCGGAAATCCTCGCACCTTGTGGCGCCCGGCGATCTTCATATTCTCGTCGGCATCCACCAGCGCCAGCAGGAACCGGCCCTGATACGCCGACGCCAGCTTGTGCAGTAGCGGCGCCATAACGCGGCACGGCGCACACCACTCCGCGCTGATATCGACAAGCACCGGCGTTTCGTGCGAACGCGCCACGACGAGTTCATCGAAACCGGCTTCTTCGACGTTATATGCGTTCTGTGTGCTCAATTCGACTTGTATTGAATGGATTGGGGCGGCAGTTTATACAGAATAAGCGGTTTTGCAATGGCTTTCCGATCGGGCTCCAAATCACTCTTTTAACGGCAGTTTCTCCAGCGCTTCCATCGCCTCCGCAGCGATTTCCCGCACCTCTTCGTGGGCATCGCCGAGGCAGGCTTCGACCAAAGGGCGCGCGTCTGCAATGCCGGTAAGGCCGAGAAGATGGCATGCGTCGGCGCGCACGCGATGGTCGGCATGCCGGGTAAGTTCTGCCAGTTGCGGCAACAGCTTTTGCAGCGACTGCGATCCGGCGTGGGACTCGAGCAGCGCGCTGACTCCGAGGCGCACTTCGAGATCGGCTCCGGGATCGGCGACGACAGCAAGCAGCGGTTTCAACCGGCCGGTATCCGCGTCGGTAAATGCCTTGGCCTGCAGGTAGCTCCCTTGCTTCAACAGATGCTCGACATAGTGTGCCGTGCCTTCTTCACCGCTTGCCCATCCGGCCCACTGGCGCAATTCTTCCAGGCTGTGCGCTCCGGTGAGGGTGAATGGCCCGAGGCGCAGCCAGGGAGCGGCGCGCACACCATATTCCGCCGCCAGCCCGGAGTTCTCTGCAACGTCCATCACCGTCAGTTTGCCGATCACCCCTTCGGCTAGCAGTGCATTCAGCCCGCTTAGCACTGTGGCGCAATAGGCACAACCGGGGGCGGTGAAGAGCAGTGCATCGGGCGGGTTTACATGCATGGTAACGGGGAGGAAGGTTATCGAAAGAGGCGCAAATTGTCGCGCCGGAAATCACGCAGCAACGCTGCGCTTCGGACAGATTTTAACATTACGGGCAGAGGGCTACATCGCCGGCTTGCCTGCGCTTGACCGATCAACCCTTGCCCTCAGGTTTGCGGACACAAATAAATATATATAAACTAACACCTTAATTCCAGTATGATTCCAGAATGCTGGTGACGCATATCCGCAATATTGTTATTCAAGGGAGAGAGGGCATGGTTGTGCGTTTTTCGGTTCTTTGCGCCGTTTCGGCACAAACGTATTAGAGGTCCGGTAATTACTGCCTGATGAGCTTTCTGCAGAATTAACTAACTCTCCAAGAGATATTCAGACATGAAAAGAATCGCAGCGATCATCGTTATTCTCAGCCTGAGTCCTGCTTTATCTTTCGCTACGCCTGAAACTCCCTCAGCATCTCCTCCGGTATCCGTGGCAGCCATATCCTCCAACCCTGCACCCGGCACAACCCCGTCTTCGAGACCATCGCCCGGAACGGCTGACGCCACGGCACAAAAAACCGTAGGCCGCGCTTTTGTGATGAGCGGTGACGTTGCCATCGTGAAGGATAGCAAAACTGTAAAACAGGTAAACATAAACGAGCCCGTTGTTCCAGGCATGCATTTCAGAACCGGCGAGAAAAGTGCTGCACTGCTCAAATTCGAAGACGGGCAGATTATCACGATGCAGTCCGGCACCTCTTTCATGGTACGCGAATACAATTACGATGCGATGCAGCCCGAGAACAGCAAGATCGAATTTGTGCTATTCGAAGGGGGCGTGCATTTTGTTTCCGGACTGATCGGGAAGCAGAAAAAACTGGCTTTCAGCCTCTTGACGCCAAATGCGACATTTCGCGGTGGGGATGCGGATCTTGCGGTCATCAGGCAAGGCAAGCTGGTTCACAGCAAGGTGCTATCCGGGGTTGTTCGCATCACAAACGCTGCCGGCACGGCAACCTTCAAGAAGGGGCAATCTCCTGTCGTACCCTCTTCTGTCGTCCTTGCCTCTGTTTTCCATACCACGACACCTGACAGGATGTTCAGCGAGTTGCTTTCCATCTCTGCCATCCCGCCTGTGATTATCGAACCCGAGCCCGCACCTGCACCCGAGCCCGCACCCGAGCCCGCACCTGAACCCGAGCCTGCACCTGAACCTGCACCTGAACCTGCACCTGAACCTGCACCTGAACCTGCACCTGCACCTGCACCTGAACCCGCACCTGCGCCTGAACCCGCACCTGCGCCTGAACCCGCACCTGCGCCTGAACCTGAGCCTGTTCCCGAACCTGAGCCCGCGCCTGTTCCAATACCCGTGCCTGTTCCCGTACCGGCTCCTGTGCCAGTGCCTGTTCCTGCACCGCTGCCCGAACCTGAAATCGTGTATGAACCGGAGCCTGCTCCCCTGCCTGCGCCGGCACCTTTGTCAGCACCCCCCGCTGCCTCTTCAACCACCTGCACTTGCGCATGTACGGTACCCGGTGTCGCAACGAGCTGCACTTGTGCGTGCACTTTCATCGAGAACTGACCCGCCTGCCAATCCCGTTGGCCGTCAGTTTTTTTTGCTGTCCCGAGGATCATCTACGTAGATGACCTCCCCCTCGATCACTCTCCCCTTGTTCATCTCTTGCTCAAACCTTTCCCCGTCGGCATCCATGTCACCGGGAGGAAATTCACGCATCTGTCTGCGCAGGTCGCGAGTCTTCCACCACAGGTACGCCGCTGCCAGTGTGCCGACAATCAGGAGAGCAGCCAGCAGCACCGCCGAAAACATCAGTGCCAAACCCGCCAGCACCACGGTCGCGACAAATGCCACAATCTTGCCCAGAGTACTGGAGGGTGTGGGTGCCCCTCGGGGAAGGTGGTTCATCTGCATTTCAGTACCAGCTCCGTCCAGTCAATCTTGTCGTGCGCCATAGTTAAGTCCAACGTCCCTGTTTGCATGATCGAACGCCGTACATCTACTCGCCCTGTATCGTAACGACGATGCAGCGACTGCCGCCATGGTTCCTGTGTTCACACAGGTAAACGCCCTGCCAGGTCCCCAGTTTCAGCCGGCCATCTGCGACAGGAATATTCAGGCTGCTGCCGAGTATGCTTGATTTCAAGTGCGCAGGAAGGTCGTCTGTACCCTCGTCATGATGCCTGTGCCAGTGCTCACCCTCGGGGACGCTGCGATTGAAATAGCTCTCGAAATCCTGCCTCACCGTGGGGTCGGCATTCTCGTTTATCGTTAACGATGCGGATGTGTGCAGGATGAAAATGTTCATCATACCGACCCTGAGCTTACGCAGCTCGGGCAGCTCGCGAAGCAGCTCCTCTGTGACCAGGTGGAAGCCCCGGGCTCTCGGTTTCAGGCGTATCTCTTTTTGTACCCACATATCGATGTTTCGTCTTCCCCTTTGAAGCACCCGCCACAACATGGCGATGGAACTCCGGAACAGCCTGTCCGGCTTTCCGGTTTTTTGCAGTGTGAGTTTAACAACTTCAGCGCGCGATTAATATCGGGAACGAACGGGCACTACCTACCGGATTCACGCTTGCGTTTTTTCGGCATGCGGCAATATGCCGCATACTTACTGTGCCGTGTGCGGTAAACTTGCATCAGGCTGTGCAAGCTCAAAATCAACACAGGCGAGCGCAGGCCGCCTGGACTCAGTGGATATTGAAATTATTTTGGAGGATGATTCGTGGACAGAAGAGAAATGCTTAAAGTAGCCGCCGGGGGCGTAATGCTTGCAGCCACCGGGAATTCGGCCTTCGCTGCAGAAAGTGCCAAGCACCAACATGCCGGCCATCAGCACATGGCCACTTCAGGGAATGAGAACCAGAGCCTGATCGATGCCGCATCCGAGAGCGTGAAAAGAGGGCAGGCGTGCCTCAACCATTGCATCGAAGCGCTGAGCCATGGCGACACAGAGCTGGGCAAATGCGCCATGTTGGTCAACGACATGCTCGCGGCATGTGTCGCAATTGAACAGCTTGCCAACTACAATTCACCCCACCTTGCCAAGATGGCCGGCGTGGCAATGGAGATTTGCCGGGATTGCGAAGCTGAATGCCGGAAATTCGAAAAAGTTCACGATGTATGCAGATCTTCTGCAGAAGCCTGCAAAGCCTGCTTTAACGAGTGCAAGAAAATAGCAGCTTGACGTAATAACGCCAGACAACTTTCCGGCCACGGTTGTTGATCGCCCCGGTGCTCTCCACACGGGGCGATTTTTCTGGGACCTCTAAACTTCCGGAACAATTTTTTCATTGAGAGCCGCCCTTCATGAACCTGACGGAAAATTTCACCCTTCCATGGAAAATGCTTCCGCCAATATTGGTATATTTGCCTGCAAGGGCCGGCAAGCAGAATAATAAGCCATTGACCGGAGCATCCTGTCAATGGATACTGTCGGTGCAGGTCAGCGCCGAGTTGTGTGATTCAGCATCATGCAAGAAGGAACAGCACACCGGCAATTTTTCATGAATATGAGTTATTGCTCTGGGAGGCTTCCATGCACCGATTGACCGCATCAATATTTCTCCTGTTATCTCTTTCCCTGCTTGGCGCTTGCGCCATGCACCGCGAACCTGTCTGGAACCAGGCCGGCCCCGACCGGCCAACAAGGATCACGGATGCCCTTTTTTCATCTGCCCGAGAATGCTTTGCCACCGCCGCAGGTGGCCCCGCAGTGGACAACTGCATCGCACTGCATGAAAAGGTACTGAAGGACAATCCTGGACACTACCAGGCGCGGGTCAATGCAGCCTCGCTCTATATCCTCAAAGGCACCGGTTATACCGATTCGTCTTCCGGAAAATCGGATGCCTTTCATAAGGCGATGACTTACGCCGAACTGGCCATGTACACCAACCCTGCCTTCAAGGCGCAAGTCGATGCCGGCAAGCAGCCCTGGGAGGCAGCGGACTCCCTCGGTGCCGCAGAAGTGGAAGCGATGTACTTCTGGGTGACTGCATTGCAGTATGAGTTCAAGGAAGGAATGTCTCTTCCCTCCAAGGTCGTCAATATCGACTGGTTGCAGCATGCGTTGGTTTTCCTTGACCGCATTGAGGTGGTTGCCCCCGACTACGGTGGTGGTGGCGTCGAGTTTGCCAAGGTGATCTGCTATGTCGCCCTGCCAGAAAGCCGTGGCGGCTCGGATGCAAAAGGGGACGAGTACATGCAGAAATCGATTGCCAAGGGAGGGAACTGGCTTTTACCCCGATGGGCACGCGGCAAGTACTACCAGCCGATGAAGGGGGACAGCCAAGCGGCGGAAGCCGACCTCGCCTGGGTAGCGGCGCAGAATCCTTCTGGCTTCAGCGACCCGCTCCCGTGGCGTGTCCATTTCCAGGAAGATTCCCGTAGGCTGCTGCGCTGACACCGTGAATTCTTCCTATAAAAACCGGTGGGGTGCAACGGTCCTCATTCTGGTCGCTCTGCTCCTTTCTGGCTGCATTGCCGCCCCGACAGCGCCGCTCGCTTCCCTCACTTACCGGAGCGACGACAATGTGCGGCAGCGCAACCTGCTGGTCCTTCTGCGCGGCTTCGGTGCAGACAACTCGATTTTTGCAGAGGAAGGGATCATCGAAGAGATTCGCAGCCGCCACCTTCCCTTTGATGTCATCGCCCCAGATATCCATTTCGGCTACTACAAGGCGCAGAGTGTCGAGGCCAGGCTGAAGGAAGATATCATTGACCCTGCGCGCCGCAAGGGTTACAAGCAGATATGGCTGGCAGGCTTCTCCATGGGCGGGCTGGGTTGCCTCCTCTATGTGCGCAGCCATCCCGGCGATATCGACGGCGTTTTGCTTACCAGCCCGTTTTTAGGATGGTCTTCGATTCATCGCGAAATCCGCCGCGCCGGCGGTGTCGCCGCCTGGACGGCGACATCTGAAGACCCGGAAAACTGGGAGCGACTGATCTGGAGCTGGATCAAAAACCATGATCCCGCAACCACCCCGCCGATCTGGCTCGGCTACGGTGAGAACGACATTCTCTCCGCCGACGGCCCGCCGCTATTTGCCACCGTCCTTCCCGCCGAACGGGTCTTCACCCGACCCGGCAATCATACCGTCGCCACCTTCAAGTCGATCTTCCTGCGCCATCTCGACACCCTCGCCAGCCAGCAGCTATTAGCGCACCACGAATGATCTTTGCATTTCTGCCATGACAGGCGATTTGTCCTGGCTCAGCAGGCTCTACCCTTTTTCGAATTTCATCATCCCGCCAGAACACCCGACCTTGATGGTGTCCTTTGCCGCGAAGTGGCCTTCGAGGATGGCTTTGGCCAGCGGGTTTTCGAGCTGCGACTGGATCGCGCGTTTCAGCGGTCGCGCGCCGTACACCGGATCGAAGCCGGCATTGGCGATCTCCTTCAGCGCGGCGTCGCTGACTTCCAGCTTCATCTCCATGGCAGCAAGGCGTTTTTCCAGGTAATGCAGCTGGATGCGCGCGATGGATCTGATGTTCTTTTCGTCCAGTGCATGGAACACCACCACCTCGTCGATGCGGTTGATGAACTCGGGCCTGAAATAGGTTTTCACTTCACCCATCACCGCAAGTTTGATGACCTGGTAATCGTCACCGGCCATCTGCTGGATCATCTGGGAGCCGAGGTTGGAAGTCATCACGATCACAGTATTCTTGAAATCCACAGTGCGCCCCTGCCCGTCGGTCATGCGGCCATCATCGAGCGCCTGCAGTAGCACGTTAAACACATCCGGGTGGGCCTTCTCCACCTCGTCAAGCAGGATCACGCTGTAGGGCTTGCGGCGCACCGCTTCCGTCAATCCTCCGCCTTCTTCGTATCCGACATAGCCGGGTGGCGCACCGATCAGCCGGGCGACGGAATGTTTCTCCATGTATTCGCTCATATCGATGCGGATCAGGTGCTCTTCCGAGTCAAACAGGAAATTCGCCAGCGCCTTGCACAGCTCGGTCTTGCCGACACCTGTCGGGCCGAGGAACAGGAAAGAACCGTAGGGGCGGTTCGGGTCGGATAGGCCCGAGCGCGAGCGGCGGATGGCATCACTGACAAGGCGCACCGCTTCGTCCTGCCCCACCACGCGCTCGTGAAGTTTGTCTTCCATCTTCAGCAGCTTATCGCGCTCGCCCTGCATCATCTTCGACACCGGGATGCCGGTCGCACGGCTGACGACTTCTGCGATCTCTTCCGCGCCAACCTGGGTGCGCAGCAGGCGGTTCCTCGGCTTGTCTGTGCGCGATTCGGCATGTGCTGCCTCTTTCAGCTTGGCTTCAAGCTGTGGCAACTTGCCGTATTGCAGCTCGGCCACTTTTTCCAGCTTGCCTTCACGTTGCAGCTTGACGATCTCGGCACGCACCTGCTCCATCTCTTCCTTGAGCTGCGCCGTTCCCTGGGCTGCGCCTTTTTCCGCCTTCCAGATCTCTTCAAGGTCGGCATATTCACGCTGCAGCTTTGCGATCTCTTCCTCGATCAGTGCAAACCGCTTTTGCGAGGCCTCATCCTTTTCCTTCTTCACCGCTTCGCGCTCGATCTTCAACTGGATCAGGCGACGGTCGAGCCTGTCCATCACTTCCGGTTTTGAATCGATCTCCATCTTGACGCGTGCGGCAGCCTCATCGATCAGGTCGATGGCCTTGTCGGGCAGGAATCTGTCGGTGATGTAGCGATGCGACAGCTCCGCAGCCGCAACGATCGCCGGATCGGTGATGTCCACACCGTGATGAAGCTCGTATCTTTCCTGCAAGCCGCGCAGGATGGCGATGGTGGATTCAACCGTCGGTTCATCTACCAGCACCTTCTGGAAACGGCGCTCCAGTGCGGCGTCTTTTTCGATGTATTTGCGGTATTCGTCCAGTGTGGTCGCGCCGACGCAGTGAAGTTCGCCGCGCGCCAAGGCGGGCTTGAGCATGTTGCCCGCATCGATCGCGCCCTCTGCCTTGCCCGCTCCGACCATGGTGTGCAGCTCGTCGATAAACACGATGATGCGCCCTTCTTCCTGGGCGATCTCCTTGAGAACGGATTTCAGGCGCTCCTCGAACTCGCCGCGATATTTCGCACCGGCCAGCAGTGCCGCCATGTCGAGACTCAGGACTTTTTTGCCCTTCAGTGTCTCCGGGACCTCCTCGTTGACGATGCGTTGCGCCAAACCTTCCACGATGGCGGTCTTGCCCACGCCGGGCTCGCCGATCAGTACCGGGTTATTCTTGGTACGGCGCTGCAATACCTGTATGGCGCGGCGTATCTCGTCGTCGCGCCCGATCACCGGGTCGAGCTTCCCCTGCCTGGCACGCTCGGTCATGTCTATGGTGTATTTTTTCAGGGATTCGCGCTGCCCTTCGGACTCTGCGCTGCCCACCGCCTCGCCGCCACGCACGGCATCGATGGCTTGCTCCAGCGGCTTGCGTGCCACGCCGTGCTGCTTGAGCAGCCGCCCCGTTTCTCCCCTGTCGTCGCATGCGGCAAGCAGGAACATTTCCGAGGCGATGAACTCATCGCCACGTTTCTGCGCCGCTCTGTCGGCAAGATTCAGGAGGTTCGACAAGTCGCGGCCGACCTGAATCTCCCCGCCATGGCCTTCCACTTTGGGTAAACGCTCCAGCGCCTCTTTCAGAGCGGCCTTTAACGGCACGATATTTCCACCCGCCCGGGACAGCAGCGAACTAGCGCCGCTTTCTGCATCGTTCAGCAAGGCCAGCAGCAGGTGCTGCGGCTCGATGAACTGGTTATCCGCGCCCACCGCAAGGCTCTGCGCATCGGAAAGTGCCTGCTGAAACCGGGTAGTCAGTTTCTCAAATCGCATGATGAACCCTTTCAAATACAATTTGTCTTTACAATGGAGCGGGTCAGGCGCGATTTCAAGTGGCTGGCAGAAATTCGTCATTCTTGCAACAACCGGGCAAAACGTAAGGACTTTGCCGTATAATTCTACTCATTATGAAAAGCGGGTTGATCACAATTCTGGTAATAGCATGTTACGGCGGTGCGCCAGCATATGCCGCGCCTGACTTCTGGTCGGATGACAACAAGTTCCGCCTGACTGCAGGATTCGATTACAAAACCGGCCAGTACGAATCCCCGAGTACGGCCGACATGCTGACTGTCCCGGCAACCGGCGAATATGAGCATGGCCCCTGGACAATCAAGGTGAAATCACCCAACGTCAGGGCACCCCGCTCTGGAATCGCAAATTCTGGAACTGAATTTGCCAAGATTGGCAATCCTGCCAAAGATACTCATCTCGGACTGGACAAAACGGTGGCTGCCGCCACCTACAATCTGTATTCGGACGATTTATCCATGACGGGCATCAACCTGACTGGCAAGGTCAGGCTCAATGCGCCAGTCGAGGGAATGATCACCCAAAACGAGTACGCGGCCCAAGCGGATGCCTACCAGAGCTTCGACAGATTCACCGCATCAGGTTCTTTGGGTTACAGGATATCGGGCCGGCCCACCGGGATTAACATGGACAAGGTGTTGTATGGATCATTCGGCGGCTCTTATCAGCTTGATGAGAAAATCTACGGTGGCGTAGATTTGAGCCTGTCGCAAAATTCCTCCTTGGCAGGCTCGGGGCAACGGGAAATCTCTGCCTATGTAAGCCGCAAGATCAGTAAAAACTTCAAGGCAAAAGGCTATGTCCTAAAAGGGTTTTCCAATAACAACCCGGACAGCAGCCTCGGAGCGAAAGTCTATTACGGTTTTTGATGCGTTTGCTGGTAAAACAGCGACGCACTCGGGTCTTTCATGGTGAACAGCTGCCCCTTCAGCCAAAACAGAAACAGACAGTCCATACAACCGAGCATCCGAACACTCAGTTTTGTGTCTCTGGATACAGCCTAGCACTTAATGCGCATTTCACAAGTTGACCCGGCATGGTTAAACTGCGTATTCAGAAAAGACTCCATTAGGTACACTCATGCCAGATATCGATCTCGCCAAGTATATCCGTTTCAATGTTGACAATGCGCTCAGCGAGGATGTCTTTACCGGCGACCTGACTGCGCAACTTTTGCCTCCATCACTTTCATCAAATGCGCAGGTCGTTTCGCGGCAGCGCGGTGTTCTGTGCGGCACACAATGGTTCGACGGATGCTTTCTCCAGCAAGACCCGGGCTGCGAAATCAACTGGCTTGCCAAAGATGGCGAATTTGTCGAGCCGGGACAATTGCTGTGCGACATCCACGGGAAAACGCAAGGGCTGCTCACTGCAGAACGCAGCGCCCTGAACCTGTTGCAAACCCTTTCAGGCACCGCCACTCGCACCAGGCGCTATGTGGACGCAGTCGCCGGCATCGACGTCAGAATCATGGACACGCGCAAGACCCTGCCCGGATTACGCCATGCTCAGAAATATGCGGTGCGGATGGGCGGCGGGCATAACCAGCGTGCAGGATTGTTCGACGGGATCCTGATCAAGGAAAACCATATCGCCGCAGCGGGAGGCATCCGGCCTGTGCTCGAGCGGGCGTTCCGGCTGGCAAAGCCGGGGATCAGCGTGCAAATCGAGGTGGAAAACCTCTCACAAATGGAGGAAGCTCTGGATGCGGGCGCCCAACTCATCCTGCTCGACAACTTTGGTTTACCCGAATTGCGGGATGCAGTCCGACATAACGCCAAGCGTGCCGAGCTGGAAGCTTCCGGAGGCATCACGCTGGATACGGTGCGCGAAGTCGCACTGACCGGAGTGGATCGCATCTCGGTCGGCGCCCTGACAAAGGATGTCGAAGCGCTCGATCTATCGATGCGTTTTACTGGTTAACGCTTGAATTTCCTGCCAGCGGCGCAATCTCTAAAGGTATTCAACATCTGGAGACTGTCATGACCGAGGCCTTGCACATCGTTTGCCCGCATTGCGACAGCATCAACAGCCTTCCTGCCACCAGGCTGCACGGACATCCCGCTTGCGGCAGATGCAAAAAGACCCTGTTCGATGCGCACCCTGTAGAACTGAATAGCGCCAATTTTGCTTTGCACATCAGCCGCAACGACATTCCCGTGCTGGTGGATTTCTGGGCGCCGTGGTGCGGGCCCTGCCGCATGATGGCACCCGCGTTTGTGCAGGCAGCATCACAGCTTGAACCTGATATCCGGCTGGCCAAATTGAATACCGAGGAGGCGCAGGAGCTGGGGGCGCGTTACAACATCCGCAGCATCCCCACGCTGGCGTTATTCAGGAACGGACGTGAAATTGCACGACAAGCCGGTGCGATGGATACTGCCGGCATCATTCGCTGGGTTCACAGCGTAAAGTAAGACCCGTCGCATCAGAATAAACAAGGCAGCCGTGCCGCAGGGCTGCCTTTTTCCATCTTGCCAGGCTCTAGTTAATCACGCACCCTGCCGCCGGGATCCCCGAGCCACCGCTTCCACCGGATTCCAGATTGATATTCGAATCGGACTCCATGAACGCCGGCGGGGCGGGCAATCTGACCAGCACGGTCGCCGAGGCCAGACCCGACTCGCCGCGACCAAGATTCAGCGTCTGGCCGGCCTGCGCCACGATCACCTCGCCGTCATGAACGGTCACATACAGGTTTGCCTGGCCCGCATCTGCTTCAGGCCCGAACAGTTTCTCCATGTCCACCGGGATGCTATCCGGGCGCGGCGTATTGTTGTTGGTGATCGCCGGAGGAACAGCAATGATCGGTACCGGCTTCCCGGTATCCCGCGCAATGATCGCAGCCTGCTGGATCGCCACCAGAAACGACCCTCCCGGAGTAACCAGCACCACCTCGCCTGACCAGACATAAACACCGGCGCCATCGAGCGGGTTGTCAGGCGTCGCGCCCGGATTAGCTGCGCCGCTGGCGCAAGGCCCGTTACACCAGGCATCGAAACCGGTGCCGCGTATGCCGATGGTTGCGCTGGAAACCTTGAATTGGTAGTTATTCCGGTTCACCCTGCCGATCAAACCAGTGACCACACGCACGCCACCCTTGAGCAGTTTAAGCACGGCATTCTCCTGCGAAGCCGTCGGGTTGTATTTGAACTTCTCGACATGGAAAACGGTGCTCTCCTGCAAACTCACCCGGCCTTCATCGCGGAGCGCCACCACCGCATAAGAGTTTTTACCTGTTGCCAGCGTGTCACCTTCGTAGACGCGTGCACCCAGCACCAGCTTGCGCTCGTTGCCTTTCTCATCTCTGGCGGACATCTCGCCCTGCACCAGCATCACCCGTCCTATGGCTTGCGGCCGCTGATCCTGTGCTTTTACCGCAGCTTTCCCCTTTTCTTCATCATCGCCCTTGCATTCCTCAGTTGCGCACAGGCGTGTTGAATAGTCGGTGCCGCGAATCCCGATAGTTGCCGACGCTGTGCGCACTCTATATGCGTCGGCATTGCCGCGCTTGCCGATCAGGCCCGTCACGGCGCGAAAACCGCCTTTGAGCAACTTGTATACCGCGTTATCTGCTTTCGGTGCATTCTTGTCGAACTTGAAGGATTCGATGCGCAGATTCGAATTGGGGCGCAGCGTCATTTTCGAGCCGTCGTTCATTAACACCTGGGCATAGCTGTCCTTGGCTGTGATGAGCATATCCCCTGTCTGCACCGCAGAGCGGGGGCCCAGCACCTTGATCGTACCGTCCGCACGCTGCGCTACCAATGCACCGCTCATGTAACCGATCTTGCCCGCCACTTCCGCCGCTTGTGCCGCGGTTGCAAGTGTCAGCATCACTGCTGCAATAATGAGATGGATTTTCATTTTGCCCCTCGTCATATTAGAAGGTTGCATTCAAGGATGCGTGCCAACGCCAGACACCCGCATTTTGCATGGGATCCGTCCCTTCTTTTTTTATTTGTGCGCGATCGACCCGCAAAGAAAGTTGTTCGGTGTAACCGACGCGCAACCCGAACCCTGCGCCGGCAATATTAACGACACCGTCATAGCGTCTCGCCCTGCCGACATCATAGAATATCAGCGCACGCGTCCTGAGATCTCCCTTGCCAAAATCAGGCGTGTAGCTTTCCAGATTCATGCGAAAGCCTGTCTTGCCGCCTTCACTGCCTTCAGAAAAACCGCGCACCGCATCGGCCCCACCCAGGCGGATCTTTTCCCCTTCTACCAGCATGTCCCTGGTCCACTGGCCATTGATCGCCAGACGGAGCTGCCACTCGTCACCAACCAGCCGCGTATTGCTCAATGCATAACGCAACACCCTGTATCCGGGTTTCGGCTGGGTAAAGTTAATCTGGTCATAAACGGCAAAGTCTTCCTTTTTCCCCTTGCTCATTTTCGGCAGGTTGACCGAGTAGGACACACTGGCATTCAGGTCGCTCTTGGCAAATTTACCCGTTGCGGCATAAGTCAGGCTCAGCGGCATCACCACGATCTCGTTGTACAGCACCGATGGTGGAGTAGTATCCATTACGAGGCGCTTGAACTTTCGCCAGTCCAGCCCGAACGACATTCGCGGGTCGAGAGCGCCTATCCGCTCCAGAGAATGGTTGTAGCGCGCACTGAACAGCAAGCCGCCGCCCTGGAAATTGGAGAGCCCCCCCACCAATGCATTTACATTGGAATAGCCGGCAAAGAATTCGATGCTGCCGCCATCCTGATAGAGCGGCACCTTGTAGCTGCCACCGAGCACTCTGACGCGGTCGGTGTGCTGCGGTGAAGTCAAGTACTGCAAACTGACAACGTGATCCGCATCGAACGCATTGGCATTCCGGTAAGAGAATCCCAGCCTTGTTTTACCTGTCTCCACCGAGCCGGAATTATCAAACTGCGCACCCCAACTGGAGGGCTTGGTGTCAGTGACAACCACATTCGCATCGACCTCGTCATCCTTTGCGCCCGCCTTCAGCACCACGTTCAACTGCCTGGCCGGGTTTTCATTGGCAAGCTTCAGCTCCTTCGCGATCTGTTTGGAGCGGGGCACCCCGCCGCTGCGCACGGAAGGCAGCGCGTTCAGCACGTTAGCCTCGCTGAAATAGCGGTTATCCTTGACCGCCACTTTTGCAAACCGGCTTTCGATCGCGCGGAAGCGCACTGTACCCCTCTCCAGCTCCTGCTCCGGCAGCAACACACGCACAGCAGAGTAGCCACGTTTAGCATAGGCTTCTTCCACCGCCTCCAGGGCGCGCTGCACATCGGAAAAATCCTTGTCCTTGCCGACAAACGGTGCGACCACCGCATCCACTTCAGCCTTGCTTAACAGGGTTGCGCCTTCCAGCACAAAGCGGGTGATCGTAAAGCGCAGTACAACCGGCTCCGTTTCAAATGCCTCCGCTTCGGGGGCTGCGGAGGTTTTTTTTGAAGATGTTGGGGAAACAGGTTCGACCACCGCCGCCAGCGCAACAGATTGTGAACAAAATAAGGCCACCGGCAATGTCATGAAAAACAACCAATCTTTCATCGAAAATTCAATCCCAAAAAAATCATCAAGTCTGTAACCGCCGACACCGAATGAACATGCGGGTCATAGCTTGCGCACAGTCAGGTTCTCATTATTGGCAAACCGGCAAGGCCTGTGCAGGCGCACCTGCCTCTGCCGACGCATCCGCGGTAACGATCACGCCCACTGGGTTCTCCTCGTCTTCCGAAGAGCTCGTGCTCTGCGCACTTCCGGAATCCGGTACGCCCAGCAGCAGGATCATATTGGTTATTTCATCGATCACGGTAGGCACCAGGATCGTGAAATAGGCCGGGACATAGGTCATCGTGTAGTTGGTGCTGGCCAGAGCTAGCGAGCCCTGATTGATCAGGTAATTACCCGCCGCCTCGCCCGGATCACGTACCAGCGAGCCTCCGTTCATGACCGTAGCTGCCGTATCGTTGAGTTTCAAACCGGATACAAGGTATGTCAGCAGCGGATCGGCTGTGTTGAGCACCTTACTCGTGGGGTAGGCGTAAACCATCAACGGCGCAGGCGTGATAGTAAGATTGTTACCGGTGAAACCGGTGATGGTGTAGTTCGTATTTGCGGCCAGTGTTCCCTGGTTAATGGCATAGGGGCTCGTCGCGACATTCTCTCCCGCGGTGCGAGACAACGCTCCGGTAAACGCGGTGGTGTTCATATCCCAGGAAGCCAAGCCTGAGCCGCCCACGGTGAAAGTCAGGTTGTCTGCGTCGCCATAGACTTTTGTGACGGCATCAGCGGCGATGGAGATTGGGCGCGCGGTGATACTCAGATTGTTGCCGACATAGGTGATCGCATAATTCGGGTTGGCCAGTGTGCTACCGATCGAATAACTGCCGACATTCTCCCCGGCGGCACGGCTCAGCCCGCCTGTCAGGGTGTCGGTAAACAACAGCCCGGTTGCCACATATGTCAGCGCTGGGTCAGCGTCACCATAGACCTTGCTCAGGGCATCGGCAGTGATTGTAAGCGGTGCCGCAGTGACGGTGAGTTGGCCATAAACGTAAGTGATGATGTAATTGCTGGCACTGCCGGAACTGAACACCGCACTGCTCGGCACAATGGTATAGTTGCCCACGGCAGCAAGGTTGACTGCCCCGGCGCTGGTCAGCGTCACGCCGCTGATGGTATCGCCACCGATCAATCCGGTGGGAGTAAATTCGGTGCCTGCAAAAGTCAGGGCTGTACCGTAGGTCTTGGTGGCATTGTTGGCGGCGATGCTCAACGCCACCGTCGCGGCATTAATCGTCAGTGCACCGTCAACATAGGAGATATCATATCCTGTCTGTCCGGAAAAATAGCCGGACACGCTCAAGGTGTAGATTCCCGCATTGACCGCACCCTGCGAGGTGCCTCCGTAGACTGGTGTTCCCGACACGATCGCAGCAGGGATCGAAAGCGTCGTTCCGTTGCCGCCACTGTATGCAATACTATCGTATGTCTTGGTTGCGCTATTGGCGGTAATGGTCAGCGGCGTCATGAAGCTGGTCAGCAGCGGCGCAGTATAACCTTCATAAATGCGCCAGGTCGCACCCGCTCCGCCGGTGTTGGCGACATTCCAGCCCGCCCCGCTGAAGTTTGTCATCGTCATCATGCCGGCGGCGCTCAACCCGGTCGCGCCCGCATCTGTGCCGCCCACAAGGATCGTGTCAAAGCCGACACCATTGGTCAGCACGCCGCCGGTCAACGCAGTATCCCAGAAGCTTGTGGCAACCGAAGCGCCCAAGGTTGAATCGTTATAGCCCACCACCCCGCCGACATATACAAAGCCCGTGACGCTGCCGCCGCTCACGTAGCTGTTGGTGATCGTACCGGTGTTGGCGCCGGCCAGGCCGCCGACGCTTGCGCTTATCCCGGTGGTCTGTGTGGCAGTCATGCTGCTGTTGCTGACATAGGCATTGCTGATGACGCCGTCATTCCAGCCGACCAGGCCGCCGACATAACCGAACGCATTGAGGGTCGCACCATCGACAAAGCAGTTAGTGATCGTGCCGCCATTGTTATAGCCCACCAGCCCGGCAGCGCCATATGCGGCGGTGACGCTCGCATTGAGCACGCCCACGTTGCTCACCGTACCCGTCGATTTCAGCTCGCCGAACAACCCCACCTTGAAATCAACCCCGCTGACGTTGAGGTTGGACACCGTGAAATTCGCACCGTCGAAATTGCCAGCCAGTACCGGAACGTACAATCCCGGTGCAGCGGCCAGATCGATATTGCCCGCCAGGCTGAAGGAATATACCGGATCTTCGGCAAAGCCCAGCAGGTCCTTCATACCCTGCACGCTGTTGATGGAATAACTGCTCGCCCCGACCGCAGTCAGAGTGGCATAGTCGGCAGGATTAAGTACGCCATCGATAAACCAGTCGGTGAACTGGCCCACCGCGTTGAGGTTGGGCACGTCGTTGAAGAGGCCGCCGACCGTAACGACAGTTCCGCCGTTAATGAGGACCGAATTGATGTTGTAGTGCGAGTTGAGCATCTGGCCATCGTTCATCCCCACCAAGCCTCCGACCCCGAAGGCACCGTCGACCGAGCTGTTATCGACATAGCTGTCGGCGATGCTCCCGGTGATGGAATTTACCCCGACCAGGCCGCCAACTTCCTGCATTGTGCCGCTGACTGCGCTGTTAGTGACATGGCTGGCAGTGATCGAGCCGAGATTGCGCCCCGCAAGGCCGCCAACGCTCCCGTTACCCCCGTTGACCGTTACCCCATCAACATAGCTGGTACCGATACTGCCCTCATTGGCTCCCACCAATCCGCCGACACCCCAGCTGCTGCTGACCGTCCCGGCGCTAACATAGCTGTTGATAACTTGACTGCCAACCCCGTTATAACCCAACAGCGCGCCAACCGAGTTGGAGCCCGCAACACTCACATTGGTCAGGCCCACATTGCTGATCACGCCGCCAAGCGTATAACCAAACAACCCCTGGGGAATTGTCGCCGCACGGTTGATCGTCAGGTTGCTGATCGTGTTGTTCAGCCCGTCAAAAGTCCCGGTGAATGGCGTGACGCTGTCTCCCACCGGCACGAAGCCGGCGCTGCTCCACATGCCGGTGCCGGTCGCGGTCTCGGACATGTCGATGTTCGCACCCAGTGTGTAGGCCGCGCCGAGGTTCATCGACATCAGCTGCAACTGGCGTGTGTTGGTGATATTCGTACTCCATTCGCTGCGCAGGAACGGACGGGTGTTTCCTGCGGACATCCACCAGGTATTGGTGAAATCCCAGCCCGCGTATGTCGCCTGGGTGAAGGCGTTGATTGTGGTCAATTGTGTGACCGTATCCTGGTTGCCTGTGCCGATGGCGACAGCCTGCCCGGTCGTATCGAAATCCCACAAGCTGGAAACCGTGCTGGCGACACCGCCGGCACCGCCTGCGCCATTATTCAGTCCACCGGTACCCGGTGCGCCGGCCGTACCGGACAGGTTGCTGCCGATCAGGCCGCCGACGCTGGTCGTACCGCTGACCAAGCCGCCGCTTGCATAGGAATTGCTGATCGTCGCCTTGCCACCGGCACCGCCCGTCCCGCCCGCAATGGTGGAAAAAGTGGGGTGCCCGGCACCGCCTGCCCCGCCAGCGCCGCCCTGGTTCAGGCCGACCAGGCCGCCGACATTGGTCGTCCCCGTGACGCTACCGCCGTTCACATAGCTGTTGTTGATCGTGGCATCCGCTCCGGCAGCTCCAGGCAGGCCGTTCGTAGTTATTGCTGCCCCGCCCGCACCACCGACACCGCCTTCGTTACTCCCGACCAAGCCGCCGACATAGGTCACGCCTAAAACTGTCGTCCCGCTGGCGTAGCTGGTATCGATCGCTCCCGAAGTATTAAGTCCCACCAGCCCGCCGACATACATCACACCCGTGACACTGCCGCCGCTCACATAGCTGTTGCTGATCGTGCCAGTATTGATCCCGACCAGGCCGCCGACGTTTGCGCTTGTCCCGTTGGTCTGCGTGGCAGTCACGCCGCTGTTGCTGACATAGGCATTGCTGATGACGCCATCATTCCAGCCGACCAGGCCACCGACATAACCCGACGCCGTGATAGATGCACCGTCGACAAAGCAGTTGGTGATCGTGCCGCCGCTGTTCAAACCCACCAGTGCTGCAACACCATATGCTGTAGACGTAACGCTCGCATTGAGCACACCCAGATTGCTCACCGTGCCCGTCGATTTCAGCTCGCCGAACAACGCCACCTTGAAATCATTCCCGCTGACGCTGAGGTTGGATACCGTGAAATTTGCACCATCGAAGTTGCCGGCCAGCACCGGAACGTATAATCCCGGCGCGGCAGCCAGATCGATATTGCCCGCCAGGCTAAAGGAATATCTCGAATTATCGGCAAAGCCCAGCAGGTCTTTCATGCCCTGCGTACTGTTTATCGAATAGCTGTCCACTCCGACTGCAGTCAGGGTGGCATAATCAGCGGGGTTGAGCAGGTAATCGGCAAACCAGTCATCGAATTGGCCCACCGCGTTGAGGTTGGGCACGTCGTTGAAAAGGCCGCCGACCGTAACGGCATTACCGCCGTTGATGAGGACCGAATTAATGTTGTAGTGCGAATTGCTCACCACGCCGTCATCGATACCCACCAGCCCCCCGACGCCGAAGGTACCGTTGATCGCGCTACCGATGACATAGCTGTCGGCGATGTTTCCTGCAGTGTCATTTCGACCGACCAAGCCACCGACTTCCTGGCCCGTTGCGCTGACAAGGCTGTTGGAAACATGGCTTCCGGTGACCGAGCCCTGGTTGCGCCCCACAAGCCCCCCGGCACTCCAAATCCCTCCGCTGACCGTTACGCTGTCAGCAAAGCTGTTGCCGATACTGCCATCATTGCCGCCCACCAGCCCGCCGACACTCCCGCCGCTGCCGCTGATCGTGCCGCCACTGGCATAGCTACTGACAACCAAGCTGCCCACCCCGTTATATCCAAGCAGGCCGCCAACCGAGTTGGAACCCGCCACATTCGCATTGATCAGGCCCACATTGCTGATCACGCTGCCGGACGCATAACCGAACAACCCCTGGAAATTCGCCGCGCGGTTGATTGTCAGGTTGCTGATCGTGTTGTTCAGCCCGTCAAAAGTCCCGGTGAATGACGTGATGCTGTCTCCTACCGGCACAAAGCCGGCACTGCTCCACATGCCGGTGCCGGTCGCGGTCTCGGACATATCGAGGTTCGCACCCAGTGTGTAGGCCGCACCGAGGTTCATCGACATCAACTGCAGCTGGTGCGCGTTGGTGATGTTCGCACTCCATTCCATTTGCAGGAACGGGCGGGTGTTTCCGTCGGACATCCACCAATTCGTCATGCTGAATCCGGCGGAAGCAAGCGTGGCGGAATTCATCGTATCGGCCGTTGCCAACCCGGTCGCGCCGTTATTGGAAGGCCCGACGGGGACGGCTGTTTCATCCCAGCCAATGCCGGAAGACACCCCTACGGCCGTATCCCAGAAGGTGCCGGCGATTGTGCCGGCAAGTGCATTCCATCCCACCACGCCGCCGGCGTAAGTGCCGCTCAAGCTGCCGCTGCTGGCGTAACTGTTGCTGATACTACCGACGTTATAACCGACCAGCCCACCGACAACGCCACTGATGGTTGAGGTGGCAATCACACTGCTGCCAATGACATAAGTGTCGATGACATTCCCGTAAAAATTACTACCGACCAGCCCGCCAACAGTATTTCTGCCGGACACCGTGCCGCCATTGACATAACTGTTTTTGATGCTGCCGTAAGAGTTGTAGCCCACCAGTCCGCCGATCGTGGATCCCGAAGCGGCAGTCACCGAGCCGCCGTCGACATAGCTGTTGCTGATGCTGCCTTGATTGATGCCGACCAGGCCGCCCAGCGACACGAAACCCGCACCCGTTGCAGAGACCACGCCGTTGCTGACATGGCTGGAACTGATGTCGCCGAAATTATTGCCGACCAGTCCGCCGACATTCGATAAGCCGCTGACCACCGTGCCGGTATCAACAAAGCTGCTGGCAATGCTTCCGCCCGACCACCAGCCCCAGGTCGAGCCGCTACTTACGGAAGCAAATGCGTTATTGCCCACCAGTCCGCCGACATTCCACATGCCGTTCACACTGCCGCCGCTGACATAGCTGTTGGTAATCGCTCCCTTGTTAAAACCTGCCAAGCCTCCGACGTTCGATGAACTGCCCGTGACCGTCCCGCCGGTGACATAGCTGTTGCTGATGCTCGCGCCAAAGAAGAATGAAGACGGACCGCTAACGCTCCGGGTTCCGGTGCCGTTATACCCCACCAGGCCGCCGACATTCCATCCCCCACTCACACTGCCGTTGCTGACATAACTATTGTTGATGGAGACGTTGGTGACAAGCCAGGAGCCGCCATGGTTGCCAACCAGGCCGCCGACATTTGACCAGCCGTTCACGCTGGTGAGATTGGCGTAACTGTTGTCGATCAACGAAGGACCGCCTTCGCCGCTGTCGAACCCGACCAGTCCACCGACACTCCACCCGCCCGAGACATTGCCGCTATCCACGTAACTGCTGAAGATCCCGCCCCCTCTGGCGTAGCCTACCAGTCCGCCGACATCCGACGAGCCCGAGACCGTACCGCCGGTGACATAACTGTTGCTGATAGTGCCGAAATATGAGCCGGGTGTGGGATTCCACGTGGTCGTCGCGCCCCCGAGATTGCTCCCTACCAGCCCACCGACATGCACGGTGCCATTGACACTGCCGCCGCTGACAAAACTGCCGCTGATGCTGCCGCTGGTGATATATCCCGAGGTGCTGCTGTTAAACATCGACAAGCCTTCGTTATGCCCGACCAGGCCGCCGATATCCCAGGAACCGCTCACAATGCCGTTCGTGGAACTGCTATTGACGATGCTGCCCTCGTTCCATCCCGCCAGGCCGCCGACGTTATTTATCCCGGTCACGGAAGCGTTCAGCAGCTTGAGGTTGCTCACCGAGCCGTCTTTGCCGATCATTCCGAACATTCCGAGGTAATCGTTCTGCTGGTTGAGGCTCAGGTTGGAGATCGTGAAATTCCCCCCGTTGAAATTGGCGGCAAGCAGTGGAATGTAGTAGCCCGGGTGAGTTGTAAGATCGATGTTCGCGGTCAGGGTGAACGTGTAGGCTGGGTTATCCGCAAAGCCGAGTAACGCTTGCATGCCAAGCCAGCCGCCGACCGTATAATTGCCGCCGCTGCCGGGTAGCATCGCGTAGTTGGCGATGTTCAGCGGCGTCGGATTCCCGCCATTGAGCCAGTCATCGAACTGGCCGACGCTGATGTTGTTCAGCACGTCGTTATACAGGCCGAACCGGGTGACCTGATTCGATCCGTTGATCGTGACACCGTTGATGTTGTAATGGCTGTTGTTGATCGGGCTGGTCACCGGGCTGAGGCCCACCAGTCCGCCGTAATGCCAAGTGGCGGTCACCGCGCCGCTATTGACATAACTGTTGGAGACGGAACCGCTGCTATAGCCGGCCAGGCCGCCGACAAAAGAGGCGCCAGCTACTGTTACGCTGCTGACATAACTGCTGGTTATGGGACCGCTGTTCCAGCCGGTCAGGCCGCCGGCATAGAAATTCCCGGTTACCGTGCCGCCCTGCACATGGCTGCTGAGGATCGTATTGGCGTTGTAACCCACCAGGCCGCCGGTATAGGAAAAGGTGCCTGCCACGCTACCGTTGCTGACGTAACTGCCGCCGGTAATAAATCCGTAATTGATGCCCAACATTCCACCGACATTCGATCTGCCGGACACACTGCCATTGCTGACATAGCAGTTGGTGATGACCCCTGAGGTGTTATACCCGGCCAGGCCGCCCACGCTGTTCGCGTTGATGCCAGTCACGGGGGTGTTGTTCACATGGCTGTTGGTGATATTCGTCTCGTTAAAGCCCACCATGCCGCCGATCCAGCGGCCATTGCCGGTCACCGTGCCGCTGTCGACATAACTGTTGGTGATGCTACCGCCGAATCCATTCTGGCCGACGAGGCCGCCGATGGTGCTGAGGCCGGCTCCGGCGACACTCATTCCACTGACATAGACCGTGTTGAGGGTGGCCGCGCTATAGCCTGCCAATCCGCCAACCCGGTACCAGCCGGTCACGCTGCCGCCGACCAGGCCAAGGTTGCTCACCGCGGAGCCCGTGCCCAGCCAGCCGAACAGGCCGACACTGGCGACGGCTGGCCGGTTAATGAAAAGGTTGTTGATGGTGTGGCCCGCACCATCCAGCTTGCCGGTGAAGTTCGTAACGACATTGGTGCCTACCGGCACAAAGCCAGAAGCCCCCCACATGCCGGTTCCGGTTGCGGTCTCGGCCATGTCGATGTTGCCCCCCAGTTTATAGGTCGCTCCCAGATTCATCGACATTAACTGCAACTGGTGCGCGTTGGTGATGTCGGCACTCCATTCGCTGCGCAGGAACGGACGGGTGTTGAGATTGGACATCCACCAAGTGCCGGTGAAATCCCAGCCCGCGTAAGTCGTCTGGTTGAAGGCATTGATCGTGGCGGTGCTGCTGTTTAGTTGTGTGACCGCATCCTGATTGCCCGTGCCGATGGCGGTAGCCCGCCCGGTCGTGTCGAAATCCCACAGACTGGAAACCGTGCTGGCGACACCGCCGACGCCACCTTGAGCGCCAAAACTACCGGGAGCGCCTGCGCTGCCGGACAGGTTGCTGCCGATCAGGCCGCCGACGCTGGTCGTACCGCTGACTAGTCCGCCACTTGCATAGGAATTGCTGATCGTCGCTTTACCGCCGGCACCACCTGAGCCAATTGGGAAAGCCGTTGTTGTAGCAGTGGCGCCCGCTCCACCTGCACCGCCCTGATTCAGGCCGACCAGCCCACCGACATTGGTCGTCCCCGTGACGCTACCGCCGTTCACATAGCTGTTGCTGATCGTGGCATCCGTTCCGGCAGCGCCCGTAACACTGGTAGAACCTACAATACCTGCCCCCCCAACACCGCCTTCGTTCCTGCCGACCAGGCCACCAACGTTGGCCAATCCGGAAACCGTAGTACCGCTGACATGGCTGGTGCTGATCGACCCCTTGTTCAACCCGACAAGACCGCCGAGATCGAGGGCGACACCGCCGCTCAACGTGCCGCCGCTGACATAGCTGTTGCTGATCGTACCGCTATTCAATCCGACCAGCCCACCAACCGTATAGAAGCCGTTGACGACAACGCCGCTGGCGGAGCTGTTGTTGATCACACCCTCGTTCCAGCATGCGAGCCCGCCGGCACTCAAATTACCGCTCACCGCGCCTCCCAGCAAACCGACATCGGCCACCTTGCCGGCGGCGCCAATGCGACCGAACAGCCCCGCATACGATGGCCCGTTGATGGTCAGGTTGCTGATACTGTGCCCAAGACCGTTGAAGTTGCCCGAGAACATGGTGGCACCGTTACCCAGCGGACTGAAGCCCTGCCCCGCGTTCCACCCAAATGTCGCCGTTGCATCGATGTCCCCGCCCAACACATAATTGCCTGCCAGGTTGCCGTTGATGCCCTGCAAGTCGATACCGGTAACACTGCCGGAATTGCCCAGTGAGGTGATGACGTAGTAATTCGTAGCGGCACCCAGAGAACCAACCTTGATACTGAAGTTGTTGCCTGCCGGAAGGTTGATCTGTACCCCGTTTTTCAGGAAGTAACCGGCTCCAATCCCCGTTGAAGTGAGCTGTCCATACTCCAGCGCCAGACTAGCCGTACCGGAACCATTGAGGTTGGCGCTGATGTTGATATTGTTGAGGGCGTTCAGCGTAAGCTTGTTGACTGACCAGCTAACGACATCATTGACATTGACATCCCCATTGACGCCCGTCGTACCACTGGTGCTGGCGATGACGACGTTACCTGCCGCAAGGCTGGTTGAGAGTGCCGCGCCGGTCATGTTTCCGCCAGTCGCGGCGATGTTGAAGTCGAACGGGTCGATCAGCCAAGTGCCGTTCGCGCCATTGGCGGCCAAGGTCGTGACGCGTGCGCTGTCAGCGACCTGCACATGCGCCGCCGAAGTATCGATGAAGCCGCCGTTGCCACTGACCGGCGCGCTGGCATTGATATTCCCTGTGACGTTGACCGTACCGCTCTGCATGTCGGCCAACACCTCGATGGTGCCGCCACCTGCGCCGCTGGCGCTGATGGTGCCACCAGCCTCGACGCGCTGGCTGGCACGGAATACGATCTTGCCGCCTTCCATCGTCGCGCTGTCGGCACTGACTGCGCCGCTGTTGCGCACCACGGTGCCGAAAAGGCCGAGGCTGCCGGATTCGGCGATCAACTGACCGACGTTGGTGGCGTCACCAGCCGGAGCGGTGATGTTGACAATGAGATTGGGTGAACTGGTGCTGACCAGGTCGACGCTGTGCCCTGCGGCCAGCAGGATCTCGCCGTTCGGGGCGGTGATGACACCTGTGTTCTCGACGTCGGGGGCAATCAGGTAGATCTGCCCGCCATCCTGGGCGGTGACATTGCCTGCGTTGCTGACTTTCTGCGCGCCGGGCACGGCGGTGAAGTGGTAGCGTCCGGCAAGGAAGTCTTCATTACTGAGGTTGAGCGAGGAAGCGACCAGCCCGGCAACATCTACCGTGGCGCCCGCGCCGAACACGATACCGTTGGGGTTGATGAGGAATACGCGCCCGTTGGATTGCAGGGTACCGAGGATGCTGCTGGGATTATTGCTGACGACGCGGTTGAGCACCGCGGAAGATGCACTCTGCTGGGCGAAGCGGGTGATCTCGGTCGCGCCGATCGAAAAGCCTTGCCAGTTGATGATGGTACCGGGGGTATTGGTAACGGTGAGCGTGTTGCCACTGGCAGCAAAGCTGGCGCTGCCGCTGACGACGGTCGGGTTCACCGGGTTGGCGATCGCCGAGGGCGCGGTGAATGCCAGCAGGATGGCGGCATACACCGGTTTCAGCTGTGATTTCAGTTTCTTGTGTGATTGCTTGTTCACAGGTTCTTTATTCATGATTCAGTCCCAACTTATCCCCGAACTCTATTGAAACCGACATTTCTCATCAAAACGTAAAAATACTGCGCCCATTTAAAAAAAAAAACAATAGCCCAGAGCGGCTATCTTACAATAAAAGCTTGATGTTTTCTTGCTGCAGAATACACTGACACTAAGCAGGAACGATACTGCAAAAACTTGGCAGAATACCAACGCCTATAGCAATTGTTTTCAAATTCATGAAGATTCCCTCTTTAGTTTAGAACATTCCTTAACAGACATCACGGATATCCATGCAAAAACACGGACAGTTCAGCTTCACTTCACCGATGCAAACACAAGCACCGCAGCTTTCAATCGACAAGGCCATGGGGGCAGCGACGCAGTTACAGTCGCAGGGGCGCCTGCAGGAATCGGAACACCTGTTGCAGCAGATCTTGCAGCAGATCCCCAACCATCCGTTTGCGCTGCACCTGCTCGGCGTGATCGCACACCAGGTCGGGAAGAATCCGCTGGCTGCGGAGCTGATCCAGAAAGCCATCCAGATCAAAGGGGACGTCCCGCTGTTCCACGCCAATCTCTGCGAGATATTGCGCCAGCTGAAGCGCCTCGACGAAGCGATCGCGTACGGCGAGCGGGCCGTCGCACTCGAACCGCGGATGGCGATGGCACACAGCAACCTGGGCATCGCCTACTACGACCGCAAGGATTTCAACAAGGCCGAAGCCTGCCAGCAGCGCGCGCTGGCGATCGAACCGAATTTCGCACCGTCGCTAAACAACTTGGGCAGCATCCAGCGCGAACGCAAGCACAAGGAAGAGGCGCTGGCGCTGTACCAGAAGGCCATCGCCGCCAACCCGAACTACCTTGAGCCGCTTAACAACTACGGTGCGCTGATCCTGGAGGATGACCGCACCGACGAGGCCGCCGAGGTTTTGAACAAAGCCTTGCAGCTCAACCCGAACTACCCCGAGTCGATCTGCAACATGGGCGGTGTCTGCCTGGCACGCGAGGAGGACGAGACTGCTCTTGCCCACTACCAGCGCGCATTGTCGCTGCGCCCGGTCTATATCGAAGCACAGATGGGCTTGGCCAAGGCCTTCCAGGCGCTGGACAACCTGCCTGCCGCCGAAGCCGCCGCGCAACAGGCGCTGCAGATCGATGCGAGCAACCCCAAGGCGCACGCGCTGATGGGCAGCATTCAGACCGAACTGACGCGCCCCGAGCTGGCTGAGAAGGAGTATGAGCAGGCGCTGCAGCTCGACCAGGAATGCGACGAAGCCCTGCTCGGCTTGGGACATCTGCGCATGGAGCTCGGGCAGATGGACGAAGCGGAAGAGTTGTTCCGGCGTGCTCTGAAGTTCAAGCCGGACAACCTGGGCGCACGAATCCACATCTCGCAGGTCAAGAAAGCCAAGGCCGATGACGAAAATTTTGCAGCACTACTCGAGGAAGAAAAGAAATCCGCCGATTTTTCCGAAAACAAGAAGATGTCGCTGCACTTCGCGCTGGGCAAGTGTTACGACGACATCAGGGAATACGACAAGGCGTTCCCGCATTACATCGCCGGCTGCCGGATCAAGCGCGCAAAACTCGCCTACGACCCGGAGAAAGCGGTGAAACAGTTTGCCAGCGTGATGGAGATTTTTGGCCGGGAGAACATCGATCGCCTGCGCGGAGCCGGCGAGCCTTCCGACGTGCCGGTGTTCGTGCTGGGCATGCCGCGCTCCGGCACCACGCTCACCGAGCAGATCATCGCCAGCCACCCGGATGTGCACGGTGCCGGCGAGTTGCATGACCTGCTGTATATCCTGGAGAAGAATTCCCGAACCACAACGACTCATTCCGTGTTTCCCGAAAACCTGCGCGCACTGGACCAGAACAAACTGACTGTCTGGGGGGCGGAATATATTGCCGGGCTGAAACAGCGCGCACCGGATGCGAAGCGCATCACCGACAAGATGCCGGCGAATTTCTTCGCAGTCGGGCTGATCCACCTGATGCTGCCGAACGCGAAAATCATTCACGTCAACCGCAACCCGGTGGATACCTGTTTGTCGTGCTTCACCCGCCTGTTTCACCGCAAGCAGGAGCACACGTACGATCTCGCGGAACTAGGCCAGTATTACGTTCTTTATGCACGCCTGATGGAACACTGGCGAAAGGTGCTGCCGGCTGGCGCGTTTCTCGATGTGCAATATGAGGATATCGTGGCCGACCAGGAAACCCAGGCACGCCGCCTGATAGATTATTGCGGACTGGAATGGAACGATGCCTGCATTGATTTCCACAAGACCAAACGGTCTATCCGCACCGCCAGTGTCACCCAAGTACGCCAGCCGATCTACAACACCTCGGTGGAGCGCTGGCGGCATTACGAGAAGTTCCTCGGCCCGCTGCTGGATGCACTGGGCGATCTGGTACCGAACCGCTGATAGGCACCCACTGGAACCGATAATGAACACCCGCTGGCTTGTCGATAACAATCCCTTCAGCAACCTCTATGTCGACCTGACCGAGCGGTGCAACATGGACTGTAATTTCTGCTACAACCCAGAACGCAGCAAGGCCGACCTCGATCCCGATTATTTTGCCGAAGCATGCGCGCGACTCCCCGGCCCGGTGCACTGGCGCTTTCTCGGTGGCGAGCCCACGCTCAATGAACATTTCTTTGAATTGATCGAAATCGCATTGCGACACGGCCATACCGTTTATTTTGCATCCAACGGCATTAGCTACCTCGATCCTTCCTTCATGGAAGAGTTGGCACGTTATTCCGGAAAACTGAGCGCGGGACTTTCCATGGACGGCGGCACACTGGACGACCGCTTCTACCGGTCGCTCAACAACTGCGACTGCCTGGACAGCAAGCTGCAGGCGCTTGAGAACCTGCATCGATATGGCATCAAGCGGGTATGCCTTTCCGCGATCATCGTGCGGAACGAGAACGAACGCGTGATCGGCGAGCTGTACGAAGCCGCAAAACGCTATGGCGATACCGTGCGCTATATCCATTACCGGTCTGCGGCAATGATCGGACGCTGGATCAACACCGAGCCCTACACGCTAGAGGAACTGAAGCGGCTGACCCAACCGCTCTTTTCGAAAGAAGCCTTCGCACCGGGATGCATCCGCGAGATCAATTGCAATGACGGGGATGGAGAGTGTTGCTACCGCTTTCGCCCGGAGCCGCGCCTGCAAATCTCGCTCATCGAGTTCGCTACAGCCTGCTCTTCTCAATGCCCCTATCGGGGCAAACTGCTTCACGAGGGCTTCTTCATCGAGCCATTTTTCGCAAACATGATCGAGAAAAAACCGGCACACGTTGCCAAGCACAGCGAGGTCAGGATTCCTGTCACTACTCAAAACACGAGAGCTGCATGAAGCAGCGCTCGCCCGTGTTCGGACAGCTTCCTGACCTGAAGAGTGCCCTGCCCGGCATCCGCTGGCCGGCGATACCCAACCCTGCTGCCGCCAGCATCCTGTCCCTGTTGGTGCAGTTTGAAACCAGCCAGTGGCTGAAGCCGCAGCAATTGGCTACAAAGCAACTGGAGCAATTCTCCCTGCTTGCAAGACATGCCTGGCAGCATTCACCTTTTTACCGCAACCGCTTTGACCAGGCCAAGCTGAACGTGGATGCCGCGCCTGCGGAATCCGCGTTCGCCACCCTCCCAGTGCTGACCCGCGCCGAACTGATGCAGCAGGCCGACCAGATCAATTGCCGTGCATTGCCCCGCGAGCACACGCCGGTTCACAAGACCCAGTCGTCCGGCTCGACAGGGCAGATGATCACCGTCCTCAGGACTCCGGTCACGCAGATATACTGGCTTGCAACGGCAATGCGCGAGCATCTGTGGCACCAGCGCGATTTTTCGGCCACGCTTGCCGTCATCAAGGCGCTCACGCCAACACAGGATGATCCGGCTGAAGCAGCGCGCATCGGCTGGGGACATCCGGCCACCCTGCTGCTCGATACCGGGCCATCCTATTCGCAGCCGCTTTCAATGGATGTCGCACGCCAGGCAGAATGGCTGGCACGCATCGACCCGAAGTATCTGTTGACCTATCCCTCCAACCTCGATGCCCTGCTCGATCTATACGAACATGGCACCCGCACCCCCGCCTCGCTACGACAGGTGCGCACCATCGGCGAGACGTTGCACCCCGGCCTGCGCGAGCGCTGTAGCCGGTTAGGGGAGATCGAGATCGTGGACCTGTACAGCTCGCAGGAGGTCGGGCTTGTCGCGCTGCAATGCCCGGACAGCGGCCTGTACCACGTCCAGTGCGAAAACCTGGTCGTCGAAGTACTGGATGACGACGGGTATCCGTGCAAACCGGGAGAGATCGGGCGGATCGTCATCACCGACCTGCACAACTTCGCCACACCGCTCATTCGGTACGATATTCGCGATTATGCCGAAGTGGGGCCTCCTTGCCCGTGCGGGCGCGGACTACCGACGCTGGCACGCATCATGGGCCGGCGGCGCAACATGGTGGTGTTTCCCGATGGCAGGAAGCACTGGCCGATGATCGGCGCATACCGCTTCCGTGAGGTGGAGGATATCAGGCAATACCAAGCGATCCAGCATTCGACCGAGGAGGTCGAGATCAGGCTGGTGGTAAATAAACCGCTGACCGCGGCGCAGGAAGCGAAACTCACCGCGCTCATCCATCAGTCGCTCGGGCATCCGTTCCCGCTGCGATACAGTTATTTCAACCAGGAGTTGCCCAAGACCCGGGGGGGCAAGTTCGAGGAATTCATCTCGCTGGTGAAATGATCCTCAGGGCAGATGCGTTGATCAGCTCCGGTAACTGGCGTTGATCTTGACGTAATCGTATGAAAAGTCACAGGTCCAGAGCGTCGCCCGGGAAGCGCCCCGATCAAGCGCAACACAGATGGTAATCTCGTTCTGCCGCATGACGCGCTGGCCGTCCTCTTCGCGATAACTGGCAGCACGCCCGCCATGCTCGGCGACCAGCACTTCATCGAGATACAGTTTGATCGCACCAACGTCAAGGTCGTCAATGCCTGCGTAACCGATTGCAGCGAGAATGCGGCCAAGGTTGGGGTCGGAGGCGAAGAATGCGGTCTTGACCAGCGGCGAGCGGGCGATGGCGTAGCCGATCTGTTTGCATTCGGCCTCGTCCCTTCCGCCTTCCACCCGCACGGTGATGAATTTGGTCGCGCCTTCACCGTCGCGCACGATGGCTTGCGCCAGCCAGATCGCGACTTCGCTGACTGCCGCCTGCAACACAGCGAACTCCGCGCTACAGGCATCGGTGATCTCAGGCAAACCTGCCTGGCCGGAAGCGATCAGCATCAACGCATCGTTGGTGGAGGTGTCGCCGTCCACGGTAATGCAGTTGAACGAACGGTTTGCGGCTTCAGTGACCATCCGCTGCAGCAACGGTTGTGAGACCGCCGCATCGGTGGCGATGTAGCCGAGCATCGTCGCCATGTTCGGGTGGATCATGCCGGAGCCTTTGGCAATACCGGTGACAGTAAGGGTCACATCGTTCACGGTCACTTGCCTGGAAACCGCCTTGGCAACAATGTCGGTGGTCATGATCGCGTGCGCGGCATCGAACCAGTTATCGGCACCCATCTTCGCCATACAGCCCGGCAGGCCAGCAGCGATCCTTTCCACCGGCAATGGCTCCATGATTACCCCGGTGGAAAAGGGCAATATCTGCGTTTCCTTGCAGTCCAGCAAGCCCGCCAGTGCTCTGCAGGTGGTTCGAGCATCCTGAATCCCCTGTTCGCCGGTCCCGGCATTGGCATTGCCGGTATTGACCACCAGGGCGCGGATGCCGTCGCGCTGTGCAAGATGTTCGCGCGCCACGACCACGGGTGCGGCACAGAAGCGGTTTTGCGTAAAGACGCCGGCGACCCGGGCGCCTTCGCAGAGCTGCATCACCAGCAAGTCCTTGCGGTTCTCGTACCTGATGTGCGCTTCGGTGGCGCCCAGAAAAACGCCCGCAACGGGCAACAGTTGTGCCGCAACGGGCGGTGTCAGATTGACCGGCATAAAAACTCCCGGCGCTGTTTTTAATAGCGCCCGTGAATGCGATAGATGTAATTGCTCAACTCGGCCGATTGGGCGTTCATGCGACGCACGATGCCGTGTACTTCGCGCACCACACCCCGCATAACCTTGTAGACGATGTTCGGGTGGGTGTTGATCAATGTCTCGAATTTTGCCCTGGGCATGCTCAGGAGCTTGGTATTTCCCACCGCAGAAAGTGTCGCACTTATGTGCGCTGAGGTACCCCCGGCAAACGTGATGATCCCTGCCAGATCACCGGGCTTGAGCACGTGGATCTCGGATTCCCCATCGTTACTGCTCTGGATCTTCACCTGTATCTCGCCGTGTGCAAGGATATACAGGTTGTCAGGCTGGTCATACCCAGGGCGGATGATGGCCTCACCGGCCTTGAAATCCAGTACTTCGAACATTTCCGAGATGATTTCCACCTCTGCATCGCTCAATTCCTCGGTAATCGTTGAAGTACGCAGTGTATCTGTTATCAATGACATCACTTCCTCCTTTGCCTGTTAGCTCAATTTTCCATGACATTGTTTGTACTTCCTCCCGGATCCGCATGGACACGGATCATTGCGCCCCACCTTATGCCCGCCGCGCACAAACGGCTTGTGCCCGTCGCCGGTTGCTTCGATTTCTTCGGATGGCTGTCCCAGTGCCTCCTCAAAACCAGCGTGATGATACTGCACATTTTCAGGCGCAGGTTGGGCTTCTATCGCTTCAACCTCGGATTCGGTCCTTACCTGCACCGTCATCAATATCTGGGTCACCTCGTGCTTGATCGTTTCCAGAAGCATGGAGAACAGCTCAAACGCCTCCCGCTTGTACTCCTGTTTGGGGTTCTTCTGCGCGTATCCACGCAAATGGATCCCCTGACGCAAATGATCCAGTGCTGCCAAGTGCTCTCGCCAGTGGGTATCCAAGCTCTGCAGCATGATTGCCCGCTCGTAATGGTGCATACCCTCTTCGCCTACCAGTTCGACTTTTGCCTGATATTGCTGATAGGCATGGTCGATAATCTGGTGGCGCAGGCCTGACTCGTTGAGCTGCTTATCTTCCTCCAGCCATTGTACCAAAGGCAATTCAAGCCGGAATTCGGCGGCTAGCGTTTTCTCCAGCCCCGGGACATCCCATTGTTCTTCCATACTGTGCGGCGGGATATGCTGGCTGATAGTATCCTCCAGCACCCCCTCGCGCATCGCCTGGATGGTTTCGGAGATATCCACGCTTTCCAGCAATTCATTGCGTTGCTGGTAAATCACCTTGCGCTGGTCGTTGGCCACGTCATCATATTCGAGGATCTGTTTGCGCATATCGAAGTTGCGTGCCTCGACCTTGCGCTGCGCATTTTCGATGGCGCGCGTCACCCAGCTATGCTCGATGGCCTCGCCCTCGGGCAGCTTGAACCGGTTCATGATCGCCGCAACGCGATCCGACGCGAAAATGCGCAGCAATGGATCTTCGAGCGACAGATAGAAGCGGCTGGAGCCGGGATCTCCCTGACGCCCGGAACGCCCCCGCAACTGGTTGTCTACTCGCCGCGACTCGTGCCGCTCGGTACCGATGATGTGCAGCCCGCCACAATCCAGTACCTGCTGGTGCAACTGCTGCCATTCGGATTTAAGTTGCGCAATACGTTCTTCCTTGGTGGCCTCAGCCATGCTTTCTTCAGCAAGGATATGTTCGATCTGTTTTTCGACATTGCCGCCCAGCACGATGTCCGTTCCCCGGCCAGCCATATTGGTGGCGATGGTAACCATCTTCGGGCGCCCGGCCTGTGCAATGATCTGCGCCTCGCGCTCATGCTGCTTGGCATTAAGCACCTGATGCGGCAGTTTTATCTTCTCCAGCAACCCGGACAGAAGCTCGGAATTCTCGATCGATGTCGTCCCCACCAGTACTGGCTGGCCGCGTTCGTAACAATCTTTTATATCTTCGATCACTGCCTGGTATTTTTCCTTTGCGGTAAGGTATACCTTGTCCATCATATCCTTGCGGATAGTCGGGCGATGGGGCGGGATGATTACCGTCTCCAGGTTGTATATCTGCTGGAACTCATAAGCCTCGGTGTCCGCCGTTCCAGTCATGCCGGACAGCTTGTGGTACATGCGGAAATAATTCTGAAACGTGATCGAAGCCAGTGTCTGGTTTTCCTTCTGGATTGGAACACCTTCTTTTGCTTCTACAGCCTGGTGCAATCCATCCGACCAGCGCCGCCCCGACATCAGGCGCCCGGTGAATTCGTCGACGATGATCACCTCGCCATTCTGGACAACGTAATGCTGGTCCCGGTGATACAGACTGTGCGCGCGCAATGCCGCATACAAATGGTGGATCAATGTGATGTTTGCGGGGTCATACAGGCTGCCGCCAGACGGCAGCAGGCCGGCTTGCTCAAGAATGTTTTCCGCACGCTCATGGCCGGTTTCGGTAAGTAATATCTGATGGTTTTTTTCATCTACGCTGAAATCTCCAGGCCCGCCCTCCTCGATCTGCCGCTGTAACTGGGGAACCAGCTTATCCATGCGCACGTAGATATCGACATTGTCTTCGGCCTGCCCGGAAATGATCAGCGGCGTCCGCGCCTCATCGATCAGGATCGAGTCGACTTCGTCCACGATCGCAAAATTGAGCGGTCGCTGGTACCGTTCTTCGGCGCGCGTTGCCATATTGTCGCGCAGGTAATCAAAACCGAATTCGTTGTTGGTGCCGTAGGTAACATCGGCTGCATATGCGGCCTGCTTCTGGTCGTGCGGCATCTGCGACAGGATCACGCCCACCGTCAGGCCGAGGAAATGGTAAACCTTGCCCATCCACTCGGCATCACGCGCAGCCAAGTAATCGTTGACCGTCACGACATGCACGCCTTTGCCGGAGATCGCGTTCAGGTATACCGGCAACGTGGCCATCAAGGTTTTGCCTTCGCCGGTGCGCATCTCTGCGATTTTGCCGTGATGCAGTGCCATACCGCCGATTAATTGCACGTCGTAATGACGCATCCCCAGAGTCCGGATACCGGCTTCGCGCACCACTGCGAAGGCTTCCGGCAACAGGGTATCGAGCTTTTCGCCCCGCGAGAAGCGTTGCCTGAAGTCTTCGGTCTTCTGGCGCAGCTCATCATCGCTCAATTTGGAGATGACAGCTTCCAGTTTGTTGATGGCCAGAACGGAAGAACGGTACTGTTTGAGCAGACGGTCGTTGCGGCTACCGAAAACACTTTTCAACACACGGGAAATCATAAATTTTCTTTTTCTCGGCTACAAATAATTAAGGGTGAGGCAATCCATTACCTCACCCCCACCTTACACATTCAACACTATCAGCTGGCGGATTTCTTCAAAAACCGCACGGGATTCTGGGCAACACCTTGATAGCGAACTTCAAAGTGCAGATGATTGCCGGTAGAACGCCCCGTGCTTCCAACCTCGGCGATCTTGTCACCCCGCCTGACCACCTGGCCGACCTGCACAAGCAGTTTCGAGGCGTGCGCATAACGCGTGATGATGCCTTTGCCGTGATCGATTTCGACCATATTACCATACTGGGGGTGAAGGTCGGCATAGGCCACTACACCACCCGCAGAAGCATGTATCGGGGTTCCCTCGCCTACCATGTAATCCACGCCTTCATGCATGGCGCCGGCGCCAGTAAAGGGGTCGAGGCGCCAGCCGAAATTCGAAGAGCTCATTCCTTCGTTGACCGGCGGAATGGAAGGAAGCAATTTACTGCTCAATTGATTCTGTTGCAGCAAGGTCTCAAGCGCCAAAAGCTTGTCGCTTCGATCATTAACCACCTGCGTCAGTCTGCTCAGTTGCTGATCCAGGTTATTCACTGTCATACCCTGCGAGGGTAAAACCACCAACGGCCCCCCTTGGGCGAGAGGCTGGGAAAACTGAAACTCATCGGGTTTCATTCCGGAAATTTTGGCCAGGCGTGTTCCCAGTGCATCAAGGCGCTGCAGCTGTGCCTGCATCTGGCCGACGCGTTTCGCCATAGCGTCCAGACTGCTATGCAGGTAGGCTTCCTGTTTTTGCTGTTCCGCGCTTCTCACCTCGGCCAGCATGGCACGCATGTCATCACCCAGACTTTCAGGAGCAAAGCGGATCATCAGATATTGCAAAGTAAACGCGGCAACCAGCAGTATCGCGAACAGCAGAGGCATCAATAACAGCAAATGCCTCCCCCCCAGCGTGATGCTGCGGGTGCGGGTTTTTGCCAATCGATTGGAAACTATTATAATGTTCATATCTTCCCCTAATTTGCATACTCGTAATGCTTTATGACGCAACAACTTAAATCACTCATCAACGGCAACCATGAACTCCATCCCCTGCTGGCAAAAGCGCATGAACTGAACGCGCTGCAACACCATTTCGCAAGTGTAGCACCCCCATATATTGCTCAATCCTGCCAGGTGCTGGGGCTGCATCTGGGGACACTTATCGTCGCAGCAGCGAACACCACAGTAGCTGCAAAATTGCGCCAGCTCGGGCCGGAAATGGCCGTCCTGCTTCAGGGCAGGGGCTGTGAGATTAGCGGAATCCGCGTAAAGGTGCAAGTTTCCTACAACCGCTACACCCCCGAAACCTCGCCCCGCAAACTTGGAGAATCGGCAAAAAATGCGCTCAATGATTTTTGCCAAAGCCTGCCGGATGATTCCGGGCTCAGGCTTACATTGAAAAAACTTGCCTCACAAAAAGACTGAAATCCTTCTCTGTTCAACTAACCTGCCGGCGGGCCCAGGCTGGCCTTCACAATAAAACTCTCCAGCCGACCAGCACGTAACGCTCCAAAATGTACAGCGACGCAAAAACCAGCAAAATCAAAGCGGCTACCCTGAGCGTCTGTCTTGCAAAATAGATATATCTGGGATTGCGCGTAACGATATACATGCCGCCGCTTATCGCCAGAAGCAATATCACTAGCACAACGATCAGGCGCAAGATCAGCACAGGTTTGCGAATTCCCCGTCAAAAATCAGGCCGTCTGCAGTTGCAGCCGCAAGAACGCAGGCGCTTCTTCCACATTGTTGAACGTAACGTATTCCCATGATTCCTCGTCGGACAACATCTCGCGCAACAAGGCATTGTTCAGGGCGTGGCCGGATTTGTATCCGGAAAACGCACCGATCAGCGGGTGCCCCAGCAAATAAAGATCACCAATCGCATCAAGCACCTTGTGCTTGACGAACTCGTCATCAAAGCGCAGGCCGTCTGCATTCAATACGCGGTAATCATCCATCACGATAGCGTTGTCCAGGCTACCACCCAGGGCCAACCCCTGGGCGCGCATATATTCAACATCCTGCATGAAACCGAAGGTGCGCGCCCGGCTGATATCGCGCACGTAAGACTCTTCACCCAGATCGACCACCACATGCTGTTTGGCATCGGCAAAAACCGGGTGAGCGAAATCGATGGTAAACGTCAAACGGTAACCGTGGTACGGTTCGAATCGCACCCACTTGTCACCCTGTATCACCTCGATGGTTTTCTTGACGCGAATGAATTTTTTTGCGGCAGATTGTTCCTGTATGCCCGCCGATTGAAGCAGGAAGACAAAAGTGCCCGCGCTGCCATCCATGATTGGCACCTCCGCGCTATCCAGATCGACATAGGCATTGTCCACCCCCAAGCCGGCCAGCGCAGACATCAGGTGCTCGATGGTGGCGATGCGCACGCCATCCTGCTCCATACAGGTGGATAACCGCGTGTCATGCACCAGATCTGCACGAGCACAGATCTCCGCTGCCGGTTTTATGTCAACGCGGCGGAACACGATACCGGCGTTAGCCGGTGCAGGACGCAAGCCGAGCATGACCTTTTCGCCGCTATGCAAACCCACACCCGTAACTGTAACGGGGTTCTTCAAGGTGCGTTGTTTGACCATATATACCTTAACCGCAAGAATTTTATGGTGATTTTATCATAAGCCGACCCCAGTCAGCCTTAACGTAACCGCACAAACCTTCCCTAATCCGCCTGCTTGCGCAAAAACGACGGGATATCGTAAGTATCCACGCCGGATTTTTCCATTGCGTCCACCGCCGCCCTGCGCCCGCTTCGCATGATGGTTGGCGTATCCAGCTCACAGTAGTTCACGCTGGTAGCCGGCTCATTATCTGTGCCGGTGCGCTGGTAAGTTTCTTCCCCCCGGTACACCACTTCAGGTTTGGGCTGTTTGCGGGAAAGCGGTGCACCAAGGCCCGTAGCTACGACCGTCACGCGTATTTCATCGCCCATGTTCTCATCGAACACCGATCCCACGATCACGGTTGCTTCTTCTGCGGCAAACTTGACGCACTCCATCACCTCATCGATTTCTTTCAGTTTCAGTTGGTTTGAAGAAGTGATGTTTACCAGCACGCCGCGAGCACCGGTCATATCCACGTCTTCGAGCAGTGGGCTGGCGATCGCCCGTTCGGCTGCAATGCGCGCACGGTCCGGGCCGGCGGCAATGGCCGACCCCATCATCGCCATCCCGTTTTCCGACATCACGGTACGCACATCGGCAAAATCAACGTTGATCAAGCCAGGTACATTGATAACCTCGGCAATTCCTGCAACTGCGCCTTGCAGCACTCCGTTGGCTGCCCTGAAGGCTTCCGGCACGGTGATGTCATTACCCAGCACCTCCATCAGCTTGGAATTCGGCACGATGATCAGCGAATCGACATGCTCATGAAGCGCATCGACACCCTCCTTGGCGAACCGCATCCGGTTGCCCTCATAAGCAAACGGCTTGGTAACTACTGCCACGGTAAGGATGTCCATTTCCTTGGCGATTTGCGCGATGATAGGCGCAGCGCCCGTTCCCGTACCACCGCCCATGCCGGCGGTAATGAACACCATGTTTGCACCACTGATCATCTCCCTGATGAGCTCGCGATCTTCCTCGGCAGCCGCCTGCCCGACCGAGGGTTTGGCTCCGGCACCCAGTCCTTTGGTTATGGCTGCACCTATCTGCAACTGGGTGCGCGCCTTGCTGCGATTGAGTGCCTGCACATCGGTATTGATGACGATGAACTCCACTCCCTGTACGCCCTGTTCGATCATATGATCTACGGCGTTGCCGCCGCAGCCACCCACTCCAATCACCTTGATGACCGCCTCTTGAGTTTGCGTTTCCACGATTTCAAACATCGTTCCCTCCTTTTAAATTACTAAATAACCTGCTCTGAGCAAATCGACCCATCTTCACGCCGAAATTTTGCCCCCCTGAACTCGCCATGCCTGCCTCCTTGTTATGCATCCCTGTCCGCCCCCCTGAAGAAGAAACACACCATTACAACGGAATAACCTTTAAAAATTCCTTTCCAGCCAGGTTTTCATTCTTGCCAGCACATCCTTGAACGAATTTGACTGCAACCGCGTTTCCTCCCTGCGCTGGTAATGTTCCAGGCCGTACAGCAGCAGCCCCACTCCGGTAGCCATGCGCGGTGTCTTCACAACATCGGACAGGCCGCCGACATATTTCGGGATGCCCAGCCGCACCGGCAAGTGGAAGATCTCCTCCCCCAGCTCAACCATGCCCTGCATGGCACTGCTCCCCCCGGAAATCACG
>Ga0224495_10000249_pt1 | contig 44065 bp, 38 predicted proteins | sample SF_Jul11_sed_USG_FD_168128 | JGI IMG/M metagenome (GOLD analysis project Ga0224495, IMG submission 168128) | Sediment microbial communities from San Francisco Bay, California, United States - SF_Jul11_sed_USGS_4_1 | ecosystem: Environmental > Aquatic > Marine > Sediment | place: USA: California...
AAGCGCGTTCGCCATGCATTGTGGTATCGAGGCCTTCGCGCTCCGCTTCTTCCGGCACGCGCAGTCCCATCACGATGTCGATCAACTTGAATATCGCAAAGCTGACCACACCCGACCACAAGATCGTCACTCCCACACCCCAGGCTTGGCTGGTAACTTGCCCAATGATCGAGTATTCCGCCACTTTGCCGGCAGCATAGTCATATACACCGGTGCCTCCCAGACTGGGAGCGGCCAGCACGCCGGTAGCCAGCGCACCGAAAATACCGCCCACCCCATGCACGCCGAACACATCCAGCGAGTCGTCGATGCCTAGCAGTTTCTTCAAACCATTGACACCCCAGAAGCACAATACGCCCACCAGCAAACCCAGCACGATGGCGCCCATTGGACCGATGAAACCGCATGCCGGCGTAACCGCTACCAACCCGGCCACCGCACCGGAAGCCAGTCCCAGCATGCTAGGTTTGCCCTTCAGCACCCATTCGGCAATCATCCACGAGAGCGCGGCCGCAGCCGTCGCAACCACGGTATTCACCATTGCCAGCACTGCAGTGCCGGTGGCCTCAAGGTTGGACCCGGCGTTGAAGCCGAACCAGCCCACCCACAGCAGCGATGCCCCTATCATGGTCATGGTCAAACTGTGTGGAGTCATGGGCTCCTTGCCGTATCCGATCCGCTTGCCCAGCACGATGGCGCCCATCAAAGCGCCCATTGCCGCATTGACATGCACGACTGTACCACCGGCAAAATCCAGCGCGCCCTTGGCGAAGATGAAACCGGCAGCATCACCATACGCGGACGGGCCGCCCCAATACCACACCATGTGCGCCATCGGCAGATAGGAGAAGGTAAACCACAATGCGGCGAACACCAGCACTGCAGAGAACTTGATGCGCTCGGCAAAACCGCCCACAGTCAATGCAACGGTAATAGCAGCAAAAGTAAGCTGGAACACCATGAACAACATTTCGGGAATGACCACGCCCTTGCTGAAGGTTTCCACCACAGCGTCGGTATTCACGCCTGCAAGGAACGCCTTGGAGAATCCACCGATGAAGTCATTCATGCCTCCGCCTGCAGTGAACGCCAAACTGTAGCCATAGATTACCCACAGAATGGAGATCAGACAAAAGATCGCGAATACCTGTGCCAGAACCGACAGCATGTTCTTGACACGAACCAGACCCCCATAGAACAGTGCCAAACCGGGCAGTGTCATCAGGATGACAAGAAGTGTCGCCACCAGCATCCATGTTGTGTCACCCTTGTTGGGCGACGGAGCTGGAAAGTCTGCTACATCTGCGGGAGCCGAGGTGATTTCAGCCGCAGGTACTGCTGCCGCTGGCACCACATCATCGGCATAAACAGGCAAAGACAATCCACACAGCACCACCACCAAGGAAAAGAGTACAAGTAATTTCTTCATTCCGGTTCTCCTTACAACGCATCCGGGCCGGATTCACCGGTGCGGATACGAATTACTTGTTCAAGGTCGGAAACGAATATCTTGCCGTCCCCGATCTTGCCGGTATTGGCTGCCTTCTGGATCGCTTCCAGCACCAGATCGAGCATGTCGCTTTTGATAGCAGCTTCCAGTTTTATTTTGGGTAAAAAATCCACCACATATTCAGCACCACGATACAACTCGGTGTGCCCCTTTTGACGGCCAAAGCCCTTGACTTCGGTGACGGTGATACCTTGCACACCTATGGCAGAAAGCGCTTCACGCACCTCGTCGAGTTTGAACGGCTTGATGATTGCGACGACCATTTTCATGACATTCTCCTTGAGAGAGGCTGGAAAAATTCCCGCCCGGTTATTAATTACATCGAGTGGGTTAATGAAACAGCGATGGCGCTCTTGCCCCAATCCTTGCCGCTGTATGTGTAATACCCTCCAGACTTGGCATTAGTATTGGTATAGGCAAGACCAAACACATATCCGCTGAAGTCTTTGCTGACACTCACCTTGTAATCGGCGTAGGAAGGATCGGTACCGCCCGCAACCAGAGCATCGGCAGCAACACCCTTATAGGTTTGCTTGCCGTAATGCGCGCCCATTGTTACGCCGCTGTCTGCCAGCGTATAGCTGGCATTTACTTCCAAGTAGCTGGTACCTTTGGCTTCAGGTACAGTCAGGAAGTCGCCGAGGCTGTAGGAATACTTTGCAGTAATCCACTTGTAGCCGATCGCACCGTATATTTCGCTGGTGTCGGCTTTGACATAACCGGCGGGTGGAACATATTCGCCCAGATAGTTATAACGAATTGCGCCAACATCAAAACTGTAGTCTTCGGCAAAGCTTCCCTTGAAACCTGCATAGGTATCCATTTCCAGACTGGCATTGCCAACTGAACCGCTAGCTGTAACCCAGCTGACATTGGAGCCCCACACACCTGCATAAAAACCACTGGTACGCGCATAATCGAAACCGCCCTGGATGGCTGGCTTGCCAATGGTTTGAGTAATGCCGCGATACACGTAGTTGCTGACCAAACCAACGTTTGAACTAACCGTATGATCGGATGCTGGTGTGACATGTTTACCTTCTTTATGCTCGGTAGTTTCCACGTCCGCCGCCATCGCCACACCGGGTATCGCCAATGCTGCCAAGACTAACGTGTTCAACAAATTCCTTTTCATCATGATATTTCCTTTTCTGAGTATTTAAATTGAGAACGGAATTACGAAAAAACGATAACCGCCCCATCTCTTTCGCAGGATGTGTGCCATGAAATTTATTTTGTTAAAGAACAGTTAGTTAAACTGGATAGATTGCTTCTGTAACCAGCAAGCTGCACCAAGTATATGCGGGCTTGCGAATCCGCGCACCACTAGAGTGCGGTTTTGTGCAGGTGAAATTTGCTACACTGGGTATCACTGAATAATCGGAAGCCAGACCATGCTTAACCAGAAGATCTTCGATGACCTGTCAGCCAAATTGAAAGAAGCCGTGAACAGCAGTCCCGCCAAGGATTTTGAAAAAAATGCCCGTGCTCTGCTCGCACAAGGCTTTTCCAAGCTCGACCTGGTAACGCGCGAGGAATTCGACGTGCAAACCCAGGTTCTAGCACGCACGAGGGAAAAACTGACCGCGCTGGAAGCGCGCATCACCGAGCTGGAAGCGCAACGCAAATAATTTTGATGGTACAAAAAGACTTTGTCATTCCCGCCTGCATATAGGTAAGCAATTTGCGCTCGGAAATCAGGGTGCAAAGTCGACACCGCGGGAATGACGGATTCATGAGCCTGGTTTGTTGAATTGCGCATCAACGCCAACTCGCGTAGCATGACAAAACCAATGCGCAACTTTCAGTAACCGAGATTGATGCGTTGTGCATACGGGACGAACAAGGTGCCGCGCTATTGCAACAGGCGATCAGCCGCCTCAATCTATTTCGGCACACGCTTGTCAACGTGTGACCAAGGTGGCGCAAACCAACGCCGATCTTGAATGGGCTATGACTTCGCCAACAGGCATGTCACCGAGGCAGTGCAGTACCGCTGCTTAAATCTTCAAGAAAACCAGCGCAGCACAGCAGCCGAGCACAGCGCCAGCACACCCAGTCCGCTTAATGAAAACCAGCAATACCGGCGAGTCGATTCCGAAAGTCGCGCAATCAACAGCCACACCGCCAAGATAAAACCAAGCGCTGCACAAATAACTTTCACGATCAACGCGACCACTGCGATGCCGTGAATATCGGGAAAGCTTGCGTAGTAGTAAAAGCTGATCGCGCCGAAAGCCGCACCGCTCACTGCCTGTACCAGCCAGCCGGCTAGCACCAGCCAGGCAAGCCTGCGCCGTATTTCTGCATCACGCCAAAAGAGCGCATAAACAGCGCCTCCTACCACCGTCACTGCTCCGAAATTGTGAACAATCTGTGCTACCGCGTAGGCAAGGTTTTGATAATCCAAAATTACTCGACCGTAACCTTGATGCAGCGATTCACTCCGATCGGAGTATGGTTTTTGTTAACGACTTTGATGCAAATTTCACGGTTACCTGGTGTAAGGGATTCCAGCGTATGACTGCCCTTAAGCTGGCGTAGCAAGGCGGTTTCCTTGCCATCCACATAAACATGGATATGATCGCCATCTCCCCCGGGAATGATGTTGTAGACCAGCTTGGTCTGCTCCATGGCATCAAGTTTGGCTCCATCCAGCGGTGAACTGATGTCGATTTTAGATTCTGCGGCCATAGCCGACGATGTGGCAATGCTCGTCAGCAAAAGTAACAACATGGACAAGTTTCGCATATTTTCTCCTTTACATGGTGTTGGGTGAACTGCGCTCCATTTGACCGACGGAGCACAATATCAATATACACCGCAGTCATATAGAACAACACATAATAATCCTACTCCAAAACTATCAATCCTCCATCCCAATCCCGGTACAGCGGCTATTCACCATGCTAAAATTCGAGCTCATTTTTACGGCAACACCCAATGAACCGCTCGCTTCACCCAATTGAACAGTTAATCCAGCAACGCATCTTGATCCTCGATGGCGCGATGGGCACCATGATCCAGCGCTACAAGCTGACCGAGGCGCATTATCGCGGCATTGAACTATTTGGAAGTTACAAAGGCCCGCGCAAAACTTTCGACGACCACCCCATCGATTTGAAAGGCAACAATGACCTGCTGTTGCTGACCCAGCCGCATGTGATCGGTGGCATCCACCGCGAATACCTGGAAGCTGGTGCGGACATACTGGAAACATGCACCTTCAATTCCAATTCCATCTCGATGGCGGATTACGAGATGAAGCATTTGGTATACGAGCTGAACGTTGCAGGTGCAAGGCTGGCACGCGGGCTTTGCGATGAATTCTCGATGCCGGACAAACCGCGGTTTGTCGCAGGCGTGCTCGGACCGACCGGGCGCACCGCCTCGATCTCGCCGGACGTGAATGATCCGGGCGCACGCAACGTCACCTTTGACGAACTGGTGGAAAGCTATACCGAATCGGTTCGCGGCCTGCTGGATGGAGGCGCGGACATACTGTTGGTCGAAACCATTTTTGACACACTGAACGCCAAGGCTGCACTGTTTGCAATAGAGCGCTATTTTGAACGGCATAGCGTACATGTCCCGATCATGATCTCCGGGACGATCACCGATGCTTCGGGAAGAACCCTGTCTGGACAGACCACCGAGGCATTCTGGAACTCGTTGTCGCACGCCAGGCCACTTTCTATTGGTCTTAATTGCGCGCTGGGCGCGGAGCTGATGCGCCCTTATGTCGAGGAGCTGGCGCGTGTTGCCAACTGCTATGTCAGCGCGCATCCCAATGCCGGGCTGCCCAATCCGTTGTCCGAGACCGGCTACGATGAGCCGCCGGAAAAGACTGCACGCCTGTTGAGGGAGTTCGCCACCAGCGGCTTCCTCAATATCGCCGGTGGCTGCTGCGGCACGTCGCCGGCACACATCAAGGCGATTGCCGAAGCACTGAAAGACGTGGCGCCGCGCCAGATTCCTGCTCTCGAAAAGAAATGCCGTTTGTCCGGGCTGGAACCTTTTAACATCGGTAACGATACTCTGTTCGTCAACGTTGGGGAGCGCGCCAACGTCACCGGCTCGGCGAAATTCAAACGCCTGATCCTCGAAGGTAACTATGACGAAGCGCTGGAAATCGCGAAGCAGCAGGTGGAAACCGGCGCACAGGTGATCGACGTCAACATGGACGAGGCAATGCTCGACGGCGAGGCTGCGATGGCAAAGTACCTCAACCTGATCGCCTCCGAGCCGGACATTTCCAGGGTGCCGCTGATGATCGACTCCTCGAAATGGAGCATCATCGAGGCCGGGTTGAAGTGCGTGCAGGGCAAACCGATTGTTAACTCGATCTCACTGAAGGAAGGTGAGGAGAATTTCATCAAATACGCCACGCTGGTACGCCGCTATGGCGCGGCAGCGGTGGTGATGGCGTTCGACGAGCAGGGGCAGGCAGACACCTACCAGCGCAAAACCGAAATCTGCCAGCGCAGCTACGATATCCTGGTAAACAAGGTCGGATTCCCGCCCGAAGACATCATTTTCGACCCAAATATCTTTGCGATCGCCACCGGCATCGAAGAGCACAACAACTACGCGGTGGATTTTATCGAGGCGACCGCGTGGATCAGAAGGAATTTGCCTTACGCCAAGGTCAGCGGCGGCGTGTCGAATGTATCCTTCAGTTTCAGAGGCAACGAGCCGGTGCGCGAGGCGATCCACACGGTGTTTCTGTACCACGCAATCAAGGCAGGGCTGACTATGGGCATCGTCAACGCCGGGCAGCTTGGCGTGTACGAGGAAATCCCAATCTCACTGCGCGACGCGGTTGAGGCGGTGGTTCTGAACCGTGATCCTGACGCCGGCGAGAAGCTGGTGGCGCTGGCCGAAACCGTCAAGGGCGGCGGCAAGGCGCAAGTCGAGGATCTGGCATGGCGCAACGGCACGGTACAGGAGCGCCTCACCCATGCACTGGTGCGCGGCATCACCACCTTCATCGTCGAAGACACCGAGGAGGCGCGCCTGCAGGCCAAGTTCCCGGTCGAGGTCATCGAAGGCCCGCTGATGAGCGGCATGAACGTGGTTGGCGATTTGTTTGGCGCTGGCAAGATGTTCTTGCCACAGGTGGTGAAATCGGCGCGCGTAATGAAGCAGGCGGTGGCTCATCTGGTGCCGTACATCGAGGCGGAAAAACTGCGCTCAGGCGACACCAGTACCAAGGGCAAGATCGTGATGGCCACGGTAAAGGGAGACGTTCACGACATCGGCAAAAACATTGTCACCGTGGTGCTCCAATGCAACAACTTCGAGGTGGTCAACATGGGCGTAATGGTGCCGTGCCAGCAGATTCTTGACACCGCGCGCGAGCATAATGTCGACATTATCGGCCTGTCCGGGCTGATCACGCCGTCGCTGGAAGAGATGGCGCATGTTGCCAAGGAAATGCAGCGACAGGGTTTCACCATTCCATTGTTGATCGGCGGCGCAACTACATCGCGCGTGCACACCGCAGTGAAGATCGAACCGAACTACCCGGCTGGCGCGACGGTATACGTCACCGACGCCTCGCGCGCGGTAGGTGTATGCAGCAATTTGCTTTCCGACACATTGCGCGACAACTATGTGGCGGGGATCAAGGCTGACTATGCTGCCGCACGCGAACAGCATGAGGGGAAAAAGAGCAAGGCCGTGTATGTTTCGCTGGCGGATGCACGCACACATGGCGTTAAGACCGACTGGAACAGCTACACGCCGCCCAAGCCGTACCTGCTGGGAGTGCACAAGTTTGAAGCCTATCCACTCGATAAGATCGCCGAATACATTGACTGGTCTCCGTTCTTCAATGCGTGGGAGCTTGCCGGACGTTACCCGAAAATTCTGCAGGACGAGGTGGTCGGCATGGAAGCACGCAAGCTTTTCGCCGATGCTCAGGCAATGCTAAAAAGAATCATCAAGGAAAAGTGGCTTACCGCGAATGCGGTGTTTGGTTTGTTTCCTGCCAATACCGTCAGTAACGACGATATCGAGATCTACACCGATGAATCGCGCAGCAAGGTGGCAACGATCTGGCACAACCTGCGCCAGCAGACCAAAAAACCGGCTGACATCCCTAACTACTGCCTTGCCGACTACATCGCGCCCAAGGAATCGGGTGTGGCGGATTACATCGGTGCGTTCGCGGTCACCACCGGCATCGGTATCGACGCGCGCGTTGCGGAATTCGAGAAACATCACGACGACTACAACGCGATCATGCTCAAGGCGCTGGCCGACCGGTTAGCGGAGGCATTTGCCGAATTGCTGCACGCGCGCGTGCGCCGTGAATTCTGGGGCTATGCGACAGATGAGACGCTGGACAATGACGCGCTTATTGCCGAAAAATATCGCGGCATCCGCCCTGCTCCCGGTTATCCCGCCTGTCCAGAGCACAGCGAAAAGGGGCCATTGTTCGAGCTGCTGCAAGCACCGCTTAATGCCGGCATCACGATTACCGAAAGTTACGCCATGCTACCCACCGCAGCCGTCAGCGGCTTCTACTTTTCTCATCCGCAGGCACAATACTTTGCCATCGGCAAGGTAGACAGGGATCAGGTGATAAACTACGCACAACGCAAGGACTGGACGCTGGAGGAAGCGGAACGCTGGCTGGCTCCGGTGTTAAGATATTAATTCAATATGAGGTATACATGATGAAACACCCGAAGCATTTAACGCTGGCTATCCTGCTTTCCACCGGACTTTTTTCAACTAGCGCATGTACTGAACACGCCAAACCAACCAAACCTAACTTGGAGACTCGCAACATGACTGAACTGATCAAAACCGATGTAAAACTGGGAACCGGTGATCTGGCAACAGCAGGCAAACGCGTATCGGTGCACTACACCGGCTGGTTATACGACTCGGCAGCACCCAATAATCAGGGAAGGAAATTCGACAGTTCTCGCGACCGTAATGAGCCCTTCGTTTTCCCGCTTGGTGCGGGCCGCGTCATCAAAGGTTGGGATCAGGGTGTGGAGGGCATGAAAGTCGGCGGACAACGCACCTTAATCATCCCAGCCCATCTGGGTTATGGAGCTCGTGGTGCCGGAGGAGCGATTCCACCAAATGCTACGCTAGTATTTGATGTTGAACTGTTGGGCGTTCATTAAAAACAGCCACATCCACGCAATACACAAAATAGTGTAGGAAGGTATTTCGCTGCAAGGTGGAAGCTTGAAAATTTTGAAATAGTTTTTTTGTACTTCTACCTGTTTGTCATTTTCATGTTTTTGTGTATTTCGTTGACAGTCTTTTTCTGGGTAAGCGATGAATTTGATATCACACCCGCTGCTCGTTACGGCGCTGATGCTCGCCATATCCAATTTGTTCATGACCTTCGCGTGGTATGGGCACCTGAAGAACTTCGCCAGTTCGCCCTGGTATATCGCCGCACTGGTCAGTTGGGGCATCGCACTGTTTGAGTATCTGATCCAGGTTCCCGCCAACCGCATCGGCTATACCGAACTCAGCCTAGGGCAATTAAAAATATTACAAGAGGTCATAACGCTGTCTGTATTTGTGCCGTTCGCGGTGATATACATGAACCAGCCTTTAAAGTGGGATTATCTGTATGCGGCGCTGTGCCTGATGGGTGCGGTGTACTTTATATTTAGATCGTAAGCCATGAACCAGGCAAAACACATACATATTCTAGGCATTTGCGGCACATTCATGGGTGGCATTGCGGCCATCGCCAAGCAGGCTGGCTATCGTGTTACCGGCTGCGATGCCAATGTTTATCCGCCAATGAGCACGCAATTGGAAGCGCAGGGCATAGAACTGATTGAGGGCTTCGGTATCGAACAACTTGAGCTCCACCCGGATATGTTTGTCATAGGCAACGTGGTGTCGCGCGGGAACGCGTTGATGGAGGAGATCCTCAACCGCAACCTGCCCTATGCCTCCGGCCCTCAATGGCTGGCGGACTCGTTACTGCGCGCCAAGTGGGTTCTGGCCGTTGCCGGTACGCACGGCAAGACCACAACCAGCGCAATGCTGGCCTGGATACTGGAATATGCCGGACTTAACCCCGGCTTTCTGATTGGCGGTGTACCCCAGAATTTCGGCATTTCAGCGCGCATCACTGATGCGCCGTTCTTCGTTATCGAAGCTGACGAATACGACACAGCGTTTTTCGACAAGCGCTCCAAGTTTGTGCATTATCATCCACGTACCGCGATACTCAATAATCTCGAGTTCGACCATGCGGATATCTTTCCTGATCTCGCCGCGATAGAAACGCAGTTCCACCATCTGGTACGCACCGTGCCCGGCAACGGACTGATAATCAGCAATGGTCGCGAGGCTGCTCTGGATCGCGTGATGCAACGCGGCTGCTGGACTCCGGTAGAGCGGTTTGGCACGCATGACGGGTGGCAAATCGATGACGACAACCGCGTGACACTGCACGGCACATCACAGGGCATACTCAATTGGGATCTGCTCGGTGAGCATAACCGCCACAACGCGCTTGCCGCGCTCGCTGCCGCACGCCATGCCGGGGTACCCATCGCACAGGGCTTGGCTGCCCTTGGCGAGTTCAAGAATGTGAAACGGCGCATGGAAGTGCGCGGCATGGTAAAAGGCATCACCGTTTATGATGACTTCGCCCACCATCCCACCGCGATAAATACCACCTTGGCCGGATTGCGCCGCAAGGTTGGCAAGTCACGCATCCTAGCAGTGCTTGAGCCGCGCTCCAACACCATGAAGCTGGGCGTGATGAAAGAGGCTTTGCCCGGAAGCCTAAAGGAAGCCGACCTGGTGTTCTGCTATGCCGGAAACCTTGGCTGGGATGCGCGCGGCGCACTTTCCCCGCTGGGCAGCAAAGCTGTTGTCGAAGACGAACTGGGTGCGTTGGTAGAAAAGATTGCCGTCGCCGCTCAATCAGGAGATCATATTCTGGTGATGAGCAACGGTGGCTTCGGCGGGATACACGAAAAGCTGTTAAGACGTTTGGCGTAGGGTATTGCGGTCGGCTCGTTTGTTGGTACAGTCTTTTTCTTGGCACAACCTGCTTGATCAATTCCTTAATCTTCGAGGTAATTGTATTTGCAAGCTTTTGATAATTGGAATTCAGGGAACTGCTTGGGTGGAAGACAGTAATGTGATAATTTCCTGATGTTTATATTTTATGGCGAGATCAAGAGCCGTCGTACCATCTTGATGTTTTGCCTTGACGTTAGCATTTTTGCTGAGCAGTAACTTTACAACTGGCAAATGACCATTGGCAGTAGCCTTGTGCAGGGCTGTTGATCCGTCTGCTGATGCAGAATTTACGTCAGCACCAAAATCAAACAACGATAGACATACCGATAAATGTCCTCGTGAAGCTGCTTGCATCAAGGGTGTCCAGCCATGTTTGCTGCGCGAATTAACCCCGGCACGCTTGACCAATAATAGCTTGGCTACTTTCGAAAATCCATTTAATGAAGCCCAGTGCAACGGAGTGTAACCAGCATTGTCATTATGGTGGATATTCGCGCCACTCCCGATTAGCAAATTCGCTGTTTCCTCATCACCATTGAAAGCTGAGATCATCAACGGTGTCCAGAGCCGCTCGTCCACGGTATCGACATTTACTCCTGCACTCAAGAACAAAGCAATTGCATCTCGTTTGCCCAGCTCTGTAGCCTTAAAGAATCCCTGTGGCGAGAAGGGTACCCCAAGCTGTTCTATCTCCTGTTTTTTTTCATCTGAGATCCGTTTCCATGGATCATTGAGCTGATTTAGGCCTTTTAGGCGCGAGTGAACCATGCTCAGATACAAGATGTCTGATGCCACTTCTTGAGGATAAACATCCCGGCCAGAATCATCCTTTATCAATAATTCCGGGAAGAGTGTTTCAATTTCCGGAGAATCCCATAATGACATGATCTTGGCAAACACAGCCGGAAACTGCTTTTCAAGTGCATGTGGATAGTTTTGTTCTCGATTGTTAAGGATTTGTAAAAGCCGTGGGTCCATAATCGCTTGATACTGAAATTAGGGAAGCGCTGAAATATATTCGCATGAAGTGGTAACTGTTCAGACGCACCAGAATTGAAAAAAGTTGATCCTTTTTCGTCGCTATCTCACTTTTGGTAATACCAGCACAGAATCATGTTCATGATTCTGTACTTGAATATGCATACAGATAGTATGATGAATCACGCGTGGCAGGTCAATTGCGTGAGCCGCAGGTTGCCCGTACCCAGGCACGCCAGCTTATTCACCCTGATTGTCTAATCCCAACTCCTGTATCTTACGCGTCAAGGTATTTCGCCCAATTCCGAGCAGCGTAGCGGCCTCGATACGACGCCCATTGGTGTGTTGCAGCGCCTGCACAATCAATGTGCGTTCAAATTGCTCGGTAAGGGTATCCATTATGCGCTCATCGCCACGCTGAAGAGCTGCTGCCGCTTGTTGTGCCAATACCTCGCTCCAATTTCCCCCGAGGACCGTATTCGAAGCCGACTCCTCGCGCCACTCTGGCGGGAGATCGGCTATTTCTACCGTTTGCGAAGGCGTCATCACAGTCAGCCAATGACACAGATTCTCCAACTGCCGCACGTTACCCGGAAATTCCCTTGCTTTAAGATGTTGCATTGTCGCATCGCTAAATTGCTTTTGCTCTACCGATAATTCAATTGCGCTTTTTTGCAGGAAGCGCTTTGCCAGCAACGGTATGTCTTCTCGCCGTTCGCGCAGAGGCGGCAGCCGCAACCGTATAACGTTCAAGCGATGAAACAGGTCTTCTCGGAATAATCCTTGCTTGACCCGTTCGTCAAGATCCTGGTGTGTTGCTGTGATGATGCGTACATTGGCTTTGATCGGCTGATGTCCGCCTACACGATAAAAATTGCCGTCGGATAGCACACGTAACAAGCGAGTCTGCAAATCGGACGGCATATCCCCGATTTCATCGAGAAACAACGTGCCGCCCTCGGCCTGCTCGAAGCGTCCGCGTCGCATCGCTGCCGCCCCGGTAAATGCACCTCGCTCATGACCGAATAGTTCGGATTCGAGCAAATCCTTGGGGATCGCCGCGGTATTTATCGCGATGAACGGTTTCTCGGCGCGCGGACTGTGCCGATACAGTGCATGCGCGACCAGCTCTTTGCCGGTGCCTGATTCACCGTTGATCAGCACCGTGGCATGGGATTGCGACAGCCTGCCGATGGCGCGGAAGACTTCCTGCATCGCGGGAGCTTGGCCCAATATGTCCGAGTCCAGTTCGACTTTCTCTGTTTCTGCCGACTTGCGCCGGCTTTGCTCCAGCGCGCGTCGTATCAACTCTATCGCATGATTAACATCGAATGGTTTGGGCAGGTATTCAAAAGCTCCACCCTGAAACGCCGAGACGGCACTTTCCAAGTCTGAATAAGCGGTCATGATGATGACCGGTATCATCGGATGGTGCTTGCGCAATGCTTGCAGAAATTCCAGCCCCGAACTCCCTGGCATACGAATGTCGCTGACAACCACTTGCGGCACATCATGGCCCAAGGCGCGCAGCGCATCGTCCGCCGAGGCAAAGCTATTGAATTCGATGTTCTCGCGAGTCAGCGATTTTTCCAGCACCCATCGGATGGAGCGGTCGTCGTCAATAATCCACACAGGCTTCATGATTTGACACCTTGAGTTAGGGTAAGGGGAGCAGCACGGTAAAGCTGGTACGCCCGGGCTCGCTGTCAAATTCTATCGTTCCATGATGCTGACTGACGTAATCCTGTGCCAGAGTCAGCCCAAGACCATGTCCATCGGCACGGCCAGACACCAGCGGATAAAAGATTTTGTCTTGCAATTCCGCCGGGACGCCCGGTCCATTATCGATAATCTGCACCATCACTGCCATTCGATGGCGACGCTTGATCAGTGTCACCTGACGCGCGATACGTGTGCGCAATACGATCAGACCGTTGCCTTGCATCGCTTGTGCAGCGTTGCGTACGATGTTGAGCATGACCTGAATCAACTGCTCCTTGTCACCGACAAGTGCGGGCAGGCTAATGTCATAATCACGCCGAATCTGTAATTCATCCGGCATTTCTGCCAGCACCACGCTGCGTACCCGCTCTAGCACTTCGTGTATGTTGAGTGCGCTGTTGTGAGCGGCATTTTGCGGGGAGAGGAATTTTTCCATCAGCGAGCGCAGCCTGTCCGCTTCCTGGATAATAACTTGAGTGTATTCTCGCAAGGCAGGTTTCTCCAGTTCCTGCTCAAGCAATTGTGCCGCACCGCGTATACCGCCCAGCGGATTCTTGATCTCATGCGCCAAATTGCGCAACAGCAAGCGGCTGGCCTGCGTCTGATCCAGCATCTGCTCCTCGCGAGCCAGTTTCAGCGGCCTGTCCATCGGATGGAACTCCAACAACACGTATCGCATGGATAATAGCAGCGGAGTTGCAGCACAGCGCAGATGCAGCCTGCCATGCGCATGAGTACCCAGCGTCAGATCATGCTCGATATAACTGGCATTGTTATTTGCCGCCTGCCGGATTGCACTGACCAGTTGCCCGGTATGCGTGAACACCTGCTGCACCGGAAGGCCATGCAGATTCTTCCCGCTTACATCAAACAAATGTTCTGCCGCCGGATTGAGATAAGCGATCCTCGACTCCTCATCCAGCAGGATGATTGCAGTCGCCAGATGTTCCAGTGTGAGGTAGGGCAAGTCAGGCATACGTTATCACAAAGCAGAAAATATGCCAGACGAAGGATTTCTATTTGAGTTTGGATAACTCGGTCTTCAGTGCTTCTATGTTTTTCTGGTGCAGCTCAACCTGTTCAACAAGCGGCTTGGTCTTTTCTTCATACTTTTCGACATTGCGATAGGTCTTGCCGTCTTTTCCTTTATAGACTTCGGGACTCGCTTCGTTCAGGTTCTGCTTGGCCACTTCTAGTAGCCTCTCCTCTTCGTTCAGCTCGTTTTGCAGAATCATATAGCGCGTATTATCGCGACTCTTCTGTGTTTCTCCATCTACTTTTGGAAAGTCGCCCGGAGCGCCTGACTTACGCCCTGACACAGACGGAGCCATAGTAGGCAAGGGTTCCAGATTGAGTTTTTTGCCGCCTTTGATCGGCGTGCTGGAATAGGTGACATGTCCATCCGCGTCAACAGCCTTATAGATTTCGGCTTGCGCCGGAATCGCGCAGATACCGAGCACGGCAAGCAAGTATCGAAATTCCATGGTTGCCTTTCCTTGATGAAATACGACAAGTATAGGACATGCACTTGGCACAGACAAACTTATACAGCTCAAATGCAAAACGGGGCGCTACGCCCCGTTTTGTTTCCCTGAAAAAAAGGTCAGATGCTGTAATACATATCGAACTCGACCGGATGCGTGGTCATGCGGATACGATTCACCTCTTCCATCTTCAATGCTATGTATGCATCGATGAAGTCGTTGGAAAACACCCCGCCGCGGGTCAGGAATTCACGATCCCTATCCAGATAAGCCAGCGCCTCATCCAGCGATGCACACACGGTCGGGATCTTTGCATCCTCTTCCGGAGGCAAATCATACAAGTTCTTGTCGGCCGGATCGCCGGGATGAATCTTGTTCTGGATGCCGTCCAGTCCAGCCATCATCAACGCCGCAAAGCACATGTAAGGATTAGCGGTCGGATCCGGGAAACGGGTCTCGATGCGGCGAGCCTTTTCGTTCGGCACATGCGGAATGCGTATCGAAGCGGAGCGGTTCTTCGCTGAGTAAGCCAGCTTAACCGGAGCCTCATAGTGCGGAACCAGACGCTTGTAAGAATTGGTTCCAGGGTTGGTAATCGCATTCAACGCCTTCGCATGCTTGATGATGCCTCCGATATAGTACAGTGCCATTTCGGACAGGCCCGCATAGCCGTTACCTGCAAACAGATTTTTGCCGCCTTTCCAGATGGATTGATGCACATGCATGCCGGAACCGTTGTCGCCGACGATGGGCTTGGGCATGAAGGTCGCAGTCTTGCCGTACTGGTGCGCGACGTTGTGTACCACATATTTCAGCGCCTGGGTCTGATCGGCGCGGCGCACCAGCGTGTTGAACTTGGTGCCGATCTCGCACTGTCCGGCAGTTGCCACTTCGTGGTGATGCACTTCGACTTCGATGCCGATGTCTTCCAGCGCCAGACACATCGCGGCGCGGATGTCATTCAGGCTGTCGACAGGCGGAACCGGGAAGTAACCGCCCTTGACCATCGGACGGTGGCCGGTATTGCCTCCGTCGAATTTCTCGCCGGTGGCCCACGCAGCCTCTTCAGAATTGATTTTGAGGGAGCAGCCGGACATGTCGACATGCCAGTTCACCGAATCAAAAATGAAAAATTCGGGTTCCGGGCCAAAGTATGCCGTGTCGCCGATTCCGCTGGATTTCAGGTAGGCTTCAGCGCGCTTGGCGATGGAGCGTGGATCGCGGTCATAACCCTTGCCATCGGTCGGCTCCACCACATCACAGGTGATCACCAAAGTATTTTCGTCCATGAACGGATCAAGATAAGCGGTCGCCGGATCCGGCATCAGCAACATATCCGAAGCCTGGATGCCTTTCCAGCCAGCAATGGAAGAGCCGTCAAAAGCATGCCCATCCTCAAACTTTTCCATACCCACGTACTTGGCAGGAACACCCACGTGTTGCTCCTTGCCGCGTGTATCGGTAAAGCGGAAATCCACGAATTTGACTTCGCGGTCTTTAATCATTTTCAATACATCAGTTGCCGACATCGACATAACCATCTCCCAAATCTTCAAAATTAAACAGCCAACTGATGGACGCCTCGATAATTTCAGAAGCTGCCCAACTATGAAATTGCTCCAGATCTGAACGCCGTTAACGTTCTAGAACCTGAAAATCCCGATTGCAGAAAGCGTGCCAACCCCACCAACACAGCTGAATAGCATTGTGCCACAAGCGTGCCACAGGGCACACAGAATATTTGCACCAAAAAGGGGCGCGAATTGACCGAATCGCACTAATTTTGTGCGCTACTGCAATGAACTTTGATGCCGCGAAATATTTCATTATCCCGCACCAAGTCATCACAATGCGCCTGCAAGGCAGCGGCATGATGCGTGCCGGGCAGGAAAATTTCTGCGTCCACCTTACCATCCAGATAATGAAACACTACGCGCTTATCAAGCAGGCTTGGTTCATTTAGTCGTTCGGCAAGATAGTCCAGTAATTCTGGACGGCTGGGCAAATGCGTGTTCGGTTTAGCCTTCAGATCGTCTTCCGGATCGATATGAACCATCACATCCATAACGTGGTGATTTTCGAGCACGGCATGGCGTGCGGCCTCAGCGATGTAATGCCCTTCCGAAACGCTGATCTTGGGATCAACTATGATGTGCGCATCGACCAGCGCATTGTCCGCCATCTTGCGCGTGCGCAGTTCGTGCAAACCATGCACGCCGTGCGTGTTAAGCAAGGTCTTTTTTATTGCCTCGACCTCCTCCGCATCCAGTCCGGTATCAATCAGCTCAGCCATCGCTTCAAATGCCAGTTTGCCGCCCATGTGCGCAATCATTACGCCCACCACTGCTGCGGCCACCAAATCCAGGAAAGTAAATCCAAGCAGATTTCCACCCACCCCGACGATTACGACCAATGAAGATGCTGCATCCGAGCGAGCGTGCCACGCATTGGCCACCAACATCTGCGAGCGCACCCGTTTGGCCACAGCCAGCATGTACCGGAACATACCTTCCTTTGCCACCAATGCGATAACCGCGATGGCGAGCGCCATGGGATTGACCGCCTGCAGCGCATTAGGCTGTTGCAATCGCATCGCTGCCGCCACTAACAACACCACACCCAGTACTGCCAGAAGTGCCCCAAGTATGAATGTCGCCGCAGTCTCGAACCGCGCATGACCATAGGGATGATTTGCATCCGCGTGTCGATTTCCATGCTGGTTGGCGTACAGAACCAGCACATCGGAAAACAGATCAGACAGGGAATGCATGCCGTCCGCCATCAAAGCCTGAGAATGCGCAAAAAAACCTCCCACAACTTGAAAGAACGTTAAAAATAAATTGATAACAATACTCACCCAGGTGCTTTTTTGTGCTGCTGCATATCGCTCCGGATGGGTCGGCTCGAAAACTCCGATATCGGCCTTGAGTTGATGAGGGCTTGTGTGATTTTTCATGTCGATTGCGCTAAGATGCATTTATGCTGAATGGCCGATTCTACACCCGCTTCAACGTGCAGTAGATTAGTTGACCTCAATACAGCATAACATCCGCGACGATTTCGTTGAATCTCGCCATTGAAGAAAGAAACATCATGGGAAAAATCACCTCCATCCTGGAAGCCGCGCAACAACGCGCCAAAGAGATGAACCTGCCCTATGAGGGCACACTTTATCCCGACGAGGCTTACGAAATCCTGCAAATTGCTCCCGGTGCCAAGCTGGTTGATGTGCGCAGCCGCGCGGAATTAGACTGGGTCGGTCGCGTAGCAAATAGCGTGGATGTTGAATGGGCGAGCTACCCGGGCATGAAGCCCAATCCACATTTTCTCATACAGCTGGAGCAACTGGTGGATAAGGAGACCTTGGTAATTTTCCTGTGCCGAAGCGGAGTACGCTCGCATCACGCGGCTGCAGCCGCTACCAAGGCGGGTTATCGCGACTGTTACAACGTACTGGAAGGATTCGAAGGCAATTTGAGCGACGACAAACACCGCAACACTATCGGGGGATGGCGGGCGGCAGGACTGCCGTGGGAGCAAAGCTAGCCCTGATAATCCACAATCAACGGAGCGTGATCGGAGAAGCGTTGCGTTTTATAGATGCTTGCTGCAAATGCACGCCCCGCAATGCCCGGCGTGGCAATCTGGTAATCGATTCGCCATCCAACATTCTTCGCCCATGCCTGCCCGCGATTAGACCACCAGGTGTAGGCTTCCAGCTCGGGATGAATGAGACGAAACACATCGACAAACCCGTCTTCATTGAATAACTCAGACAACCAGGCACGTTCCTCCGGCAGGAAGCCTGAATTCTTTTTGTTCCCTCTCCAGTTCTTCAGATCAATTTCCTTATGTGCAATGTTCCAGTCGCCGCATATCACTATCTCGCGGCTACGGGATCGCAACTCACGCAAGTACGGCTGGAAGGCTGCCATGAACTTGAATTTCACCGCCTGCCGTTCCTCTCCGCTGGAACCTGAAGGAAGATACACCGAAACCACGCTGAAATCCTTGAAGTCTGCGCACATGTAACGCCCTTCGGTATCGAACTCGGCAATACCCATACCCGAAATTAACTGCTGTGGCTGTTCGCGGCAATAGAGTCCCACTCCGCTATATCCTTTCTTTTCCGCGTAGTGGAAGTAGCCGTGATAACCGGGCGGCGCAAGCATTTCCGCGGTCATATCAGCAGCTTGTGCCCTGAGTTCCTGCAAGCATATGATGTCGGCATCCTGTGAAGCCAGCCATTCATAAAAGCCCTTTTCGGCGGCCGAACGAATGCCGTTTAGATTGACGGTAATGATGCGCATGAAAGATCACGGAGTTATCGGGCGTACCATTATAATGACAACCATTCCCTCAATTAACGACTACCATGTTCAATTTCAGACAGGATTTCATCCGCTTCGCTATACAGCAAAAGGTGTTATGCTTCGGTGAATTCACAACCAAAGCAGGGCGTATATCGCCCTATTTTTTCAATGCGGGATTATTCAACGACGGCACCTCTTTAAGAAATCTTTCCCAATTTTACGCGCAGGCGATTCTCACTTCAGAAATTTCCTTTGACATGTTGTATGGGCCAGCCTACAAAGGCATACCGTTAGTCGCTGGAACCGCAATTGCGCTGGCCGAACAGGGTCGCAATGTCCCCTATTGCTTCAATCGCAAGGAAACGAAGGATCATGGCGAGGGCGGCTCGACAGTGGGTGCAAAACTAAGCGGACGAGTGCTGATCATTGATGATGTAATCTCAGCCGGTACCTCGGTACGGGAATCCATCGAGCTAATACGCTCAGCCGAAGCTAAGCCATGCGCTATAGTCATTGCTCTTGACCGGATGGAACGCGGGCAAAATGAATTATCCGCAGTGCAGGAGGTACAGCGCAGCTATGGCATTCCGGTCATATCCATTGCCACGCTGGATGACTTGCTCGGATATTTGCAAGGAGAACCGGAAATGGTGCAAAATCTGCATGCGATACAATCATATCAAAACAAGCACGGGGTTAAATGATGGCTTATTCCAGAATGTTAATCGCATTTATCATCGGCGGCACTTTCAGCCTACCCGTCGCGGCGAAGTTGTACAAATGGGTGGATGACAAGGGCGTCACGCACTATGGCGAAACGATCCCGCCAGAATATGCCGACAGGGATCGAGCCGAATTAAGCAAATCTGGGCGGACAGTAAAAAAAATAGAAGTCCCCACCGCCGCTGAACGACAGGCCTACAAACAAGCCGAGGAAGAAGCAGAAGCCAAAAAGAAAGCTGATGCAAAAGCGGCGCTTGAGCAAAAGCGGCGCGACACCATGCTGAAGAGTACTTACAGCAATTCAGATGAAATCGACCTGGCTCGCAACCGTAGCCTGCAACAGGTAAATGCACGCATCACAAACAACACCTCGCAGCTCAAGTTAGTCAATAACAGTTTGCAGGAACTGCAAAATGAAGCCGCAGGATATACCAAGTCAAACAAACCCATTCCGGCCTCTTTGCAGGAAGACATGCAGGAACTTCAAGCTCGCACAGCGAAGCTGCAGCTGAATCTGGATAAATCGCTGGCAGAAAAAGCGGCCGTTGAAGCCCGCTACGATGCGGACAAGGTGCGCTTCAAGGAATTAACCGGGAGATAACCGCAGTGCTGGCATTATTGCCTGTGGAAAATAAGACTTCCTACAATGTTTCAAACTGCCCTAAGGCAGCGTTGTATCCCATCAATTCGCCTCCTTCAATATCGAAATACCAACCGTGCAGCGTGAGCCTGCCTTGCTCCACTCGTTCGCGTATCCAGGTGAAAGTCATCAGGTTATTGAGCGAAACCAGGATCGCCTGTTGCTCGCAGGCACGATGACGTATCTTGTCACTGGCACCCGCAAACTTTTGCTCTATCTGTTGCCGTGCCGCATCGGCTATGCCCATCCATTCGGAGATGAAGGAATCGTCCTTGGCCACGCCGCCTTCCAGCAATGCATGGATGCCACCGCACTGCGCATGCCCCAGCACGATGATGTGCGGCACGCCTAAATTCCGCACACCGAATTCCAGGGCAGCGCTGGTGCCATGGTAATGCCCCTGGTTCTCGGCGGGCGGCACCAGGTTGGCAACATTGCGGATCACAAACAGATCGCCCGGCGCGCAATCCAGCACCAGCGCTGGATCTACGCGTGAATCACAACAGGCCACCACCAGTGCCTTGGGAGCCTGGCCGAATTGCGTCAAATCCTTGAATAGCACCCCGTCCTCGGCAAAATGACGATCGCGGAATCGCCGGAATCCTTCGATGAGTTGCTTGGGCGAGCTCATGAACCAGTCAACTTGACCTGTGCTTCGCGGTACTTGTCAGCAGTTTTATGCAACACATCCTGCGGAATACGCGGCGCGGGAGCGCGCTTGTTCCAACCGCAAGCCTCCAGCCAATCGCGAACGAACTGCTTGTCAAAGCTGGGCGGATTGATGCCGACGCGATATTGATCGGCGGGCCAGAAACGCGAGGAGTCCGGCGTAAGCGCTTCGTCGATCAGATACAGCCTGCCCACATCATCCACACCGAATTCAAACTTGGTGTCGGCAATGATGATGCCCTTGGTCGCTGCGAAATTGGCCGCTTCTACGTAAAGTCGCAGTGTCGCATCGCGCACTTCAGCCGCGCGCGCTTTTCCGAGCAATTCAACCGCTTGGGCAAATGAAATATTTTCGTCGTGGTCACCGACGGCCGCCTTGGTGGAAGGCGTGAACAAAGGCTCCGGCAATTTTTCAGCTTCGCGCAAACCAGCCGGTAATTTGATCCCGCATACCGAGCCGGTCTTCTGGTAATCCTTCCACCCGGTTCCAACCAGGTAACCGCGCACAATGGCCTCGATAGGCAATGGCTTGAGTTTTTTCACTACAAACGCACGTCCGTGCACCTGCTCCCGTTCGGCTGCGTTGACCACCGATTCTGGCGCGATGCCGGTCAGATGATTGGGAATCACATGCTTCAGTTTGTTGAACCAGAAATTCGACACCGTGGTGAGCACTTCGCCCTTGCCAGGAATCGGGTCAGCCAGTATTACATCGAAGGCGGACAGACGGTCCGTCTGCACCACCAGCAACTTATCGTCGCCAACCGCATAAATATCGCGCACCTTGCCGCGATGCAAAAAAGGCAAGCTTTTGATATCGGATTGTAGCAATGCTGTGCTCATGGCTTTACCCCGAGCACGGCAGCAATTTCCTGCTGCATACTAGATGATGTCTGCGGCGGATATAAAATTTTTACCAGCTTGCCGTTCGCGTCGAAAAGAGCCAGGGTCGCCCGGGACGCTCCGTTGGCGGCAATGAATGCGCGTCCTTGAGGGGTGTCGAAATCGGTCAGCAAAAACTCCACCTGCCCGGAATATTGATCGCGCACGCCATTCATCATCTCCATCAGGTCATAGCTTTGCACCGCATTTTTGTCGCGCACCAGCACTACGGCGACCTTGCCCTTGCCGACACGTGACAGGTCGTCGCTGTATCCGCGCGGCAGATTCATCACCGCCAGCGCCGCCAGCGCCGCGAAAAAAGCCACTACCACCCACTTGATGATGCGCTTGCGCGGTGCAGCTACGGCATCCTGTTTTGCTTGATTCATATTTCCTCCAGCATTTGGTTATTCAGATTTGTGACAACCGCTCTAACCTTTGCAGGGTAACCTTGCGCACTACCATGACAATGATGCGTAAGGACACCCTGTATAATTTCCTTTGCGAAATAGAATTACAAATCCGGCAATGTGGTCGCCTTCACCGCCTCCGCCTGCTTTTTCCGGAATGCCTGCAACCGCTGTGCCAGACCGGCATCATTAATCGCCAGCATCGCCACCGCAAACAATCCGGCATTGGCTGCGCCCGCATCGCCGATCGCAAACGTCGCCACCGGTATGCCTTTGGGCATTTGCACGATGGACAGCAAAGAATCCAGTCCCTGCAAATGTTTCGATGGCATTGGCACGCCCAACACCGGCAATGTGGTCTTGCCGGCGATCACACCGGCCAGATGTGCCGCGCCTCCCGCGCCTGCGATGAAGCAGCTGACTCCTTGCGCGCTGACATCCTTGATGTAGTCGAAAAGCAGATCGGGCGAGCGATGCGCCGAAATCACGCGCGCATCGTAACTTACGCCAAAATCCTTTAGCTGTTGCGCGGCCTGTTTCATAACGTCCCAGTCATTGGCGCTGCCCATCACGATCGAGACCAGTGGTTTGCTCATGTTAGCCTCCAAAAATTCCAATTTCAGATCAAACGTGCATTTTACAAGCAGGATGTGCCCAGCCTGCGGGATTGTATTGCTGCGCACTCGATATCGGTGGCCATAATTTTATGCTTTCACGCGCCACCTCGCGCTAACGCGCAATCGCCATATTCTAAGCGTTCTTATGATAACCGACGATGCGCTCGACTTCATTCTTCGAGCCGAGTATCACTGGCACACGCTGATGCAGGCCGGTCGGTTTGATCTCCATGATGCGCTGGTATCCGGTGGAGGACACACCGCCCGCTTGCTCGACGATGAACGACATCGGATTAGCCTCATACAACAAACGCAGCTTGCCGGCCTTGCCCGGATCCTTGTCATCCTTTGGATACATGAACACACCGCCGCGTATCAGGATGCGATGCACTTCGGCCACCATCGAAGCAATCCAGCGCATATTGAAATTTTTACCGCGCGGCCCGGTCTTGCCCGCGATGCACTCATCGACGTAACGCTGCACCGGCTTTTCCCAGTGGCGTTCGTTAGAAGCGTTGATGGCAAATTCCAGCGTGTCTGCAGGAACAGTCATGTTTGGATGAGTCAGCATGAATTCGCCGATATCGCCATCCAGCGTGAAGCCATTTACGCCGTGGCCAGTGGTGATTACCAGCATGGTCGCCGGGCCATACAGCGCGTAACCGGCGCACACCTGCGTGGTTCCGGGTTGCAGGAAATCCGCAGCGGACGGGTTTTCCACGCCTTTGGGCGCGCGCAGTATGGAGAATATCGTCCCGACGGAAATGTTCACGTCGATATTCGAAGACCCATCCAGCGGATCGAACACCAGCAGATACTTGCCCTTCGGATACCTGGTCGGGATCGGATAGACATCATCCATCTCTTCAGAAGCCATCGCCGCCAGATGCCCGCCCCATTCGGTAGACTTGATGAACACCTCGTTAGTGATGATGTCCAGCTTTTTTTGCGTCTCGCCTTGCACGTTCTCGCTGCCCGCACTGCCCAGCACACCGATCAATGCGCCCTTATTGACATCATGCGCAATCTGCTTGCAAGCCATGATGACGTCGCTGATCAGGCCGGTAAAATCCCCGCTCGCCTTGCCCGGTATAGCGCGTTGCTCTTCGATGATAAATTGGACCAAACTCTTGCTCATGCTTTAATTTCCTTGCGTTATAAATTGACAGCCCGCCATTTTACCGCTTTTCCGAAATGCTCTCCATGCCTATTTAATGTGTATTCCACAAGTTTCAAAGAAATTCCCTGCCCATACATAGCAAATCGATTTGGCGTGCGCGAGCCTTTCCGCGCATTCCGTATGGCGCGCATACCTTGCCAATGCAAAGCAAAGCCATATCGCCGCATTCCGCATAGAAGCCCGGTTGCGATGTCGGCCATGTGGAACATCTGCGCCAGACCCCATCTATCCTGACCGCCTGTCGCGAAAAAATAACCGGTCATGCAAAATTATTGAAATCGCCATATGGCTTGAGGTATCCTGCGGCTGAATTTGCGCTATGCCAAACTATCCTGGACTGAGGCGCTACGTAGTAAATCTGCGGCTTAATAACAGTACGAGGTGACCCGAATGCGTATCAGCCCGAAAAAACTCCTGCATGGTTTGCTGTACACGGCTCCGGTATTTCTCCTCACGCTGGCGGCATGCGGAGGCGGGGGCGGGGGCAGTACATCAACACCTTCCGCTGGGCCTTTTACCCTCGGCGGCAGTATCACCGGCCTGAACGGCTCCGGACTGGTGCTGCAAAACAATGGTGGAAGCGATCTGACTGTTGCTTCCGGGGTTTCAAGTTACACATTTGCTTCCTCAGTTCCCAAGGACAGCAGCTACAATGTCACCGTGCTGACCCACCCCAGCTCCCCGACCCAGATTTGCTCGGTCACGGGCGGATCTGGCACGGCGAGCGCAGATGTCACCACTGCCAATGTATCCTGCGTGAACGCCTACACGATAAGCGGCAAGATATACGGCGATCCCACTCTTGAAGCAAGTATCGGCCCGATCCTGCAGAACAATGGCGGAGACAATTTGTTCATTCCTACGCTGCCCGCTTCTGGTGTGGCAGCGAATTTTACCTTCAGCATACCGATTGCAGATGGCCAAACCTATGCCGTCACCCAGCTCGCCCGGGCCAAATCGCCGGGGCAAAACTGTGCCGCCGACGCGAACCCCGCAAGTAGTGTCGCCATGACGGGCACGGTCGCCGGCGCGGACGTCATCAACGTCAGCATTTATTGCGTTTCTGCCCCTATCGTCCCCAAATACGCATACGTGGCCAATAACATTGCCGATAGTGTCTCAGCATACAAAATCGATTCTGCTACCGGCGCGCTGACCGCCACAGCCCCGGCCACTAAGGCAACGGGTGACGGCCCATACTCAGTTACGGTCGATCCGACCGGCCGGTTCGCCTATGTAGCAAACAGCAACGCCGACACCATCTCGGCCTACAGCATTGACACCGTTGCCGGTGGCGATACCGGAGCGCTTACACTGCTCACCGATGTAAATGCCGGGATCGCCGGTAACCAGACCAGCATCGCGACAGGGGATTACCCATTCTCCATTACGATCCACCCATCGGGAGAATTCGCCTACACCCTGAATCAGGGAGGGGGGGCGGGCACCGGCAACACCATCTCGGCTTACAGCGTCAATGCAAGCAGCGGCGCGCTAGCTGCGATCGATGCCGATGGCGGAACCACAGGCACTCAGGCGACCATTGCCACCGGAACAACCCCCTATGCCATCACCATCGATCCGCTCGGCAAATTCGCCTATGTGGCGAATTACGCCAGCAACACTATCTCGGCCTACACGATAGATTCAATTACCGGTACATTGACTTCCGTCGGCGCTGCGGTTGCTGGAACCAACCCGAGTTCCATTGCTATCGACCCCAGCGGCAAGTGCGCCCTGGTCACAAACAACACTTCAAATAATGTCATGTCCTATTCGATCGACACGAATACCGGAGTGTTGACCGGTGTGAGTACAGTGGCTTCGGGGACCGCGCCGCGCTCGGTCGCTGTCGATCCGAATACCGGTCTGTACGCCTATGTGGCAAACGCCGGCTCTGCTAACGTATCGGCCTTTAGCGTCAATCCCGCCGACTGCGTGATTGCCTCTATAGATACCGATGCCGTAACCGGCGGTGTTAATGCGACCATTACCGCCGGAACAACACCGATCTCCGTCAACGTCGATCCGTCAGGCCTGTTCGTTTATGTGGCGAATTTAGCCTCAAATAACGTCTCGGTGTACAAGATCGGTAACGGTGGTGCGCTGACTCCCGGAACGCCGGTGGCAACTGCAACAGGAACCGGCCCCGTCTCAGTCACTACCACCCAGTAGTCCGCGCGTTAATCGAACAGGTACGGCACCAGGCCCCGGCGACGGGGTCTGGTTGTTTGTAATAGCGCGCCGCCCCGTTCAGCCGCTGTATTGTTGCCGTTTATCCGGATTGCCGTCCCTCTGGTCAGTTGGCGCTAGAAATATCGGTTTCCACACTCTACTATCCGCATCACCCCAAACATAAGGAGAGCACAATGCAATACACAAAAGGTTTCACCCTCATAGAGCTGATGATAGTGGTAGTCATTGTCGGGATTCTTGCCGCCATTGCTGTTCCCCAATACCAGCAGTATGTGATTCGCGGCAACCGGGCTGCCGCCCAATCCTTTATGATGGATGTGGCCAATCGCGAAAAACAGTATTTGCTGGACGCCCGTTCCTACGCAACTTCCCTGGCTGCATTATCGATGACAGCCCCACCTGACGTTTCCAGAAACTACACCGTGACGATCAGCGCGCCGGGAGGCACCCCCCCTACATTTACGATTACGGCGACTCCGGTAGCCGGCACCAAGCAAGCCTCCGACGGCAACCTGACCCTTGATGATACCGGCACCAAGACTCCATCTACCAAATGGTAGCCTGACCAAATGAAGTCTTCACCCTCCTTTGTTTCCGGATTTACGCTGACCGAGTTGCTGGTAGTGTTGGCTGTCGCCGGGATACTGGCTACGATGGCCGTGCCTAGCTTTAAATCGCTGGTGCAGAGCCAGCGGGTGAAGAACGCCAGCTTCGAATTATATGCCGCGCTCAGCCTGGCGAGAAACGAGGCGATCAAGCGCAACAGCGACGTCACCCTTACCGGCACTGCTAATGCGGAGAACGAGGTCAGCTGGGTCATCACCGCAGCCGACGGCACGGTGATTCGCAGGCAGGATTACATCCTTGACGTCAAAATGGATGTCAACAACCTTACGGGAATGGGGTTGGTCTACCGCCGCAACGGCAGGGCAGTCAATTTGGATGCGACCAAAACCAGTTTTGCAGCTGCCCCCACTTTCGAAATTTATGCTGCGAATACCACCCCTGCTGCCTCTCCGTTCACACGCTGCATCACACTTGAGCTAAGCGGAATGCCGCGCGTGCGCCAAGGTGTCTGCCCATGATGATTAAGTTAAACAAAGGCTTCAGCCTGATCGAGATACTGGTGACCATCGTGATCCTGTTGATCGGCTTATTGGGACTGGCCGGGCTGCAAGTCCGTGCCCTCACTTCACAAATGGAATCTTATCAGCGCTCGCAGGCGTTGGTACTGCTGAAGGATATGGCGGACCGGATCGACGACAATCGGATCCATGCCGCAAGCTATGTTACTGCCACCCCGGTTGGTACAGGTTTGGCCAGCTGTACTGCCACTGGCGCAAGCCCTGCGGGAGACTTGTGCGAATGGCACAATGCCCTGCTGGGCGCCGCCGAACTTGACAGTAACGGAAACAAGGTGGGAGCAATGATAGGCGCGCGGGGTTGCGTATATCAGCTTGTTGCACCCGATCCTGTCAGCGGCGTGCCTGGGCAATACCTGGTCGCGGTGGCATGGCAGGGATTGAACAATACTGCTCCTCCTGCCGTCAATTGCGGAATAAACCAATATGGCAATGATTCGCTACGCCGCGTGGTTACCTTACCCGTCAGCATAGCGACCTTGAACTAACATGAAATCTTCAACTCGCAAACTTGTAACTATCCATGCCCCGAGCGCATCGGGGAGGAATATCCCATTCCAGCACGGTCTGTCGCTGATCGAGCTGATGATTTCCATCACCATAGGTTTGCTCATTCTGGTCTCGCTGTCCAGCCTGTTCGTCAGCCAGAGCAAAGCGCGTACCGAGCTGGACAAATCCAATCGCATGATAGACAACGGGCGCTATGCGATGGAATTGTTATCCAATGACCTGAGGCTGGCAGGATTTTATGGGGAATTTACCCCCTCATCAGGTGTTCCGGCCATCCCTGCCTCGTTGCCCAATCCCTGTTCAACCTCGGCATCCGATATTGCAGCCGCTCTGCAACTTGCCATCCAGGGCTATAATGCGGCGGGACCGTCGAGCACTGTCTCAGGTGCGCCGTGCAGTCTGGTTAACTCTGGCGGCAGCAGTCTCTCCCTGAAACCCGGCAGCGACATATTGGTGATACGCCGGGCCAGCACTGCAACGCCTATCGTGCAGGGGGTAGCCCTGAACGGTACACATTACATCCAAGCCTCGCTTTGCCAATATGACACGGAGCAATATAGGGTTGACACCGTTAAGGCAAACTTTACGCTGCGCCTGAGGGATTGCACCCCAACCAGCGCCGCCCCCTATGCAGATCTGCGCAACATGCTGGTGCATGTCTATTATGTATCGCCCAACAACAATATCAGCCCGGCCGATGGCATCCCCACGCTGAAACGGCTGGAGCTCGACGCGACCACGCACGCGTTCGTGCCCACGCCTTTGGTCGAGGGTATCGATTACATGCAGCTTGAGTATGGCCTGGATGCGGACAGCAACGGCACTGCCGACAGCTACGTTACCGCGCCAGCGGCTACAGACTGGTCCAACGTTGTCGCGGTGAAAGTGAACCTGCTGGCGAGAAACACCGAACCCACCAAAGGTTATACTGATAACAAAACCTACTCGCTGGGCTCGGCCGGAACGGTAACTCCCAATGACTCCTACAAGCGCCACGCCTATACCCAATATATACGCCTGGTCAACCCGGCCAGCCGGAGGGAATTGCCATGATTCATTCCTCGGCAATGATCAGAACGGGCCGAACAACTGCCAGGCAACAGCGCGGCAGCACTTTGCTGGTGGCGCTCATCATGCTGGTGCTGTTGACTCTGGTTGCGGTATCGGCGATCAATAGCACCACGGCCAGCGTACAGATGGTAGGTAATGCGCAATTCCGCGAAGAAGCCAACGCTGCCGCTCAGAAAGCGATCGAACAAGTGCTGAGCTCTCCCGACTTCATGACGACCGCCCCGGTGCCGCAAAATATCGACGTCAATAATGATGGGGCTGCCGATTTCACCGTAACATTCGCACCCGCCCCCACCTGTCTTTCGGCCAAATCGGCTACCTATGGTGAACCAGGCGTCCCGCAAGTATGCTCCAGTTCCATCGGCGCGGTTTGCTACTGGACCCTGTGGGAAGTCAGGGCGGTGGTGAGCGATCCCGGTACCGGCGCCGCAGTCAATGTGCGCCAGGGAGTAAAAACCATCACCGGCCTGAATGCAGCAGTTGCGTCATGCGGTATTTAATGTTTGTTTGGAGGTTGCCATGACCATCTTCATGAAATTATCCCGGTTTCTATTGTGCCTGAGCATCGCCCTGGCGGCACCGCTGGGGTATGCGGAAGACATCGATATCTATACCCGTCCGCCCAGTGTGAACCACGACCCCAATTTGAACCCGAATATCTTGGTCATCATCGATAACAGCGCCAACTGGGCCGCCGCGAACCAGAATTGGCCTGACGGCCTCAAGCAAGGTGAATCCGAACTGACCGCCTTGCGTCTCGCCGTCAGCGAACTGGATGAACGCACCAATGTCGGCTTGATGATGTTTACTCAAGGCAGCGGAACCAACCCCTCAGGCGGTTATATCCGATTTCATATTCGGCCCATGAACGAAACCAATAAAGGTGCCTTGATGGAATTGATTGGCGACGTGTCGGGCTGTACCGACGGTCCCAACAGCCTGAATGGCACGCCGAATTGCATTCGCAAGAATTTCAATAGCTCAGAAAAGGTGAACACCGCCGCCACCGACTACAGCGCGGCGATGCTGGAGGTATTTAAATACTTCGGCGGTCATACATGGCCCTCCCATGCCCAGGACAATGTGGCCGGCACAAATGTCAATTCCAGCCAGTTCGGCGCAACGCGTTATGCCGGCGATCCCGACCCCAAGTCCGATCCTGCCGCGTATTCGGCCGACGCACTCAAGGTTTCTTACAATTCTCCGATGACTTCTGCCAACAGTTGTGCGAAGAATTATGTCATATTCATCGGCAACGGTTTCCCTTCACAGGATTCGCCCTCGACGCTGCTCGGCCCGTCCAGCCTGCTGCCCACGCAAGGTGTGGGTGGCGACGTCACGCAACTGCCTTTGGCAAATTTGACTTCCACCACTTCAACTTCAAACGTGTTGCTTGGCACGCCTGGGTGCGGGACTTTTGCGGGCGCAACAGCTCAGTTGAGCCTGGATACCTGCAACGCGAAAGCCACCAGGGCCGTGACGATTGCAACCGGCAACCCGGCGGTATTCACCAGCACCGCTCACGGACTGGTTGCAGGCGACTCACTTTCCCTGATTACGACCGGCACCTTGCCCAAAGGATTAAAGGCGTTGACCACGTACTACGTGATTGCAACCGGACTTACCGCAGATACGTTCCGGTTGTCGCTGACTGCAGGCGGTACGGCCGAAAGCGCTTCGGGCACGCAATCGGGCACGCACACTTTCTCGAAAATGTGGTCGGCATATCCGGGTTACGAAAGCTACTACTGCACATCTGCATCTTCTTGCTCCGCCGGTTCGACGACGGTGACTGACAATCTTATCGGCACTTCGTCCTGCAATGCCTATTCCAGCACGACGGATTGCGCTTCAAAAATTCCAGCTCTTTACCCCACCTCTCCCAACGGAATTACATATACCACCCATTATTGCACAGTAGCAAATGCTTCCTGTGTCTCCAACCCCACAAACCCGACCAACCCCGTCGTGGCTCAGACCTCGTGCATTCCAGCTGCCAATGCTAATGCTTGCGAAGCTTGGGCAGCTGCCAACATCACGGGTTACACCGGATTTACCTGCTCCAATAAGAGTGGTACGGGTTGTTCCGGGAGCAACAATAAATGGCGGATCGACGCCTCGTTGCTGAATATCACCGGCAGCACCCATGACATGCGCGGCGTTTATACCACGACGGCGACCAGCTTGACCTTTAGCCAGCAAATCTATGGCACCCACACCGTAACGGCAGCCACGCCTGACGGAACATTCTCTGCACCGGCCACCAACAAGATCAACTATTTCGACGAGTGGGCGAAATTCCTGCACCGGACGGATGTCAGCTCGGCGCCGGGCCAGCAGTACATCAACACTTTTACGATCGACGTCTTCAAGGATCAGCAGGACCTGGATCAGTCCGCCCTGCTGATCAGCGCGGCAACGTCTGGCGGAGGCAAATATTTCAAGACCACAGAAGAATCCGCCATCACCAATGCGCTGAAAAAGATCTTTTCTGAAATCCAGTCTGTCAACAGCGTGTTCGCATCTTCCAGTTTGCCGGTCAGCGTAAACACCCAAGGAACTTACCTCAACCAGGTTTTCATGGGGATGTTCCGCCCGGAGGGAAGTGCCGCGCCGCGCTGGCCGGGGAACCTGAAACAGTACAAATTCGGTTTCCTCAACGGGAAACTGACGCTGGTCGATAAAAATGGCGAATCGGCGATCAGCACCACCACCGGCTTCGTGACGCCTTGCGCCGACAGTTTCTGGACTACGGATACCGGTCGTTATTGGGATTTCGGCACGTCGCTGGCCTTGGGCGATTGTTCTGCGCAGACATCCTCCTATCCGGTTGCCGGATCGCCTTCTTCCTACTCTGATGCGCCCGATGGCGAGGTGGTCGAAAAAGGTGGTGCGGCACAGCGGTTGCGCGGCGTTACCTTATCCGGAGGCGCCATAACCACCAGTGCAAATTACCAGGAATGCGGCGCCGGACTAACACCCGCAACATCGCAATGCCGCAAACTGTTTACTTGCGACGGTTCCACCGCAACTTCATGTACAGCGTTTACCGACTTCGTCACGACCAATGCAAGCGTAACCGCCGCATTAAGCACCAACCTGATCTGGTGGGCCAGGGGAAAGGATATCGATAATGAAAATGCCAATATCGACGCTGCCTTGGCTCCGATCAATAACGAAATGCGCCCCTCGGTTCATGGCGGCGTAGTGCACTCGCAACCTGCAGTAGTCGATTTTGGCGGGACAATCGGCACCATCGCTTTTTATGGCGCTGACGATGGCGTATTCCATGCGGTAGATGGAGGACAAGCCGACACCGAGGGTATAGAACTCTGGGGATTTATCGCTCCCGAAATCTACAGCAAGTTTTATCGCCTGCGCGACAACGGTCTCGACAGCGACGGGGATGGCATTACTTCTGCGCTGATTTCCTTCCCCGGTGTCACGAGTTCGCCGGCACCGCTGCCGAAGGATTATTTCTTCGACGGCTCGATCGGGGTCTACCAGAATACGGGTACCTCAACGGTATGGATTTACCCCAGCATGCGCCGTGGCGGCCGGGCGATCTACGCCTTTGATGTGAGCACGCCAACCAGCCCATCGTTGAAGTGGCGCAAAGGCTGTTTCACCAGCGACACGACCGATGACACGGTTTGCTCGACTGGCTGGAGCGATATCGGTCAAACCTGGTCCAGCCCGCAAATTACTTATCTGCGTGGTTATGTGGATGGCAGCGGATACCAAAAACCGGTTCTGGTCTTCGGCGGCGGTTATGACCTATGCGAGGACACCAACAACCAGACCCGTTGTACCGGCACCCGCAAAGGCGCGAATATCTGGTTCGTGGATGCGAATACAGGCGCCATACTTCGCACCTACCCGACCAATTACAGCGTTCCGGGAGATCTGGCGCTGGTGAAGGACGCCCTTGGTTACTTGAGCTATGTGTATGCTGCTGACAGCGGCGGCTATATCTATCGCATCAATGCCGGAACCACTAATACCACCGGGACCACCTTCACCTCATGGAGCAGCAACAGCAACGCTGGCCAGATCACGCTGGCCAGCATGAGCGAAACCAACCATAAGCGCAAATTCCTCAATGGTCCGTCGGTAGTACCTTCTGTAGACTTCAACGCCATATTGATCGGTTCCGGTGATCGTGAACACCCGCTGGTGAGCGATTATCCCTGTGGTAACCGCTCATCCACGTTTACGCCCACGTCCGGAAATTATGTCACCAACCAGTTTTACATGCTGATGGATACGCCTGCCGGCTACCCCAACCCGGTGATTACTCCCAGCATGCTGGTGGATGTTTCTACAGGCACGTCCACGTCCGCAACCGTATCGGGCACAACGACGATCACCAACGTTTCGGCCGGGGTAACCACTTCCTCAACCAAGGGCTGGAGGTTCAGTTATGGCAATTGCGAGCAGACTGTCAACGAGGCGCTTACCGTCGGTGGATCCACGTTTTTTGGTACCAACACCCCCAGTGGAACCACCGGCAGTTCTTGCGTGGCGAATCTGGGAGTTGCGAAAGGATATGCAGTGGACTTTTTGACCGGCATGGGCTCGGTTGCCGAATATATCGGTGGCGGTATGCCTCCGTCACCGGTTGCCGGGGTAGTTGATGTTGAGGGTGTCAAGGTGCCGTTTTGTATCGGCTGCATCGATCCGACCGAGCCAACGGCATCCGCGCTGCAAGGCAGCAAGGTCAACATCAATCCAAACAGCAGCCGTTTCAGAGCCTATTGGTATATCGAGAACGATTGATTTCTCCACACGAAAGCATCAAGCAGAAAGTAAAAAGCGACCCTTGGGTCGCTTTTTACTTTCTGCAACATATAGCTTGTTTTTTCTTCCAAACGATTACATCTGGCAGGCAGAGCCCTCCCTATGCAACTGCACGTTTGATAAAGCAAATGAATTACTTGACGATCGCCTTCAATTCGCCCTTGGCATAACGGTTGGCCATCGCTTCCAGAGAGATCGGCTTGATCTTGCCTGCTTGACCCGCGCTGCCGAATGCTTCGTAACGCGCCTTGCAGATTGCGCGCATTGCCTTGGTGGTTTCCGCCAGGAATTTGCGCGGATCGAAGTCCTTGGGATTCTGCGCCAGGTAACGGCGGGTCGAGCCGGTGGAAGCCATGCGCAGATCGGTGTCGATGTTCACCTTGCGCACGCCGTGCTTGATGCCTTCGACAATTTCCGACACCGGCACGCCATAGGTCTGTGGCATCGCGCCGCCAAATTCGTTGATGATCTTCAGCCATTCCTGCGGCACCGATGAAGAACCGTGCATCACCAGATGGGTATTGGGAATCCGTGCATGGATTTCCTTGATGCGGCTGATCGCCAGCGTGTCGCCAGTGGGCGGCTTGGTGAATTTGTACGCTCCGTGCGAAGTGCCGATGGCGATGGCCAACGCGTCCACCTGGGTCAGCTTGACGAATTCTGCGGCTTCTTTCGGGTCGGTCAGCAACTGGTCGTGGGTCAGCACGCCTTCGGCGCCATGGCCGTCTTCCTTTTCACCCATGCCGCTTTCCAGCGAGCCTAGGCAGCCCAATTCGCCTTCCACCGACACGCCCACCGCATGCGACATCTCGACGACACGGCGTGTGACGTCGACGTTGTATTCGAACGAGGCCGGCGTCTTGGCGTCTTCCTTCAGCGATCCGTCCATCATCACGCTGGAGAATCCGGATTTGATCGCGTTGACGCATACCGCCGGGGACGCACCGTGATCCTGGTGCATCACCACCGGAATGTGCGGATACATTTCCACCGCTGCCTCGATCAGGTGACGCAGGAAGGGCTCGCCCGCGTACTTGCGCGCGCCAGCGGAGCCTTGCATGATCACCGGACTGTTGGTTTCGTCGGCCGCCTCCATGATGGCCTTGACCTGTTCCAGGTTGTTCACGTTGAATGCGGGCAAGCCGTAGCCGTTTTCCGCCGCATGATCGAGTAGTTGACGCAATGATACGAGAGCCATGTTTTTCTCCTGATAAAAATAAAAAATACTAATGCTTGTGATGATCACCGATGCGCACGATTTTCATCGTGTTGGTGTGCCCGGCCTTGCCCACCGCTTCCCCGACGGTTATCACCACCAGGTCGCCTTCCTTGACTAATCCACGTTCCACAAGTGCCACTTCTGCATTGTGCATCTCTTCCGACTGAACCTTTGCTTTGGAATGAAATGCAATCGGGTGCACGCCGCTGAACAGTGTTACCTTGGTCAGCGTTTCCGGTACCGGTGTCAGCGCGAAGATCGGCACGCCTGCATTCATCCGCGACATCCACAATGCGGTCGAGCCTGACTGGGTCAATGCGACGATCGCTTTTACCTTGAGATGAGCTGCGGCAAACAGCGCCGACATCGCGATGGACTGATCTATGCGCGTAAATTTTTGCGCAACGGTACGGCGGTCTATCGCATGGTCATCATCTTCGCTTTCCGCCTTGAGGCAGATTCGCGCCATTGCCTCGATGGTTTCAACCGGATAATCGCCTACCGCAGTTTCCGCCGACAGCATCACAGCATCGGTGCCATCCAGTACCGCATTTGCCACATCCGATACTTCCGCGCGGGTCGGGATTGGGTTGGTAATCATCGATTCCATCATCTGCGTGGCGGTAATGACCAGGCGGTTTTTCGCACGTGCCATTTTGATCATGCGTTTTTGCAAACCCGGCACGGCAGCATCGCCCACTTCCACACTCAGATCACCGCGTGCAACCATGATGGCATCCGATGCGTCGATAATATCGCTTAATACTGGTATCGCTTCGGCGCGCTCGATCTTGGCCATCAGCAAGCTTTTGCCACCAGCCGCATGCATCAGCTCGCGCGCCAGGCGCATGTCGTCGCCGCTGCGCGGGAACGACACGGCCAGATAGTCCGCCTTGATCAGCGCCGCAGTCTTGATGTCTTCCTTGTCCTTGTCGGTCAGCGCCGGTGCAGTCAGGCCGCCACCCTTGCGATTGATGCCCTTGTTATTTGACAGCACGCCACCGCGAACCACCTTGCATATGACTTGCTCACCCTTGACTTCGCTGACGACAAATTCCAGCATGCCGTCGTTAAGCAGCAGCACCGAGCCTTTGCTGACATCCCGAGGCAGTTCCTTGTAGTCCAGGCCGACGCGCTGCTGGTTGCCCAGTCCTTCCAGGGTCGCATCAAGTATGAAGGTGTCGCCATTGTTCAGGACGATCTTGTCGTTCTCGAATTTGCGCACCCGGATCTTGGGTCCTTGCAGGTCGGCCAGTATACCCACAGTGCGGCCCACCGCCTCCGCTGCAGCTCGCACAACCTCGGCACGCTTCTGGTGATCTTCAGCTGAGCCGTGGGAAAAATTCATGCGTACCAGATCGACTCCGGCGCGTATCATTTTCTCGAGGACTTTCTGTTCACTGGAAGCAGGTCCCAGCGTTGCAACTATTTTTGTTCTGCGTAACATGTGATCCTTATCTATTGGGAGCAGATAGCCAAACCGGCTTTGCTACAAGCAACCTGCTACAACCAACCGGCTATTGACCTGCCCGTTGTTCGAGTATTTCAACCGCGGGCAATTTTTTACCCTCGAGGAATTCCAGGAACGCGCCGCCCGCAGTGGAGATGTAGGACACCTTGTCATAGATATCGTACTTCTGGATCGCGGCTATCGTGTCCCCGCCTCCCGCCAGCGTGAACGCGCTGGTTTCGGCAATCGCCATCGCGATTTTTCTGGTGCCTTCGCCAAACTGGTCGAACTCGAAAACGCCAACCGGGCCGTTCCATACAACGGTTCCCGCCTTCATGATGATATCCGCCAACTCCTGTGCAGATTCGGGGCCGATATCAAAAATCATCTCGTCATCAGCCACATCGTTTGCAGCTTTCAGGATTGCCGGTGTGTTTTCATTGCCTGCAACGAAAGGCGCTTGCTTGCCGACCACAACGTCTTTCGCGATGGGGATACTTGCGCCACGCGCCGACATTTTTTCCAGCAATGCCTGCGCGGTGGGAACCAAATCATCTTCGCACAGCGACTTGCCAACCGGATGACCGGTCGCCTTCAGAAAAGTGTTGGCAATACCTCCGCCGACCACCATTTGATCGACTTTTTCCGACAGGCTTTCCAGCACGGTCAACTTGGTGGAAACCTTGGAGCCGCCGACGATTGCGACCATCGGACGCGCCGGGTTTAGCAACGCTTTGGTCAATGCTTCCAGTTCCTGGGTCAGCAACACGCCTGCCGCCGCAACCGGCGCATATTTCGCCACGCCATGGGTCGAGGCTTCGGCGCGGTGCGCAGTGCCGAAGGCATCCATCACGAACACATCGCACAGGGCTGCATACTTTCTTGCAGTTGCTTCCAGGCTTTTTTTCTCGCCCTTGTTGAAGCGGCAATTTTCCAGCAGCACCAGCTCGCCTTCGGCAACATCAAAACCGCCATCCACCCAATCCCTGATCAGGCGCACCGGTTTGCCCAGTTTGTTGGCGATCACGTTGGCAACCGGCTTGAGCGAATTCTCTTCGGAATAGACACCCTCTTCAGGACGGCCCAGATGCGATGTCACCATCACGCGCGCGCCGGCTTTCCGTGCGAAATCGATGGTCGCCATCGAGGCGGTGATGCGCGCATCCGAAGTTACCTTGCCATCTTTGACAGGCACGTTCAGATCCGAACGGATCAGGACGCGCTTGCCCTTGAGATCAAGGTCGGTCATTTTTATTACTGACATGATTGTTCCTTATTAACAAACTATAAAATACAAAGCGGGCAGGCCTGTCGGGCCCGCCCACTCGTGTGCGGCGAAAGCACTACCCAGTTGCACTCTGCATGCTATTTCGCTACGTGTTTCACCATGCGCATCAGATTACAGGTATAGCCGTATTCATTATCGTACCAGGCCACCACCTTGACGAAGGTCGGATCCAGCGCAATGCCGGCTTCTGCATCGAATACGGACGGCGTGGACTGACCGCGGAAATCGGTGGAAACCACTGACTCACTGGTATAACCCAGAACCCCTTTCAACGGGCCGCTTTCCGAAGCCTTTTTCATCGCCGCACAGATTTGCTCATAGGTCGCATCCTTGTTCAGCTCGACGGTAAGGTCGACCACGGACACGTCGGAGGTGGGCACACGGAAAGCCATGCCGGTCAGCTTGCCTTTGAGCGCTGGCAATACCACGCCGACGGCCTTGGCCGCACCGGTCGAGGACGGGATGATGTTTTCCAGGATGCCTCGGCCGCCGCGCCAATCCTTGCTGGAAGGGCCATCAACCGTTTTTTGCGTTGCAGTCGCCGCATGCACTGTGGTCATCAGGCCGCGCTTGATACCAAAATTGTCGTGCAACACCTTGGCGACCGGCGCCAATGCATTGGTAGTGCAGGATGCGGCAGAAACGATACTTTCGCCCTTGTAGGTTTCGTGGTTCACTCCGAACACGAACATCGGGGTATCATCTTTGGAAGGTGCGGACTGAACCACTTTCTTGGCGCCGGCGTCGATGTGTTTCTGGCAGGTTTCCTTGGTCAGGAAAAAGCCGGTGCACTCGATCACGATATCGACCTTGGCTTCATTCCACTTCAGGTTGGCAGGATCGCGCTCAGCAGTCAGGCGTATGGACTTGCCATTGACGACCAGATCCTTGCCATTCACGGCAACGTCACCATTAAAACGGCCATGCACGGAATCATACTTAAGCATATAAGCCAGGTAATCCGGCTCCAGCAGGTCGTTTATCGCAACGACTTCGATTTCAGGGAAATCTTTTGCCGCAGCGCGAAACACCATGCGTCCAATACGACCAAACCCATTGATACCAACACGAATTGCCATGTTATTACTCCCTTTGATAATTAAAAATTCTTGGCGTTTTACAGTACGCTCTTGACGGCTTTAACCACATTCTCTGCGGTAAAACCGAAGTGCTTGAACAACTCTGGCGCAGGTGCGGATTCGCCGAAGCAATCCATGCCGATCACCGCGCCGTCCAGCCCTACATATTTGTACCATCCACCGGTTACGCCCGCTTCGACTGCGACGCGCTTCACACCCTTGGGCAGCACGCTGTCACGATAGGCTTGGTCCTGCTTGTCAAACACGCTGGTGGAAGGCATCGACACGACGCGCACATTGACGCCACCAGCAGCCAATGTTTTCTGGGCTTCCAGAGCCAATGACACTTCGGAACCGGTGGCGATGATGATTGCCTGCGGTTTGCCTCCCGCTGCTTCGGACAATATGTATGCGCCCTTGCGGATATTGGCGATCTGTGCCGCATCGCGCTTCTGGAAAGCCAGATTCTGCCGGGTGAACACCAGGCTGGTCGGGCCATCCTTGCGCTCGACTGCGGCAACCCATGCAGCAGCTGATTCGACCGTATCGCATGGACGCCACAGTTCCATATTGGGAATGTAGCGCAGCGTTGCTGTCTGCTCGACCGGCTGATGGGTCGGGCCGTCTTCTCCCAATCCGATTGAGTCGTGGGTGAACACATAAATCACGCGCTGCTTCATCAACGCTGACATGCGCAACGCGTTGCGTGCATATTCGGAGAACATCAGGAACGTGCCGCCAAACGGCAGGAAACCGCCGTGCAGGGCCATGCCGTTCATGATGTGCGACATGCCAAACTCGCGCACGCCATAACTGATGTAGTTGCCGGTGCTCTTGCCCCGGATGTGTTTGCAGCCGGTCCAGTTGGTCAGGTTGGAACCGGTCAGGTCGGCGGAACCACCGAGAAATTCAGGCAGCACTGGCGCCAGCGCATTGATGGCATTCTGCGAAGCCTTGCGGGTCGCGATGGTTTCGGCTTTCTCGTTGGTCTTGGCGATTGCCTCGGCAGCATGCGTTTTCCAGTTAGCCGGCAGCTCACCCTTGATGCGACGCTCGAATTCTGCCGCCTCTTTCGGAAACGCGGCTTTGTATTCGGCAAACTTGTTGTTCCACAGTTTCTCCAGGCCAGTGCCCTTGGTGCGCGCATCCCATGCCTCATAGACATGCTTGGGTATCTCGAACGGGGGGTATTTCCAGCCTATATGCTCTCGTGTCGCAGCCACTTCAGCATCACCTAGTGCCGCACCGTGCACGTCGTGGGTATCGGCCTTGTTCGGGGAACCCGCGCCTATGATGGTCTTGCAGCAGATCAGCGTCGGTTTGTCGGTGACCTTCTTGCCAGCGTTGATCGCGGCATCGACCGCCTCTGGATCGTGCCCCTGCACTTCAACAACGTGCCAGCCGTAAGCCTCGAAACGTTTGCGCGTGTCGTCGGTATACCATCCCTCGATGTGTCCGTCGATGGAGATGTTGTTATCGTCCCAGAACGCGATCAGCTTGCCCAGACCCCAGGTACCGGCCAGCGCACAGGCTTCGTGAGAGATGCCTTCCATCATGCATCCGTCGCCCAAGAACACATAAGTGTGGTGATTAACGATCTCGTGGCCGGGCTTGTTGAATTCCGCTGCCAGCAACTTTTCCGCCATCGCCATGCCCACTGCGTTGGTAATTCCCTGACCGAGAGGACCGCCAGTGGTTTCGACCCCAGGCGTATAGCCGTACTCGGGATGGCCGGGTGTCTTGGAATGCATTTGGCGAAAACGCTTCAATTCTTCTATCGGCAGGTCGTAGCCGGACAGGTGCAACAACGCATAGATCAGCATCGAACCGTGGCCATTGGACAACACGAAGCGGTCGCGGTCGGGCCACTTGGGGTTGACCGGATTATGGCGGAGATGGCGGTTCCATAACACTTCGGCGATTTCTGCCATGCCCATCGGAGCTCCCGGATGACCGGAGTTGGCCTTTTGCACGGCATCCACTGCCAGCATGCGGATCGCGCCGGTAATGTCATTGAACTTGGGTGGGGTGATGCTACGCGTTACGGCCATTTCGTGTTACCTCTTAAACATCCCTGTGGGATTGGTTGTCTGAATGGCGCCTCTAAAAAGTGAATTTCTATGGCGCCCGGATATATTTGGGTCGGCAATTATGCCGCAGCACCCCGATTAGGGCAACCGCCACGGTATCGAAATGCCTTCAGGATTCGCCTTCGCCGCCCTTTTTGGGGAATTTAATGCCCAGTTGCTTCAATTTTCGATACAGATGAGTGCGCTCCAGGCCAATTTTTTCGGCTACCCGGGTGACATTGCCCACTTCCTTGCGTAAATGGTAATCGAAATATATTGCATCAAAATGATCGCGTGCGGCGCGCAACGGCAAATCAAGCGAGAGGGGAAATTGTTGGACTTTTCCCTCGATGCTCAAAGCCAAATTCTGGCTTTGCTCACCAGCAAGATGCATATGTGACTTGGGAGAGCCCTCCTTGATAGCCCTGGCCACCGTGTCGAGCAGTTTTTGCAGTGCAATTGGTTTTTCCAGGAAATCCATCGCACCGATACGTGTCGCTTCGACCGCTGTCTCAATAGTTCCATGGCCAGACATCATCACGACCGGCATGGTTAACAGATCCTGCTCGACCCACTCCCTGAGCAGGGCCACCCCATCGGTATCCGGCATCCAAATATCGAGCAGCACCAGGTCCGGCTCATGATCGTTCCGGTATGCGCGGGCCTGATCTGCATTTTCGGCCAGATGAACCTGGTAGCCCTCATCAAACAGGATTTCCGATAATAATTCACGTATGCCGATCTCATCATCCACCACCAATATCTGTTTGCTGCTCATCACACCTCCTCAGCCAGCGGCAGAACAATACTGACGCACGCTCCACCAGCCGCTTTATTTTCAATGGCAATATGTCCGCCATGCTCTTCAACGATTTTTCTCACAATAGCCAAACCCAAGCCAGTACCTTTGATCTTGGTCGTCTTGTACGGCTCGAAGGCACTGGACAGCACATTCTCGGAAAATCCCGCACCGTTATCCTCAACATGCAGATGAATCTTGCCTTTGCTTGTTTCGGTATGTAGTGTTATTTGCGGTTGGCCAATTCCCTGTAACGCGTCCTGCGCGTTCTGCAACAGGTTGTGGATGACCTGGCGCAGACCTGTGGCATCACCGTTGATTTCACTCTTTGCCGCTTCCAGATTCAGCATGATCGGGATGACATTCGCCTCATACAGACCCAGCACCTCCTTGATCAGTTTGTGTAAATCCAGGTGCGTCAATTTCATTGCCGGACCGCGCGCATAATTGGCGAAGTCATTCACCATGCTTTTCATCGCAGCAACCTGGCTAACGATGGTTTGTGTAGAACGCCGCAAAAGCTTTGCGCCACTTTCATCAAGTTTGTTGCTGAGTTTATGCTGCAAGCGCTCCGCCGAAAGCTGGATCGGGGTCAGCGGGTTTTTGATCTCATGCGCCAAGCGGCGCGCCACCTCGCCCCAAGCAGCCTGCCGTTCCGCCTGCAACAGATAGCTGATATCGTCGAACACGACCACATAGCCCGCTCCCGAACCTGTTGGCAGTCGTGTACCGCGAATCAACAATATTTGATTACCATTCTTGCTCAGCCGCTCTATTTGCCGCTGCCATTCGCCATTGGGAGTTTCGGTGAAGGCTTCACTGATGGTGTGGCAAAACGAACTGAGCAGTGCGAATCTTTCTGCAATCTGCGCCAGACTCATGCGCTGCATTTCGTTCAATGGTGCCCCAAGAATCTGCACTGCACTGGTATTCACCGAGCGTAATTGCAGATTATCGTCGAGCCCCAGCACGCCCGAGGAAAGGTGGGTCAACACGCTTTCCAGATACCCCTTGGCACGCATCACCTGGTGTTGCTGCAATTCACTGGCGATCTTGGCATCCGACAATTGGCGTATCATCTGGTTGAACAAACCCGTTAATGCACCCAGCTCGTCACTGCTGCGTATCGGATACTGCCCGGTAAAATCACCTTGAGCCACTGCCCGCGTTCCATCCGCCAGTGCCTCAAGCGATGAACCGAATCTTTCGCTGAGAAAAAATGCCGCTGATACCGCTGTCAGCATTACGACCAACATGGAGAGCGTCAGCGTAATCGCATACAACCGCTTCAGCCCGAGCCGCGAGAAAGTGAGTTCCTGATAATCGCGATAAACAGCCTGGACAGTCTCGGCATCCTCCTCGATCTGTTTCGGCACCGGCTGGGTAAATTGCAGTACATATCGCACACCACCACGCGCCTTTGAATCCACCGTTACCAGCGTGCGTAGCGACAACCCTTTGTCCCGCTGAGTGTCAATCACCGCATATTCGCCCTTGTCCAGCGTCTGCCTCATCAAGAGGTCATCAGGCAAATCTAGCAGACGAGCATTACCACCGGAAGAGAACGCTATCAAATTCCCGTCTATAGTGAACAATGCCGCTTCCTGCGCCACTTTCTCATCCACCAACTGGTCTAGTGCCTGCTGATATCGTCCCGGGTGTTTTTCGGCAAGCAACAAGGCGGTGAATTTGGCTTTTTTTGCAAGCTCGTTCAAACTGTTATCGAGCCCGCTTCTACCCAGATTGAGGCCGCCTTCCAAGGCTTTTTCAACGCGCACGTCAAACCACGATTCAATGCTCTTGTCCAGAAATTGCACCGATACCGCATAAATCAAAATGCCCGGCAACACTCCTATCAGCGTAAAAAAAATCACCAAGCGCAAGGTCAGTCTGGCGCCGAATACCTTGTTCTTCAGTTTGTCGCGCAAGCGCAACAACTGATAGCCGACCAGGCACACCAGACTCAACGCCAGCAAGCCAGTCAAGGCCAGCAATGCGTAATAATTGAAGGAAAAAACCTCTGTGTTGGCGCTGCTGCCTGACAACAAGGCAAGCAATCCAACAGCGAGCACCACGCTGAAAAGGATCAGGTTTTTCACTGTGTCATCACTCCGCCTCGGTAGTGCTGCTCACAGGCATGTCAGCCGGGCTTATTTCCCACCGGTGCCAATCCGAGTTGAGCGTCCAATCGCTGCCGGACAATGCGTTCATCTGCAACAGCTTTGGAAGTTGCTCATTGTCCAGTCGCAACCTCACCGATGCCACGTAGTTGCCTTCTCTTTTTATCCAT
>Ga0224495_10000250_pt1 | contig 44006 bp, 49 predicted proteins | sample SF_Jul11_sed_USG_FD_168128 | JGI IMG/M metagenome (GOLD analysis project Ga0224495, IMG submission 168128) | Sediment microbial communities from San Francisco Bay, California, United States - SF_Jul11_sed_USGS_4_1 | ecosystem: Environmental > Aquatic > Marine > Sediment | place: USA: California...
CTTTTCATGGGGCTTCTCCTCAATACTTGTTTTTGCTAAATCAGCATTGATTGAAGCCCCGTTTTCAGGGCAACAAAAAAGTAACCTATCTCCCCGGACTGAAGAAATTTTGATTTTTTTTTAATTGCATTTCCTGAAAAGATAAAAAATATGCCGTTATGAAAATTGAACTTAAAGTTGAATCTCTCAAATCCAGATTTGCCATAATAACATTCGCATTGATTGCCATCGGTTTTCTTGGACTGCTTGGCTCATATTTAAATGTAAATATAGGATTTTTAAATGACATATTTTTTATATTTAAAACTTCTGGAGTAGTCGGTTTAATTTTACTTTCGTTTGTGTTTCTGGAATTGTTCAGCTACTTTGGTTTTGATCAGCATAAAAGCATGGGTATGCTGATGGGAGTTATGGTGGCAGTCTCTTTCATCATTGTAAGTGTAAAACTCAATGTTCTTCACTCTATCGAAGAGTTTTCTATAGATGCAAGGTTTCGTTTATCTGCTCTTGAGATTCAAAGCAAGGATGTTTCAAAAGGGGTTGTTTTATATCAACCCAATAAAGATGCTCACCCGGCTATTGAAATTGTTGGTATTGATCAGGCTACTGTTAATTACTATCAGGGATTTCCATTACCATGGAAATATTATGCAGATCTTTTATCTGCATTGCATGGTTCCAGATTAAAGACGGTAATGTTCGATATTTTTTTCCTCGATGAAATAAAGAATAATTATGGACTTCTTTCGTTGATAGATAATGTGCGCTATGATATTTTGAAATCCATTTATGGAGGGCAAGAGAGCGGTTTATCAATACCTTATTCAACGATGTTAAAATCAAATGCCTATTTAAGTGAAAAAATCCGTGCTATGGGTACGGTTACCATGGACTACCCGTTTGAGATTACCCGGATCTCTGATGATCTGGCCAATGATACGGAGTATCAAAAGAGGCTGGAAAGTTTAAGCAAGTATGAAATTATAAATGTTGTACCTACAGAATATGATAACTACACAGAGTGGGTAAACCACCCAGAACCTCCGATATCCTCGATTGGCGGAGCTTCTGCTGGAATGGGATATGCGAATATACGGAAAGAAGAAACTGGAGTAAACCGAACGGTACCTCTTGTTATTAAATGGAATAACCGTATCTATCCATCTATCGACCTCGTTATGGCCGCGGAATATTATGGGGTGGATATGCAGAAAGATATTGAGGTAAAACTTGGTTCATATGTTAAAATTAAAAATATTTCACCCGAAAAAGTCAAGATCGGGGTAATCGGTGATGAACGTGATTTAATGGAGAAACCAAATAAAGACAGAGAGGTAACAATTCCAATCGACGAAGAGGGTTTTATGTGGATCAAATTTATTGGAGGTCCATGGTCTTTTCCTTCTTACTCATTTGTTGATCTGGCAACAGCTCCTCCTAATACATTCAGTGGTGATAATGACCCTTTTGCTAATAAAATTTTACTGGTAGCTATGTATTATGCAACGGGAGTTGCAAAAGATATTCACAGCAGCCCTTTTGGAGATATGGCAGGTATTGAGCACCATGCGAATGCCTTGAATACCATATTAACGCAAAACTTTTTATATGTTGCACCATCCTGGTTTAATTATCTGATACTTATTGCAGTTGGATTAATACTTGGGTATGTTGTTCCCAGATACAATATTAAAGTTGTTTTAATCACTTCAGTAATTATTGCAATTTTATTTACAGTTGAGGTTTTCTTTGTATTTAATAAGTTTAATTTTATCCATACTTTTTTTGTACCTTATATTCAGATGGTTCTTACTCTGATTACCATTACAGGATATAAAGTGTTAACTGAAGAAGAAAATGTAAAGTATATTCGTTCGACCTTTTCCAAATTCGTGTCGAAAGATATCGTTAATGAGCTTTTGGCCAATCCAGAGGCTTTGAAGCTTGGTGGTGAAAAAAAAGAGCTATCGATATTTTTCTCAGATGTTCGTGGTTTTACGACTATCTCGGAATCGTTAACCCCGGAAGATCTGGTTTTGCTGCTGAATGATTATTTGTCTGTGATGACAGAAACCATTATTGATTACAAGGGTACCATTGATAAGTATATGGGTGATGCAATTATGGCATTCTGGGGTGCTCCTTTGCAATTGAAAGAGCATGCCTATTATGCCTGTGTCGCTTCTCTGAAACAATTACAGCAACTTGAAGTATTGAAAGCCAAATGGAGAGAGCAGGGATGGCCTATCATTGATATAGGAATTGGAATCAACACGGGCTTTGCGGTTGCCGGGAATATGGGTTCGAACCATAGAATGGATTATACTGTAATGGGTGATACCATTAACCTGGGTTCACGTCTGGAAGGTACCAATAAGGTATACGGAACCCGAATTATTATTTCTGAATATACCTATGAGAAGGTAAAAGACAAGGTAATCACCCGTGAACTCGATAAGATTAAAGTTAAAGGTAAGACAGAGCCTGTAACAATTTATGAGTTAATCGATATTATCAAGCAGGATGATTTTGATATTTATACTAAACTTTTATAAGTTTAGTATAAATTACAGAGCGTATATATCGGCTGAAGCAATCTCACTTACAGGGACCTTCAGCCCCTCTTCTTCGCCGTAATACATTACAATGTTTTCGTTGACCATTTTGCGACGGCCGTTCAGTTTTACTTTTTTTCCATCTTTCATGTGAAAGACGATCTCGAGGTTAGTGTGTTTGAGGTATTTTTCCAGGTTTTTTGCAAATTCGCTCTTTTTTTTCATTGATTTTCCTTTTTTTGTAAGATATTATGTCGTTTTGTACAAGTTATCTGATTATCGTCAGATTTTTAAAAAGGGATAGAAAAATTTTTTAAGGACTGTTAAAAAAACCCGGAATCCTGGTTTTACATTTCGTACAACTACCTTTATCGAATAAATGGTTCTGCACTATGTGATAACCCCTTCTTTCTATTAACAATGATTTGCAAGAGTGGCAATATGTGCTGTTTGTTTTATTATCGATTATATTTCCACAATAAATATAACGCAGTCCCTCTGATAAGGCAATCTCCCGCGCTTTAATGAGTACTTCGGGTGAGGTCTGAGAAATTCTGGTAAGCTTGTAGGCGGGATGAAATGCACTGAAGTGCAAAACAGTATCACTTCCGAGATTGTGATAAATCCACTTGCTTAAATTATGCAGATCACTTTTTGAATCATTCAGGCCAGGTATAACCAGGTTGGTAATTTCAAGCCATGTCTGGGTGTTTTCGCGTATACAACTTAAAGCGTCTAAGACTGGTTTGAGGGTTGAGTCAGTATATTTTTGATAAAATGTGTTATTGATGGATTTTAAATCAATATTTGCTGCATCAATATGCTTAAAAAGCTCTCTGGCTGGTTTTTTATTAATATATCCAGAGCTGACCAGAACTGTTTTTATGTTATTTTCCCGAAGTAAAATTGCTGAATCCACCACATACTCTATTGCTGTAATGGGTTCATTATAGGTAAAGGCCACCGATAGACATCTGTATTTTTGAGATAATGCTAATATATCTTCCGGAAAAAGTTTAATAGGTTCTGCAGGGTTGTTTTTGTTCTGGGAAATGGACCAATTTTGGCAAAATTGGCATGCCAGATTGCACCCAATAGTACCTAGTGATAAAATCGAGGATCCGGGATAAAAGTGATAAAGTGGTTTTTTTTCCATTGGATCGACGTTAAAACCACTGGTTTGTCCATACCATGAAAGCTGAATTATTCCGTTAATGTTTTTCCGAATTTGGCAAAAACCACTTTCTCCTTCACTGATAATGCAACTTCTGGGGCAAAGTAAACACATTGCCTTGTCATCTTTAACATTCGTTGATAATTTGGTATTCAATTCAATCTTCATCTCTTTTTTCATTGACATTGTACTTTATATTTTTAACTTACATATTTAAATACATTTATGCCAATAGTCATAAGAAATCCAGCCGTTTCAGGATATTTTTATCCTGAAAAGCCAGAAGAGTTAGCAGGGCAGATTGAAAGTTTTCTGGAGAATTGCACTTTAAAGCCCTTCCAGGAAAATGCGAAAAAACCAAGAGCATTGATTCTTCCCCACGCTGGTTATCTATACTCTGGACCAATTGCTGCAGCTGGTTTTTCCACATTATTAAATTATGCAGATCAATACGATGATATTGTTGTTATTGGCCCTTCTCATAGAGTGTATTTTGATGGAATTGGTCTGTTTAGTGGAGACTATTTTCAAACTCCTTTGGGGAATATCCCCATTAATAAAGAAAATAATCAAAAGTTAATTGCCGGTTTTTCGGCTCAATACCAGAATGATGCCCATAGCAAAGAGCACTCCATTGAGGTAATGCTTCCGTTTTTGCAAAAGATTTTAAAAAAAGAGTTTTCTCTGACCCCGATATTATGCACAAAAGTGAACCCGGTGATTATCGGTGAGATGATATCCAAGTTTCTGGAAAACGAACGAACCTTGATTATTGCAAGTAGTGACCTGAGTCATTACAAGGATTACTACAATGCAAGGGTTACAGACAGAGAAACGAGTAATTTAATTTTGTCTATGGATTACAATCAAATTACAGAAAATATGACTTGTGGTAGAGCTGCTGTAAGGGGACTATTGGTAGCAGCCCAAAAAGAAAAAATGCATATTGATCTTGTTGATCTGAGAAATTCTGCGGATATTGTTCAAGCTGATTATGATAAAGTTGTTGGATATGGTTCTTTTCTCTTTTATTAATGTATAGTAGTGAAGATCAATTATTTTTATTAAGTTTAGCCAGAGAAGTAATTTATAAAAAATGTACCAATGAAGTTCTACCTGAAATTAATATAGGTAAGCTCAATAAAGAGCTGAGAGAGAAAAAAGCAACATTCGTTACTTTAAAAAATAATGAAAGACTGCGTGGTTGCATAGGCAACCTTTTTCCTCATCAGGAATTAGTTTTTGATGTTATGCATAATGCACTTTCGGCTGCCTTTCATGATGAGAGATTTTCACCGGTTCGATTTGATGAATTGGGTGGTTTAACTATTGAGATTTCGGTTTTATCTTTGCCGATCGAAGTAAGTTTTCGTTCGGAGCAGGATTTGGTACAATCTCTGGTAGTGGGGGAGGATGGAGTATTGTTGAAAGATAAAAATTTTCAGGCAACATTTTTACCCTCTGTCTGGTCACAAATTCATGATAAAGAGATGTTTCTTCGGGAATTGAAGGAAAAAGCAGGTCTTTCACCGCAATACTGGTCTGAAACTATTCGTATCTGGAAATATCATGTAGATAAATTTTCAGAATAATATATGAACTCAATCCCCCTGATAAATCCTTATCTGAATGAACAGTTTGAAAACTATGTTTTAATTGCCGGAGGGCCATCCCTTGATTACTGGCTCAATGAAATTGAAGAACTGTCTCTTCAAAACACTCTTTTTTTTTTAACAGATGTAGTTGCGCTAAAATTCATTCAAAAATACCAGAAAACCAGACGGATAATTTTTTCTCTTGAATCGCGTATGCATATTTATTTAAAAGGGCTTGAAGATGAAAATATTGCTTTTTATTACAAAGCAAACAAAGGAAATGTTGATTTTTCCAGAAACCGGATTTTTCTTTTTCATTTTGATTTCGATCCAGATATTGAGTCTTCAACTAGAATTTCTTCTCCGGGAACTGTTGCAGGCGCAATTTTTTATTGGGTTTTAAGTGAGTTCTTTAAAAAATCTGAACGAACAAAATTGCATTTATTTGGTCTCGATTTGGCCTATCCGGATAACCAGATGTACAACAGGTTGAGTAGAAGTCATTACAAAGATTCTTATTGGGATCGAAAAGAAAAATCAGAGTGGATTATGGTTTTAAAGAGGAGTGCCTGGGTAATTTCCAGAGGAGATTTTTTAATTAGAACTTCTCAGGAGTTTAAAAGCACAAAGGAAAATCTGGAGATTCTCATTGAAAAATGGGGGAAAAAAACAGAGATCTATGACTATTCACCCCTGGGAATTGGGAATAGTTATGTAAAAAAAATGAGTAAAACCTTTTTTTAGTGAAAATTTTGGGACATAATCCGATATTATGTTTATGATTCAGGTATCAAGATTAAACGGATCCGAGTATTATCTAAACCCAAATTTGATTGAAACAATGGAGGCCACTCCAGATACCATTTTGACTTTAGTCTCGGAAAAAAAATTAATTATAAAAGAAAGTTGTACCGAAATAAAGAAGAGAATAATTGAATATAATAGAAAAATTTTTATTGAAAAAAGTGAAATATAGAGGTTCGGCACAAACATTTTTTACTTGTAATTTTTATAAAAAGTATATATCCTGAAAGAGGTTGGAGGGTTTATGGCGGATGATGATATAATTAATGATGAGCAGGATGAAGACCTGCTGGCCGGTGCTCCGATATCTACAGGACGGTCAAAGTTAATAATGATTCTTATGTGGGTCGCAGGAGCTATTGTTGCGATTCTTTTAATGGTATTAATTTCCTATTTAATAGCTAAAAAAGTCAAGTCTGATGCATACAGGGAAGAGCAGAATATAGTCATTGCACCAGCCCCGCCGCCTCTTGCAACATTCCGTTTTCAAAAGGAATTCAGAGTAAGTACTGCAGATATTGATGAGTCCCATTTTATTCAGTTGACGTTATCATTTGGTTATGAAACGGATAACAAGAAACTGGAAATGGAGTTAAGTCAGAGAACCGCTCAAATGATGCATATAATTAATATCATTCTCGGAGGGAAAAAAAAGTCAGATCTTCTGACGCCCATTCAAAAATTGAACCTGGCTGAAGAGATAAAATCGCAAATAAATATGATATTCAGTGATGGAAAAATAGATGAGGTCTATTTTGAAGAGCTGATTGTGAGCTAATGCAGGAATAAGAAATGGGAGATGCTTCGTTATCACAAGAGGAGATTGATGCCCTTTTAATGGGTGCAGATGATTTTGATGAGACTCCTGTTGAGCAACCGGTTTTTAATATTGATGCAGTAGAAGAAGACAAAGAGGCGGTTGATTTTGAGCCGGCTTCAGCGAGTTTGGCTGATATTTCAGCAGCATTTAATCTGGCCATGCAGGCAGCAAGCAACTCTGCTTCTGTACTTGTAACCAGAAAAATTCTAATCAATAATTGTAATATTGAAGAGGTTGAAAAAAATAATGTTACAGGATCTGTTCTTCCGGATTCCATAATAATATCAATTTCCATCGGTGCGTATCAGAGTGCATTTATTTTTGATAGCAGCATAGCTAAAAAAATATCAATGTATATGATGGGTTCTGATGAAGAGCCTCCTGAGCTTGATGATGCTTATTTATCTACTCTGAGCGAATTGTGTAATACTATTTTATCATCAATTTCAAATAATTTGTCAGGAAAGTTCAAGGATGATATGATGCCCGGAGTTCCCCAGGCAATTATATTTAAAAACACCGATGACTTCCCGGGTTTTAATACAGAAAAGTTATACCGTTTTAATTATGATCTTGAGCTTGAGGGAGAAGGCAAGTTCATGCTTTCTCATCTTATTGATTCAAATGGAGTTGATCTCTGGCTGGAAAATTTTAAATTACCAGTAACTTCCGAAAAGCCCGCCAAAAAGGTTGATGAAGAAGATGATGAATTTTCGATTCCGCCCCAGGCTCCCTCTTATACTCCTTCACCCAGGGAATATCGAAGTTCTCAGCCGCCGTCTGGATCCCAGACAGTGCCCACTATAAATGCAGTAACGCTGCCAAGTTTAAGCAGTACTTCTGGAATTATTAAACAGGGACAAATGTCATCTATTGATATTATTACTGATGTTCAGATGATATTGACAGTGGAACTGGGCCGAACCAAAAAATTTATTAAAGATATTCTGGGTCTGGGAGAAGGTTCAATTATAGAGCTTGATAAACTTGCCGGAGAGCCGGTTGATCTTCTGGTTAATGCTAAATTAATTGCTAAAGGTGAAGTAGTAGTTATTGATGAAAATTTTGGAGTCAGGGTTACTGATATAGTTGGTCCTGCGGAGCGTTTGGCCCGCCTGACCTCTTAGTACTAATTTAAATAAGGAGAATATATGAGCCAGATGATGGGACAAAATTCAAATAATCTTGATCTGTTAATGGATGTGCAGGTTGTTTTAACAGTGGAACTTGGTCGTACCAAAAAATATGTAAAAGATATTTTGTCACTTGGTGAGGGCTCAATTCTGGAGCTGGACAAGCTTGCGGGAGAACCAGTGGACTTATTTATTAATGGTAAGCTGATAGCCAAAGGCGAAGTGGTTGTGATCGATGAAAATTTTGGTGTTCGCGTAACAGAAATTGTCAGTCCGGCTGAAAGAATTGCCAGTTTATCTATCTGATTAATTAATCGCCATAACAGATACTTCATTTGAAAAAGTGGAGTAAGTATCATAAATGCTGTGAGCTTTGATTTTAAAGAAGTAATAAACCCCGGGTTCAAAGGGGATGTAATTTGTTGAGACGTTTCCGGAAAGATCAAGTCGTGTATCCATATAGAGGGTCAATGTTACTTCCACAGGAGATGTGAGGTTAAAGTCTGCAGCAGAGTGAATAAATGTTGGGAGCGCCCCATTCATGGTATAGGGTTGAAGAGGTGCAGTGGTGACTACCTCTCCTGTACTTTCTCTGGTAATGTAAAGGTTATAACCATCAAATATATCTTCTGAATTTTGAACGAAATACGAAATTTTAAATTTACTTCCGGGGAGTGGAAATACATTAAATCCGGCTGGTGTCGCCAGTTTTTGATTTTTATTATAATTTATTCCCTGCGAACAGTGGATAAAAAATAATAAAAGTAGAAGAAAATTTTTCATTGGCAAAATCTTTATAGAACTTCAAAAAGCGGCATGATGTAAACAATATTTTGGATTATCTTAAATAATAGTTTTATATTTAAATTATTTAAAAACTTTGGCATATGATTCTGAAAAAAATGCGAATGCTTACACAGCCAGATGATGTAACTTGTGGGCCAACGAGTCTTCATTCAGTTTATAACTATTATAATTACGATATTGAATTAGGCCAGGTAATTAAAGATGTAAATTTTCTGGAAGGCGGGGGAACGCTTGCTGTTTTTCTGGGAATTGATGCAATTAAAAAAGGATTTAAGGTAACTTTATATTCCTATAATTTAAAAATTTTTGATCCTTCATGGCGTGATCTTCCTTCAGTTGAAATAATTGAGAAATTACAGAAACAGCTCGAATACAAAAGTGGAAAAAAATTTCGGGATGCCGTAGGGGCCTATATAAATTTTTTATCAATAGGAGGAACTTTGAAATTTGATCCTCTTACCAGAGAGCTGATTGAAAAGTATATTACCAGAAATATTCCCATACTGACGGGTTTAAGTGCAACGTATTTATATCAATCCAAGCGAGAGTATACCAATGCAAAAAATGTTGCAATTGCTGATGATGTGAAAGGATATGCGACAGGTCATTTTGTGGTAATTTGTGCGATAAAACCAGATGAAAAGGTTGCAATTCTCGATCCTTATTTTGAAAACCCCATATCCCAGGAGAGTTATTATGAGGTTGAATTTTCCCGTTTATTAAATGCAATTATGCTGGGCGTGATAACTTACGATGGAAACTTGTTAATTATAGAAAAAAAATGAAAAAATATATTGTAGTAAATAATCCTAAAAATTGGCATATCAGTATTGAGGGTGTGGAAGTAGTCTCGGTTCGTAACTATTTGACAGACACTTATTTTGCATCTTTAAAAAATATCAGGGTTTTTAACCTCAGCAGGGAATATCGTTATCAGTCAAAAGGTTATTATGTATCTCTTCTTGCCGAGGCAAGAGGTCATAAAGTGATCCCGTCAGTAAAAAATATTCAGGATATGAAAGCTCCTGCAATTGTGCGTATTTTATCAGATGAATTGGATATACTGATTCAGAAATCTTTAAAAAAATTATCTTCAGAGAGTTTTGATTTAAGTGTATATTTTGGAAAAAATATTTCACCTCAATATGATAAATTATGCCAGGAACTTTATCTGCTTTTTCAGGCTCCATTATTCAGAGTGAAGTTTGGATTTAATGGAAAAAAATGGATTATACAGGGAATCAAGACGATTCCATTTAACGAAGTATCAGAGTCCCATATGGAATATCTCAACCATTTTGCTCTGGAATATTTTAGCCGAAAAAGATATTATCCGGCGAAAGAGGATCCTTATATTTATGATCTTGCCATATTGATAAATCCCGAAGAAAAATCTCCACCATCTGACAAGGGGGCATTAAACAAATTTGTTTTAGCTGCAGAAAAACTTGGGTTCAGTGTGGAGTTTATTACTAAAAATGATTATAGCCGGGTAAGTGAATTTGATGCTCTTTTTATCAGAGAAACAACTTCGGTCAATCATCATACGTATAGAATTGCACGAAGGGCTCAATCAGAGGGGCTGCCTGTAATTGATGATCCGGATTCGATATTAAAATGTACAAACAAGGTTTATCTGGCGGAGCTTTTATTTAATGCTGATGTACCAGCCCCCAAAACAATTATAGTTCATAATGAAAATGTTGATTCTCTTGTAAATGAGATGGGATATCCAATTGTTTTAAAATTGCCCGACTCATCGTTTTCACAAGGGGTAATCAAGGTTACCAACAAGGATGAACTTGATGTTGAGACAGAGAAAATGTTTGCAATTTCTGACTTGATTATTGCGCAGGAATATATTCCTACAGAATATGATTGGCGCATAGGGGTGCTGGATAACAAGATTTTGTATGCCTGTAAATATTTTATGGCCAGAGGCCACTGGCAGATTTATAACTGGAAGAATCCTAAAAAAGATGAACTATATGGAGAATATGAAACTATTCCTGTTGAAGAGGTTCCCCAAAAGGTTTTAGATATTGCATTGAAGGCGGTTAAACTTATCGGTAATGGATTATATGGGGTTGATATTAAAGAGTATCAGGGGAAGGTTTTTATTATTGAAATAAATGATAATCCAAATATTGATCTTGGTGTAGAAGACAAAATCATTAAAGATAATTTGTACTTATCCATAATTAAATCTTTGAAAAACAGAATTGAAAAAAGAGCAGGGATTAATCTAAATGGCTAAAAATCAATCTTATTTATTGCTTGAATACTTTGGAATAGAACTGGAGTATATGATCGTAGATAAAGATACTCTGGAGGTGAAAAACATAGCCGACAAATTGCTGGCTGACGTGAATGATGGCATCGTTCAATCAGATTTTGAAAATGGTAATGTAACATGGTCAAATGAGCTGGCCGCTCATGTTGTTGAATTGAAGTCAACAACTCCTGACATGGCCATTTTTAAGTATTCAAAACCCTTTGCTGAAAATATAAGAAAAATAAATAGAATATTGTCGGAATTTAACTGCAAGCTGATGGGGACTGCCATGCACCCATTTATGAATCCTCAAAGCGATTCAGACCTGTGGGCCCATGAGGATCATGAGATTTATCAGGCCTATAATAAAATTTTTAATTGTAAAAGTCATGGTTGGACAAATTTGCAAAGTACTCATTTAAATATTTCTTTTAGCGGAGATCATGAGTTTTCCCAGCTTCATTGTGCAATTCGTCTGATTCTGCCATTGTTGCCTGCAATTTCAGCCTCATCTCCGGTTATGGATGGTATCTATACAGGTTTTGCAGATAATCGTCTTGAAGTTTATCAGAATAATCAGCATATAATTCCTTCCATTGCAGGAGATATTATTCCAGAGGATATACATACGGAATTTGAGTATAATGAACTTATTTTGAAAAAAATTAAAAATGATATTTATCCTTATGATAAAGAGGGAATTTTAAATCCTTATTTTTTAAACTCAAGAGGGGCTATTGCACGGTTTGACAGAGGGTCAATAGAGATCAGATTGCTTGATGTACAAGAGGCACCGATTGCGGATCTGGCCATTCTGGAATTGATTGTTGCAACGATAAAGATGGCTGTAGCAGGTAAATTAATAGATACCAGTATAAAAATAGATTCAAAGAAATTGAAGAAAATTTTATTTGATGCTGCAAAAGATGCAGAAAATGCCATGATAATTGATCAGGAATATTTAGCTTTGTTTAATATTTCTGAAAAAAGCTATAAAGCTGGAGAGTTATGGCGCCATATTTTTAACACGGTCAGAAAAGAGGGCAATGTTTATTTGTCTGAAGGAAGTGAAGAAATACTCGATAAAATTTTAAAAAGAGGAACCCTTTCTACTGTGATCATACAAAAATTGGGCAAAGATTTTTCAAAGGATCAGCTCATTGCTATTTATAATGATTTATCAAATAGCCTTGAAAAAAATCAAATATTTTCATGAACAAACTTGTTTTGAGCTGCGAACATTACACGAACCAGATTCCGGAAAAATATAACGATTTTTTTTTAAACGCAACAGAAGTTTTACAAACTCATGAGGCTTTTGATATTTATGCTGCAGAAATTTACAAAGAGATTGCCGATAGATTTGATTTTTTTATTCATGGAGTTTGCAGCCGTCTTTTAATTGATTTCAACCGCTCATTATCGAACAAAAATCTTTTTTCGTTATATAGCCGCAACATGACACCAGAGTATAAAAAAGATATTCTCGAAACATTATATTTACCTTATCGAAATAAAACCATGGATGTGATTGAAGGATATTTAATAAAGGGATTTAATGTTTTGCATGTTTCCCTTCATACTTTTACACCATTCTGGAAAAACCAGTATCGTAATTGTGACATTGGTATTCTCTATGATCCTTCGGTTGGTAGAGAAAAAAAATGGGCAAACTTTTTATCAGAGCATATAAGAATGAATCTACCAGGTTTTAAAATCAGAAAAAATTATCCTTATAAGGGAATTAGTGATGGGCATGCAACGAATTTAAGAAAACGTTTTGAAAATCAGACCTATTCAGGTATTGAACTGGAATTTAATCAGGCAGTTTGTCCTTCGCTTCTTGAAAAATCTCATATATTAAAAGAAATTTTTCAAAATGCCGTTATAGAATAATTCTATAATCGCCGTTTATCGGGTTAATCTTTTTTTATAAAAAGCAGCTGATTTTTTAAAAAGATTATATTTAAAATGGACTCCAATAAAGAATATTAGTATATTCTAATTTATGAATAGTGCAGTAAGAGAGATTAACAGTTCAGAGTTTGAATCAGAGGTAAAAAATCATCAGGGTATATGTATACTTGATTTTTACTCTACAGAATGCCCTCCTTGTGAAGCTCTTGCACCGAAACTTGATTCTATAGCGCACAAGTTTGAAGGTAGTATAAAAGTTATAAAAATATATAGACAAGAAAACCGGGAGCTGGCAAACTCATTGTCGGTTAGTTCAAGCCCAACTCTTGTTTTTTTCAAGGACGGGAAAGTTCAGGAAGGAACTTTGGCCGGGGGAATTAAGAAATCAGAAATTATTAACAAGTTGCATCAATTGAGTGAAGGTAAATTAAAGGAAAAGAATGTAAAACCAATGGAGAAAATTAATGCAGATGTTATTATTCTCGGAGGAGGTCCGGCTGGATTAACTGCGGCTATCTATTCAGCGCAATCCAAACTAAAGACAGTACTTGTTGATATACAGTTGCCCGGAGGACAGGTGGCGACTACGCACATGATATCCAACTTTCCTGGAACGGCAACAGCCATGCCCGGATATCAGCTTGCTCATAATATGGTGGCTCAGGCGAAAGAAGCGGGTGTGATTACTTATGGCGCAGCAGATATTAGCAGAGTAGATATAATCAATGCAGAAAAAATTGTTGAAATTGATGGCGAAGTTGAAGTTAAAGCGCCTGTAATCATGATAGCTTCAGGAGCCAGTCCGAGAATGGTCGGAGTAAAAGGTGAAAAAGAATTTAAAGGAAAAGGCGTCTCTTATTGTGCAATATGTGATGGAAAATACTATGCAGGAAAAAAAGTCGCAGTAATTGGTGGCGGAAATTCGGCAGTTGAGGAGTCTCACTTTTTAACACAATTTGCAGAAAAAGTTATAATTGTTCATCAGTTTGATCATTTTCAGGCAAATAAAGAGGCTCAGGAAAAAGTATTGAAAAACAATAAAATTGAAGTTATATGGCAAACAGAACCAAGAGCGATATACAAAAATTCCAAAGAAAACAATTTTTCTCTGGAACTTGAAAATGTCAATGACGGCTCTCAATCGGTCCTGGATGTGGACGGAATATTTATCTATGTGGGAATGAAACCCAATACGGAAGGCTTAGCGGGTAACCTTAAAATGAGTGAGAATGGTTATATTATTACCGATGAGCAGATGCAGACCTCGATATCAGGAGTCTATGCTATCGGTGATATCAGGGAAAAGAAAATAAGACAGGCAATAACGGCAGCAGCTGATGGATGCATTGCAGCTGTTGCAGCAGAAAAATATATCAGAAACGGATTATAATGGAAACAGTAATTTTTGATTCTTTTGAAAGTGCAATACAAGCAAGATATAATACGGAAGCAAAAACGAACTCAAATTTATCATGTGGTAATGCATTTTCCTTTGCAGAAATACAGCAAGGGGAGAATATTCTGGACCTTGGTTGTGGAAAAGGGAGAGATGCGATTGCTGCGGCATTGATTACCGGAGACTCTGGATTCGTTTATGGAGTAGATCTAAGTGCAGCGATGATAGAACAAGCTCAAACAGATTTGAATTTTAGAAAAATTACAAATGTGAAATTTTTATTGTCTAATTTCGAACAGCTTTCTCTGGAATCTGATAGCGTAGATTTAATTATATCGAATTGTGCCTTGAATCATGCAAAAGACAAGTTTTTGGTATTTAGTGAAATGTTCAGGGTGCTAAAAAAATGTGGACGATTTATAATCTCGGATATAGTTGCCGAAGTGGAGCTTTCTGATGAAATAAGAAATGACCCCGATGCGCGTTCCCAATGTTACGGAGGGGCCGTAACCAGAGAACAACTTTGGAAAGTAATCCAGTTATCAGGATTTAAGGAGCTCGAAATTCTGGAAAAGAGTGAACCATACAGTAAAAATGGAGTTATATTGAGAAAAATGACTTTAAAAGCAAGTAAATTGAATTAAAACAGGAGAAAATATGTTTAAACCGCTAACGAAAAAAAAGAGTATTGTGAAAAGTTTCAAGAAAATTCTCGATAATGGTATTTCTTTCAAGGTTTCCCAGTTGAATAGAAACAGAGGATTTGCAGTAAATGAAAAAGCTGATGAAAATGTACAGTGTTGTGCTAAAAGTTCAGCATTCATTTCAGGATGCCATGATTAAGACATGATTAATCAGAGCGAAAAAAACAAAATTTCAAAATTCAATATAATCACTCCCTTACCGGGAAAGAATGGTGATCATGTTTTTGTTAATTATTTAAGTGGTGCTGTCGATCTGATCAGCGGAGAGGATTATACTGATCTTTTGGAGGGGGCTGCAAAAAATAGTTGGGACCAATATGAGCATAAAGGGTATCTTGTTGAGCGGGGATACTTGTACACTGATGACAAGGCAGAGGATGAGCTTATTGAAAAAGAAAGGCGAAAATATAAGGAAAGTTATGATTTGACACAGGTTCAAATTGTATTTGTCCCAACGTATGCCTGTAATTTTTCATGCCATTACTGTTTTCAACACGAGTACAGTAATCCCGGGGTAAGGCTGAATTCTTCAATAACGGATCAGTTTTTTGATTATATTAATAACCAATTTATCAATGAAAAAACTAAGCCTTATATAACGCTTTTTGGTGGTGAACCATTATTAAATGAGCCCGGTTTTAGAAAAGAAATTTTATACTTTTTAAAGAGGGCCGCTTTTTTTAATTATGAAATTGCAATTGTGACCAATGCATTTGAATTAAAAGCCAGTCTTAGAGAAATTCTCGCAACAGGAGTCACCATTAAGGAGTTACAGATAACTGTTGATGGGCCGCCGCGACTGCATAATGCCATTCGATTTACACCTCATGAGAAAGATACATTCAGTAGAATTGCCGAAGGGGTAGATGAAGCACTGGGTCTTGGATTACGGATAAATTTCAGGGTGATTGTCGATAAAAACAATATTCATTCTCTACCGGAACTTGCTCAGTACTGTACAGACAAGGGATGGATTGGTCATTCATCCGGAAAATTCTTTACTGCAATTGGCAGATCCTATGATCTTCATGGTTGCCAGACGGGAAATCATATGTTAACCAGGTCTGAATTATGGGAAAAGTTTGTCGATCTTGCAGAAGAGTACCCTGTTTTAAAGAAGTTTTACAAACCAGATTTTCATGGAATGACACATTTGTTTGAATCGGGAAAATTAAAGGAGCCGGTGTTTGACAGCTGTCCCGCCTGTAAAAAAGAGTGGGCTTATGACGTAAATGGAAACATATATAGCTGTACGGCCTCTGTTGGAAATACTAAGTTTAAACTGGGTTCTTTTTTAAATGGAGGAGTCATTTCTGACCAAAGGAGCATCGATATTCTAAAAAATCGCTCGGTTTTTACAATAGAGAAGTGTTCCACATGTGCAGAAAGTCTCTCTTGTGGCGGTGGTTGTGCAGTCGTTGCGCATAATAATAGTGGAACCTATAGTGCGCCTGATTGCCGTCCTGTTAAAGAGATTATAGCAACAGGTATACGGTATTACAAGTTAAATGAAAAAACCAAAGAGGAGATGTTGAGATGAGCAAAAAAAAAGAGATAACAGTACGTCAATTGTGCGAAGAGTTAAAAAAAAGAATTGAAGGAACCAAAACAATAGACTGTTGCAAAGATGAAATTAAAAATCTTGCTGAAATTGCCAGCAGCAAAATCGGAGATGAGAAAGTCTGGGTTCATTGGGAAGAAAAGGATAAATAGTATCTTAATTTTTACTTTTGTCCTGGCTCAGGAGTGTATATAAGCCCGATTTAAAGATAGTTCTTATTTAAAGAGTTTTCGGGCAAGATTAAAAAAGAGTGTTAATATAAGTGACAGAAGAACTGATGTGATTACAGGAAAATAGAATTTGAAATTCTCTTTTTCAATTTTAACATCTCCTGGAAGATTACCAAGATATTTGATAAATGGTAAATGATCTTTATAAATTAAAAGTATACCGATGAATATCATAATTATGCCGCCAATAAGTATAGACTTTCCTAAAAGATTCATAGAAGAATTTTAATAAAGTTTATTCTTGTTGGCCATAAATTTGAATGTTAGCTGAATAATAATAGTGGTTGACGAGATTAATTAAAAATCAGGTTGGTTGTTTAAGGTATGATTTTTAAAGGCGCATTTACAGCACTTTGCTTTGTTCTTATGGCAATTTTTGCTGATATCATGCAGCCACAGGAATATACTGCAAAAACCTATTGTGGAATTTTTCTTCAATCACCTGCGGCAAATGATGGTGATCACTGCAAATGTAAAACACATTCAGCTCAAAACAATGATGTTTGGATTACCGAAAACTGCACTTACAAGACACCTGTGTCGTTTACATATGATTCAGGTTTAAATAATATTTTTATTACTGAAAATAATAACAGTTTTTTTATTTCCATGAATTTTCTTTATAGTATTATATATCGCCCCGATATAAACAACTTTGATTTTTATAAATCTCTGGATAAACCCTCCTGATTAAAAATTAGTTTTTTGTTTATAAAATTAAAACCAGGAGTTGGGTATGGTATTTTTTAAAAAATTTAAATTATTAATTTTTATATTATTATTTCCAGTTGTCAGCATTTATGGAGATAATTTAAAATTTTCTTTAACCACGATCACAGGTGAAAACCTGAGCGAAGAAAATTTAAAAAATAAAATTGTACTCATTAACTTCTGGGGAACATGGTGCTCTCCATGTGTTCAGGAACTACCCCTTCTTGAGCAGTTATTTCAAACATACAAGAGTCCTGATCTGATTTTTCTGGGAGTAGCCGAAGATTCGAAATCAGAGAAAATTGCAGAATCTATTGATAAGTTTAATGTGAATTATTTTATAGTGCAAGATCATTCAGATTATTTTGCAGACTTTTTTACTGTTTCGGTTATGCCCACAACCTTTCTTATAAACAAGGATGGGAAGGTTGTTTTAAGAATTGACGGGTTTTCGAAAGAGGGTATAGAATCGATTGATGAAATGTTGAAACAATTAATGAAAAATAAATTATAATAAGGAATAAACGGAGATTGTATGAAAAAATATAAACTTGTAATAAAAAATTTTACGCTTGCGATGGTAATAATGGTTGCTCAGTTTTGTGGCAACACACCTGCTGCAAAACCAATATCAACAGGTTATACTGCTGAATTAAGGGGGGCACCTTCTTTTATCGTGGGTAAAAATGTTTTTGATATCATTCTTAAAAACAATGGTACCCCGGCACCAGGCGTGACACTGGAGGTAGCACCTGAGATGACAATGGGTTCCATGTTTCACGGAACACCTGTGGATTCGGTTACAGACAATGGTGATGGAAGTTATACTGTCATTGCTTATATGCTGATGCCAAGTGGCATGGACAGCTGGACTTTGCATTTTCATGTAAACGGGCAGCATATAGACTCACATATTCCTATTGTTGTTACAGGCCTAATGATGGATAAAGCAACATTTTATGGCTCTTCAGTAAATGATCTTTATGTGCCTGATGCGATGATGCCTATGACCACATCTCAGAGACCTTATTTTGTGTTTAAATCTGCACTTACAGGGGCAGCACCTGGTCAGACTCTGGAGCTTTACGTTTCTGTTCGTGATAATCTCATGACACATTTACCCCTTGTAACGGGTACAGCATTGACCACTTCAATGGGTAGTGCGGTTGTTGGTAGTGTTATATTAAACGTGTATGATGCAAACAATACACCCATTTCTGCAACTCAAGTTACAGGAAAGCCAGGTTATTACACTGTTACCTTCAGTGCATTGAATCCTGTCCCCACAGTAACTACATTAAATCTGGATTTAAATGTAACTCTGGGAACAGTTGCTGAGCAAAAAGTAACTTCTACTACTGGAGCCGCAACAATGGGAACGATGAATTTCTAATTGTATCAAGTTGATATGATAAATTTAAAAAAAGTCATTCAATTTACGTTTGTAATTTGGGTTTTTTTTGCTGGCTCAGGTATTTATGCCGCTTCCTGTTGTGGAGGCGGCGCAGCCGGCGCATTAATACTTCCCAAATTCAGCAGAGTTATGGCAGAGGGGTCCTTACAATATGAAAAATATAATGGATTTTACGGAAGTGATCGAGCTTACTATCAAGATCCTGCAGGTTCTGATTTAAACCAGATAAGACTGAAAGCTGCTATTGCCCTGAGAGTATCTGATCGATTTCAAATGGCTCTTAGTATACCTTATGTCTGGAATAAAAATTATTATTCGGGTATGAACTTGAACAGCTCAGGCATGGGTGACTCGATTGTTTCTGTTACTTATGAAACCTTTGATGATGTAAAATGTGTCTATAAAGTAAGAACCCTCCAGGATTTAATGCCTGCACTTTATATTTCTCTGGTTAATACCATACCTACAGGAATTTCACCATATAGTAATGTGGATAATAGTTTTAAGATTACTGGCAGGGGCTTTTATCAAACTGTAATGTCGACATTGATTGATAAAACAGTATATCCATATAACTTTTCTATTAATGGCGGATATGGTGTACATTATGGCAGACCGATAAACAGAGAGTATGGAGTATATAAAAAACCGTATGAAAAAAAACTGGGCAACAGGTGGAATCTGGGCGCATCAGCAGGTTATACTTTATTTATGGAAAATATGGATCTGGTGACTTTAGTAGTTTCTTATGATTATATCAATGAAGCAGGTGCTCGAATAGATGGGGTAGTGGATCACCTCGCAGATTTTTACAAAAGCAGTATCGGACTTTCATTGTCTTATGCAACCTCAGATAAAAATAGAGTTATAAAAGTTGGTTATACTCTTAATCCTTCCTATGCAGAATGGGGCAGTAATAGTCCGGTTACCTCAATTTTTTCAGCAGGAGTCTCCAATGTATTCAGGTAAATATTTTTATAACAAATATTTTTTAAAAAAAATTTTATGGATATTGACGATTACTCAAATGTTTCAGTGTGCAAATAACTTTTCGGACATTTTTCCTGACTCAACTGATAAAACAGGATTAAACATTGCATCAGGTCAGGCAGGAACCATCAGTGCAAACCTTCTTGTTACTGATATGCATGGAAACCAGTATCCATTATATAATGATCTTGCGGGTGTAAAAGGTTCAGTCTATTATTTTACTATGTGGTGTTCTATTTGCATGGCTCATAGCGGAGAGATTATAAATAATATAAAACCTTCTTTCCCCGGTTTTAATTATTTTCTGGTTGATTATGTTTCATCTGCTCCGTTGCAATCAAAGCAATTGTCTGATTATTTTGGTTTTACCGGGTTAATTGGAGTTTTAAATGACAGCAGTGGTTCTCTTCTTTCATATTTTCATGCAACAATGAGTTCTGTGGTAGTGATTGATTCCACAGGTCGTATTCAAATGAATGAAGATTTTAAAGATGGTTCAAGATTAAGATCAATTCTACAAACTTTGTAACGCAATTATTTTTTTAACAACTAATCATTGGAGGTTTCGGATTTTGATACGCATTGACAGTGCATCATTAAAAATGAAAAAGTCGATATGCATATCTGTTCTCACTGTAACATAGAGACCATATTATTCATGGAGACCTTTTCAAGGTGTCCCATTTGTGAACTGGTCTATTATCTGGATGCCCAGGCAGTAGAATATGAAGATAATTATTTTGAAAAAGAGTATCAGAATCAATATGGCACGAATTATATAGATGATAAATACAAAATCCAGCACCGGATGAATGAGAGAATTAAAAAATTAGCCCTGTATCAACAGAATCTTCAGGGAAAAAAAGTATTGGAATTAGGATCGGCAGCTGGTTTTTTTCTGGAATTAATGCAAAAAGAGGGTTGCGAAGTTACGGGATGGGAAAAATCATCTTATATGAATTTAAAGGCAAAAGAAAGTGGATTGAACAGTTTATGCGGAGATATTTTTACTCTTTATGATGAGTGGAAAAGAAAAAATACAACAGGGTTTGATGTGGTTGCAGCCTTTTATGTGATAGAACATATAAAGGATCAGAGTTCGTTATGGAAAATGCTTGCCTCACTGGTAAATAAAAACGGCTATCTGGTTCTCGCTACTCCTTCATTATTTGGTCCGATGTTTAAATTTTTCAAAGAAAAATGGGCATCTACCCACCCACGTGATCATTTTGTGGATTACTCTCTTCGCTCCCTTAAAAAGGTGGCCAGAATGTATAATTTCAAAGTCATATCTACAAGTGCGGAGGGTATTCATCCCCATAGAATGCCTCTGGGAAAATTATGGCCTTTTACTTTTTTTTATGGAGCTCTTCAGAAAAAACTTTCTTTCTCTGATACTGTTTTTGTTATTTTAAAATACCAGGGAGAAATTCAATGATTATATCTATTAAGAGTCTTTTTTTAATTATTGATGAACTTCAACAGGAGATGATTAAGCTTGAGTTCTCTTATTCCAGAGAAGAAAAAAAAACACTGAAACCTGCAGAAGAGCTATCTGAATTTGAAGAACAGACTATCGCCTTTCCTGGTCACCTTTATATTCTGGCAGACTTTGATTCGTTAGGGAAACTTTTTGATATATATGGAAAGGTTTTGCCTTTTGATAAAACAGGAATAAATTCAGTAAAAGTAATAGATGAATATAACAATAGTATTGATATTAAAATTGTATCTTCCAAAAATTTTGATTATTTGCCCTCGGTTTCTCTTGATAGAATGCAATGTATCGTTGATGAAAAATATACTCTGGTAGATATTCTGAATATAGCCAGGATTTTATCCTGGTTTCCTGATGTATTTGTTGATGATATTTCAGAGCTGACTAACACTGGTTTATTTGAAGAGCTTCCTTATTACATACGAAGGTTTTTCTTTGAGCAGATATTAACCGGAAGAAAGCCTTCTGCAGGGTTGATTTATCTGCATAAAAGGGGAGTTTTGAAAGAAATTTTACCCGAATTAACAGCAGGAGAAAATTTATCACAGAACCGGTTTCATAAGTATGATATATTTGAGCATTTAATCAGGTCATGTGACGGTGTATTTAATGGTGATTTTATTATTCGTGCATCTGCATTATTTCATGATATTGGAAAAGTGCCCACCAGAAGAGTCAAAGAAAATGGCGAAGCAACATTTTATAATCATGAAATTATTTCTGCCAAAATGGTTGTAGCCATAATGAAGCGCTTTGGCATACCCCGTGAAGTTGGAACCAAAATAAAATTTTTTGTACGAAATCATATGTTTCATTATACAGATGAGTGGAGCGACAAAGCAATACGACGTTTTTTAAAAAAAGTCAGTCAGGAAGATTTTGAGAAACTTGTTCTGCTCAGAATGGCAGACAGGAGAGGTTCTGGAAAGAAAAATGCGCTGCCTCAGGGATTTGAAAAACTTGTGCATCATATCAATAATGTGTTGGCAAGAGAGCTTGAACCCAAGGTTACTGATCTTGATATAAATGGAAATGATATTATATTAATGGGAGCTTCGCAAGGGCCGTTGATTGGTCAGATCTTAAAAGAGCTTTTGAATAAAGTAAACAATGGAGAGTTAATTAATGAAAAAGAACATCTTGCAAATTATGTGGAGAGTATTTTAAAAAGTGTAGCTGATGAAAATATCGTTATCAAATAAGAAAACCATCTGGATTGCAGCAGGCGGAACAGGCGGACATATCGCGCCTGGTGTTGCGACAGCACAAAAATTTGAGGAGAACGGATGGAATGTCGTCGTATTTACACATGAAAAAAATGCTGACTATGCAGATATTGTACAACTTTCTGTATTTGCCACTATCAGAATAGTTTTGCTGAATGCTCCCCGTTTTCCTTCCCGGATAGGAGCGTTGCCCTCTTTTTTTATTCAATTAATGCGCTCATGGATGATTATTAAAGCAGTAGAGCGAGAAACCAGACCGGCTATCATCGCAGGTTTTGGTGGTTACCTCTCTTTTCCAGTAATTTTATTTGCTTTTTTAAAAAGAATTCCCTATGTGCTACATGAACAAAATAGTGTTGCAGGTGTTGTTACCAGACTTTTTGCACGTAAAGCGAGAAATCTTTTTTTATCATTTAATGAGACAGAGAAGCTCTTCTCTGGTGTGGTAACAGGAAATCCACTGCGAAAGGTTTTCTTGAAATCCCCAGGAAAGAAAAAGCAACCAAAGGCAAAAATAAATAGTATTTTGCTACTTGGAGGTTCTCAGGGAGCAACAGATATAAATAATCTTTTTATTGCCATGCGCAAAGATCGTGATTTTGATAGCTATCGCCTGACTATTTCCTGTGGGGATCATGATTATAATCGTTTAAAAGATTTTGCCCACAAAGATGACCGAATTTATACTTTTATAAATACTATGGAAGATATATTATTTCAGAGTGATTTGGTTATTGCCCGTGCCGGAAGCGGTACTATTTTTGAGATTTTATGGGCGCGCAAACCATCGGTACTTATTCCCTATCCTTTTGCGGCAGATGATCATCAAAGAAAAAATGCATTGGCTATGGCCAGAGCCGGATGTTCTGAATTGTTTGATCAAAGACCCTTTGACAGCAGAGAAGCTGCGAATTATATTAAAACAGTAATCAAATCTTCCATGATTTCTGAAATGGTAGAAAGCCTGAATCATCATACATTTAAAATGAATGGGGAAGCACTGATTTATGAAAGTATTATAAAATCTCTGGAAAATAATTAATGAAATTGGAAGCCAGCTCCGAGTGCGACCCCGGTTAATCTGTTGACCGGATCAAATTGAGCCTCAACACTTATTCTTGATAAGGATAATTCAATCTCTGTTCCCAGAATAAATCTGTTTAAAACTTTTCCTGCTTTGTGTTTTGATTTGAGAATACTCTGGTATTCTGCATCATGGGTATTTGTTGAACTGAAGGTTGTTGTTCCATTTCCGGTAGAAGCGGAAACATTTTCAGTAACACGCGCTATTGCATTAAATGTCATGGTTGTATCGATACTGCCTGACTGGTAACCAACGCCATAACCAAAGTAAGGAAAAATAAAAAACAGATTAAACCAGACTTTCAGCTCAGGACCAATTGTGTATGATTTCCATTGGGATTGCGCACCAATGTTGTGAACACCTGTTACACTCATATCGTAAGTTGTTAAAAAACTAAAAGGGGTATCAGCTCCCGAGGTTATGGTTGTAGCCTGAACCGGAGCCAGAGATTCCTGCTTGGTATTTACGGATAGAGAGCCTTCTGTATAGCCAACAAAAGTTCCTATAGAAAATCCACCTGAAAATGGTTTTCCTGGCCAGACACAATAGTTTGCTTTTAATTTATATGCACTATATTTAAAAGCGATGTCATAATTTTGCAGCTCTTTTCTGGAAGAAGGAAGGTTAATATATGAGGGAGGAAAAAGTGAAAAACGGACATCTATTCGGTCAGTTATTCCAAATCCTCCATTCAGACTGATTCCTAATGAAGGCAGAGCTTTCAGGTCTGTATATAATGCCTGCCCTTGAGGGCCGGCAACCATTTTAACTGCATCAACATTGGCAAAGGTGCTTCCCGCACCGGCCCCGATATAAAAGGACGGGTAAGTTCCCATATTGTCCACACCGACCGGATAGGTAAGATGTTGAGTGAGTAAAATCGCTTTTTGATAATAATACCCCAGCGCACGTCCAAATTCTTTGAATCCTGTTGAAAATATGGTATCAATATTTGTTTGATTTGTTTTAATTAAGGTAACAAAATCGGCTCCAATAAGTGTAGAGCTGTTCTGCATAATTGTATCAAATTTTATTTGAGCCTCAGTTAAAGTAAGGGGATTATTTAAGGAACTCATTTCTGCAGCCAATTGATTTAAGGCAGTTTGGGTAGCTGCAAACTGAATCGCTGCAATGGCATCAACATTGGGAGTTGTTAGCAATCCTCCTAATTCTGTACCTAATTGTGCGGAACCGAGGCTGAATATAGATTCTGTTATGGTGATAAATAATATGAAAATATATTTTTTCATCATTGTTACAGTACCCTGCCACATGATTATTAGAGTGTCAATAATTTAATAGATCAATTTACTCTAATTTATTTTCAACTATTATCGATTTGATTTTGTCAAGGTTGGGAAACTCCGCACCGGGCATTGGGGAGAGCACATAATGGGCAACACTTATGTTGTCCGCAGGTCGGCCGACCCCGATTCGTACTCTGTGAAAATCAGCTGATCCGGTTTTTTGAATAATATCACGTAATCCATTATGACCTTTATGACCACCTCCAAATTTATAGCGAATTTCGCCGGGGGCCAATTCAATTTCATCATGAAAAATGGTAATATCACCGGGTGTTATTTTATAGTATTCTTTGATATACTGCACAGCATCCCCGGACAGGTTCATGAAAGTTTGTGGAAGCAGATATATAATATTTTTTTCTGAACCAGAGGTTTTTGCAACAAGACTTTTGCAACCTCTGTTTAACTGAAAGGTTTCCTTCTCAGCGAGTAACGCAACAACAGCTGCTCCGATGTTATGCCTTGTTCCCTCATATTGAAGACCAGGATTTCCGAGTCCAACCCAGAGTTTCACCTGGTTTTATTTTTTCCTTTAATATTATTTGCAATAATCATAATAGATATTATTGATAAGTGCCTGCTATACTTGCGCAGTGGGTTGCAGTAGAGGGATCGTTCGTATAGTAATAAATGATTCGTGCATTTCCGGTGGTTGCAATGGTGCAGGTATTTAAAACGCCCGTTGTTGTGCAACCATATCCTGAAAGGCCACCATATATGTTGCAATCACTAAAAACAGCACTGTTTGTATTGTAATTTGTACCAGTATAGGTTACACACAAGCTTACAACGGGGCTGGCCGTAGCAAGTTGTTTAGATGCTGAGCAACTGGTATATGTAGTGCCGCTTGTATTACTGCTGCTTGTTGCGGAACTTGTAGAAATCGGGGTACTGTTTGCACAGTTGATGATTGCGATTGCAGACAGAGTGATAAAAAGGTGTAAACTATAAATTTTGTTCATGACCTGAAATTGTTTTTAAATCAGAAATGTCAAACATATATCTATTTATTGGTTTTCATATAAAACAGATAACAAGTGGATGATTCCCTTCAGAAAATTTATTTCTTTAAACTGTGGGTTTTACTATAAATATTTTAAAATTGCCAGCGGTGGCATAAAAAGATCCATGTTTTATTGTTTACTTGGTATTGAGTGGCATAATTGTGCCGGTAAAAATCGTTAACGGTTGAATATTTATTAAATGCGAGGTTAGTATGAGTTTTTGGGAAATATATGAAAAACATGTAGCAGAGAGAGCAGAAAAAGGAATACCGCCATTACCTTTGAATGCTGACCAGGTGAGTGAAGTTGTAGAGATGTTAAAAAGTGGCCATAAGCGATCTGAGGATCTGAAGAACCTCCTGTTTAATCGTGTAAATCCTGGAGTGGATGATGGAGCCCGTGTAAAGGCATCCTTTTTAAATGATATAATTCAAAATAAGATCAAGTGCGCAGTTATTGCAAAAGCTGAGGCTGTGAAAGCTTTGGGACAAATGCTTGGAGGTTACAATGTTAAACCTCTTGTTTCAGGGCTGACTATTGAAGATGTGGCATCAGATTGTGTTGAGGCCTTGAATAATACTCTGCTTGTTTATGATGAATTTAATACTGTGACTGAATTATCAAAAAATTCAGCTCATGCAAAAAGTATTTTAAATTCATGGGCAAATGGAGAGTGGTTTAAAAATAAAAAGGCATTGGCTGATAAAATTACCGTTACAGTATTCAAGGTTCCTGGTGAAACGAATACAGATGACCTTTCTCCGGCTAGTGAAGCCTTTACAAGAAGTGATATTCCTTTGCATTCACTTTCCATGCTCCATTCCAAAATGCCAGAGGGATTAAAAACTATAGAGGAGTTAAAGAAAAAAGGTCACCCGGTTGCATATGTAGGAGATGTGGTAGGAACCGGCTCGAGTAGAAAATCCGGTGTAAACTCGGTTCAATGGCATATTGGAGATGATATTCCTGGAGTTCCCAACAAAAGGACAGGTGGATTTGTAATAGGAAGTGTTATTGCTCCTATTTTCTTTAGCACATGTGAAGATTCTGGTGCACTTCCCATTCAATGCAATGTGGATCAAATGGAAACAGGAGATGTGATAGATATTTTTACAAAAGAAGGAAAAATTGAAAAAAATGGGGTAAAAATAGCAGAATTTAAACTTGACCCCAATACTATTGCAGATGAGTTCCGGGCAGGTGGCAGGGTTCCTTTGATTATTGGAAGGGGACTTACTAAAAAATCGAGAGATTTTTTAAAGATGGGAACGGATGAAATTTTTGCCCGTCCAACACAACCTGCGGATGATGGAAGTGGATACACACTCGCACAAAAAATGGTCGGAAAGGCCGTCGGTCTGTCGGGAGTAAAGCCAGGGATGTATGTAGAACCGGCTACTCTTACAGTCGGAAGTCAGGATACAACTGGGGCCATGACAAGAGATGAGGTTACTGAGCTTGCAGCACTTGGTTTTAATGCTGATTTTGTTTTACAAAGTTTTTGCCATACTGCAGCATATCCAAAGCCTGCAGATATAAAGTTGCATAAATCTCTTCCGAAATATATTACATCGAGAAGTGGAGTATCATTGCGACCCGGTGATGGAGTTATTCATTCTTGGTTAAATAGAATGGTTCTGCCTGATACTGTCGGAACGGGAGGAGATTCTCATACCAGATTTCCTATTGGAATAAGCTTTCCAGCCGGTTCTGGTCTTGTTGCTTTTGCTGGGGTTACAGGTTCAATGCCTTTAACAATGCCAGAGTCTGTTCTGGTTCGCTTTACCGGGAAAATGCAACCTGGTATAACATTACGTGACCTTGTAAATGCAATACCTTATGTTGCTATCAAGAAAGGGTTGTTGACTGTACCAAAGAAAAATAAGGTCAACATATTTAATGGTGTCATTCTGGAAATTGAAGGGTTACCAGACCTTAAAGTTGAACAGGCTTTTGAGCTTTCCGATGCCAGTGCGGAGAGAAGTGCTGCAGCCTGTACGGTTCATTTGAACAAAGAGCCGGTAATGGAGTATATTAAATCGAACGTAACTTTGATTGAAGCGATGATTAAAGCCGGTTATCAGGATGCACGAACCCTGCAGAGACGTGCAGACAAAATGAAAGAATGGTTAAAGAATCCGGTCTTAATGGAAGCAGATAAAAATGCAAAATATCTTGAAGTCATTGAAATTAATCTTGATGAGATAAAAGAGCCGATTCTTGCATGCCCGAATGATCCAGATGATGTAGCAACATTAAGTGAAATACATGCAGATGAGAAGCGTCCTAAAAAAATAGATGAAGTTTTTGTGGGCAGCTGTATGACCAACATTGGTCATTATCGTGCACTGGGAGAGGTACTAAAGGGCGGCCCTCAGACAGCTTCAAAATTATGGGTTGTACCTCCTACGAAAATGGATGAGCGTCAGCTTACTGAAGAGGGTTATTACTCGGTTTTTGGCGCAGCAGGCGGAAGAACTGGAATGCCTGGATGTTCGCTATGCATGGGAAATCAGGCGCGAGTTGCTGACAATACCGTAGTATTTTCAACGAGCACACGAAACTTTAACGATCGAATGGGAAAAGGTGCCCAGGTATATCTGGGTTCTGCTGAGCTTGCCGCAGTAGCTGCGAAACTTGGAAAAATTCCGACTTTTAATGAATATATGGAACATGCGATTGATAAAATCAAAAACAAAGAGTCTGATGTTTATAAATATCTCAATTTTAATGAGATTAAAGATTACGAATTAGCTCAACGAAACGGTTAAGTGATCCGCTGCAGTGTTACTGAAAATAACACTGCATCTTAGATTTTTATTTCTGGTTTTTTTCGAGCATAGTCAATAATTTTTTTGGTATAACCTGAGTTAAAGAGAGGTGATGTTATAATGAAATCTGCTGTTGCAACATTGCATGCAGTCGGAACATTATAAAGCACGGATAGTCTGAGTAATGCACGAATATCAGGATCGTGTGGTTGTGCAGTCAGAGGATCCCAGAAGAAAATAAGCAAATCTATCTGTCCAAGACTGATTTCAGCACCGATTTGCTGGTCTCCGCCCAAAGGGCCACTATGATAACAATGTACTGGTATATGGCTTTTTTCGCTTATCAGCTTCCCTGTTGTTCCTGTTCCTACCAGAGAGTGACTTTCCAGAATCCCCTTGTGCAATAGAACCCACTCTATCAGATCGATTTTTCTGTTATCGTGAGCAATTAAAGCAATAGTTTTATGGTCAGGTACATCTTTGTAATAATATTGTGTTTCATCTTTTTTTAATTCTGTTGACATTTTATTTCCTTTACGAAGACATTATAGATCATATAATAATTCTATATAAGTATAATGTTAATTTTGAGTTAATAATATAAAAAAATGGATAATCATAAGAAAATTATAATTGAAAATATGTTTTTTGTAGTTTTAAATATTTTTATCGTTTTTATTCTGGTTTTTATTTATGTCTTAAGGAATATTCAATTTGCAAACCTGGATTACCAAATTCAAATTTTAAAAAAAGAGAAAAAGAAATTATTTGAAGAAGTTGAGGAGTTACATGTTGTGGTCGCTGATTACTCAAAAACCTCGCGAATTGAAAAGTTGTATAGAGAAAAATATGGTTATTTACCGGTACAAACCGGGAAAAAAATAATTACTCTTGAATTAAATGAAATAATTGTCAAACCCAAATAAAAAATGGATTTAAAATTTAAACTTCAATCCAAATGGCCTTTTGCAGGGGATCAGCCCGGTGCTGTCAAGAAGTTAACTTCTATATTAGCTGAAAAGTCTGGAAAGGCAGTTTTACTCGGTGTTACAGGCTCTGGAAAAACCATGACAATGGCAGGAGTCATTGAAAATCTGAATAGACCAACTCTAATTATAACACACAATAAAACCCTTGCTGCACAACTATATCGTGAGTTTAAGGATTTTTTTCCTGAAAATGCTGTGGAGTATTTTATCAGTTATTATGATTATTATCAGCCTGAGGCATATATTCCAAGTAGTGATACATTTATTGAAAAAGATGCGGCTGTAAATGAAGAGATTGAAATGTTGCGTCTAAGAGCCACTAGTTCTTTGCTTGAGCGAAAGGATGTAATAGTGGTCGCAAGTGTTAGCTGCATTTATGGCCTGGGTTCTCCTGAGGATTATACCGAGTCTATTTTGTTTCTGGAACAAAATCAGAATATAAGCAGAGACGAGGTGGTTTCACGTCTGGTAAGAATGTTATATGAAAGAAATGATACAGAGCTTCAACGGGGTAAGTTTCGAATAAGAGGAGATGTACTTGAGGTATTTACAGCATATTCTACCGACCTAATAAGAATTGAATTTTTTGGAGATGAAATTGAGAATATAAGTAAAGTAGACAGAATTACAGGGCAGATACATGAAAATTATGGCCGCGTTGCTATTTATCCGTCCAAACATTTTATTACTTCACCTCCCAAGCTGGCAGAAGCTATTGAAAAAATTCAGGGTGAATTAAAAGATCAAATAACTTACTTTAAGGAAAACAGCAAACCTTTGGAGGCCGAAAGAATTAATCAAAGAACAATGTATGATATCGAAATGCTTCGTGAGATGGGCTATTGTAATGGAATTGAAAATTATTCTCGTCTGTTAACAGGACGTTCACCTGGAAGCAGGCCAGCATGTTTGATTGACTATTTTCCTGAAGATTTTCTGGTAATTATAGATGAAAGTCATGTTTCCATTCCTCAAATTGGTGGAATGTATGCAGGGGATCGCAGCAGAAAAGAGACTCTGGTAAATTTTGGTTTTCGATTGCCATCTGCACTTGATAATCGCCCTTTAAATTTTCCAGAGTTTGAAAAATTATGTAAAAATATTTTATATGTTTCAGCGACCCCGGCAGATTATGAGTTTCAGGTCTGTGATCATGTTGTTGAACAGATAATCAGGCCTACGGGGTTGATTGATCCGGTAGTAGAGGTTCGAAAAACCCAGGGTCAAATAGATGATCTTGCAAAGGAGATTGAAAAACGGGTAGCCCATTCAGAGAGAGTTCTTGTAACAACGTTGACTAAAAAAATGTCTGAAGATTTAACGGATTATTATTTGAATAAAGGAATAAAAGTGCGCTATCTTCATTCTGAAATAAATGCTCTGGAGCGTGCGGAAATTTTGAGGGACTTGAGAAGGGGAGAGTTTGATGTGCTTGTCGGAATTAATCTTTTGAGAGAAGGCCTTGATTTACCCGAGGTTTCGCTGGTTGCTATTCTAGACGCAGACAAAGAAGGTTTTTTACGTTCCAAGCGATCGTTGATTCAAACAATGGGTAGAGCTGCGAGAAATGTAAATGGACGGGTAATATTATATGCGGATAAAATTACTCAATCCATGGAGGGAGCAATTTCAGAAACAGAAAGAAGGAGAGAAATTCAGCAGAGATACAATGAAGAGCATGGAATTGAACCAGCATCTATAAAAAAAGATATAGTGGATATTATTGAACGTGATTACAGGGTCGAGGATCTTACGCCGGTCCTGGAATCATTAATTGACAAGTATGATCCGAAAGGCTTCAAAAGTAAAAAAGAGTGGAAGGCCAGATTGGAAAAAGATATGCTGAAAGCGGCCCAGGAGCTGGATTTTGAAAAAGCAGCGTTATTAAGAGATATTTTATTTAATGATGGTTGAATACTATTTATAAAGAAGGTATTCAAATAAACCCAATCGTATCGTGCATTCTAACCATTCCGACAGGTTTTTTCTCATGATTAATAACTGCAAGGGTATATGTGTTATTTTCATGCATGATGGACACTGCCTCTGCAACGAGCATTTCGGGCTCTATGGATTTGGGATCAGATGACATATAGTCTTGAGCATTTTTCATGAAAAGTTCTTCCAGATTGCTTTCGTAGGTATCGATCAGTCTTTTAATGTCGCCATCCGTAATAATACCCCGTAAATGTCCTTTAGAACCAATGACGAGAACAGCGCCCATGTTGGATGAGACCATTATGGACAATATTTCTTTGAAGGTTGTCTGCTTGGAAACAGTGTAATTGTTAGGGTTGGCAACCATAATGTCTTTAACTCTGGTTAAAAGTTTTTTTCCCAGTGCACCAGATGGATGAAATTTTCCAAAATCACCTGGCTTAAATTTTTTTAAAATAATTAATGCTGAAGAGAGGGCATCTCCGATTGCAAGACAAATTGTGGTTGAAGCCATCGGTGCCAGATTTAATGGGCAACCTTCTCTGGAAAGTTTGTAGATAATGGATAAATCGGATTCATTTGCAAGGGTGCTTCCTTTTTTTCCTGTAACCGAAATTAGTTTTGCACCCAAAAGACGAATATGAGGTAATAACTCAATAATTTCTCTGGTCTCTCCTGAATTGCTGTATGCCAGAACAATCTCTCCTGCTTGAATATTTCCCATGTCCCCATGAAGTGCATCTGCCGGATGAAGGAACATGGCTGGAGAGCCGGTAGATGTCATTGTTGCTGCTGTTTTGCGGGCAATAATACCAGATTTTCCCATACCGGTTAATATGATTCGGTTTGAACTGGTTTTTAATAGTTTGGTTGCATCGTGCAATGATAAAAGAAATTCTTCATTCACCGCATTTTCATTCAAGGTATCAATTTCGGCCTTTAAGGTTTCTTTTATAGTCTGGAGCAGATCAGAATTCATATTGTTTAAAACATATTCTCCTGAGATTTTTCATTTTTTTCCTTTTCAAAAAAAGTTTCTTTATCTAGAGGTTGTGATTTATATGATCCTGGTCCATTTTTTTTCAGTACAGCCCACTTGCCTTCAGCTTCTTTAAGTTTTGTTTCACAAAAGTTTTTCAGTAAAATTCCTTTTTCATATAATTCCATCGAGTTCTCAAGGGATTCTTTACCATCTTCCAGGGATCTGGTAATGGACTCGAGTTCCAGAAGTGCCTCTTCAAATGTGATGTTTTTGGATAATTTTCCACTCATAAATCATAATAATTTTTCTTATATCATCTGTAAATTAAATAGTAATAAATTAAATGGTAGTTGACTGAGAGTAAATAAATAGTAAAAGATCGCTATGCACTCAAAAGTGAAAATATTGTTTGCGGCTTTATTTCTTTTACAGGTAAATTGCAAAAAAGATTCAAAAATTCCCAGGTTTACTTTTCAGGAAAATATAAGTGCAAAGCCCTGGGAGCAGTTTTATGATTCGATACCAAGGCTTCGATTACTCAATAAATCACATACTTATGTAATACGGGTATTAAGGCTCACCGACCCACGATTAGATAATTTATCAGAGCAGGAGTATGAGCAATTGTATACCAGTATTGAAAAATTTGTATTTAAATATCTTGGTTTTCAGGTAAAGATGATCGAAAAAGGAGAGTCGAATCTACTTCATTTCATGCAAGTCAATTCAGCATTCTACAACTTGCCTCATTATAAGAATTATATCTCGCAACATTTTATAGATCTGAAAGAAATGAATGGCGGTATAAGAACAAAAAAGGCCATATGGGAAGAGCTGGGTTATCGGGGAATGAAGATAATTGAAACTTACATTGAAGATCCAGTTATAAGAAACAAAAAAGACAAGGAAGAAATTTCAGAATATTTTCTGAGCAGATTTAATGAAAAATATAATCAGATTACCCAAATTGTTTGTAAAGATGGGTCACTATTAGGTGAAGGCGACAATTTGTTCAGTCAGCATTATACCTACTGGACGCCTCTTTTAATTGAAAACAAGGACTATGATTTTTTTCTATCGAATTCGATTCTGGTAGGTGCCGATGAGTTAATGCCGATTTATGTTATAAACCGGGGAGGAATTACGAGTGCTGTAACTGAAAACAACATCTATAATGAGATGCAGGGAGTAATTTTTCAGACTTTGATGCCTTTTATTTCGAATGACCCATTTTTTCGTGAACACAGAGGGGAGATACCTGCTGAAGAAAAGTTAAATGTGATAGCGATGCTGGTAACACACGAATTCGGCCATTTGTTAGGTCGTTACCGGGAATATTATGATTTACCTGATTCTCCTTTTAATGCACCGAAAGACCTTCGTTATTATGAATGGTATAAAAAAATAATTAACAATAAGATGATGCCGAAGAATCTTGAAATACTGGATAAATATTAATCAAAAACCAGTTCACTTTCCCACATATCATGCAAATTACATTTCATGATGACATATGCTTTTGAGCGATATGTTGCAGGAAGCTTGAATATCGCATGAGGTGCATTCAGTCTTCCGATATCAATTTTTGCCAGTTCTTTGTGTTGATGATCAGCAAGTAAAATCAGCTCTACATAATGTGATGGTGTTTGAGTAATTCCTATTTTAACATCAATTATTTTTTCTCCTTTGTCATTGGACATGGTGATACCTGGATTATGTTCATTTTCCATGTTCTGCCATTTCCCCGGATTCTCTTTGGAGTAAAATTTAGGTTCATCACCCGGTTTATAATCACTGTTGTTTTTATTCTGCTGACAAACCAATGACAGTAAAGCTGATGCTACTATAATTATTTTTTTCATATTGAATCTCTAATTAATAATAAAACTCTGTTTTGTCTACAAATTTTTAGCCAATATAAATCTCTTTGTCCATGATGGAGATGTAATTTCCGGCATATTCAGATCCTGTTCCAGGTTTGGCCTTAAAATCTTTTCTGCTTTCAGAAAAAATAAATTGTGATGTATCTGTAAGATCAGCTGAATGGATAAGGAAAGCCTCGAGAAATTTAGGTTCTGAAATTGCTCCCCAACGTTTTTGACCTTTGTTTGATATCATAATGTGTTCTAATTTTATTTTTATGGTTGGTTCTTTGATAAATTTATCAATGAATGGTTTCACCCTCTCATAACCCAGAAGTGTTTTTCCCTTCAGTCTTGAATCTCTTGAATATTCAATGTTGTATTGAATGTACTCATATTCATCCAATTTACCAAAATCGTGCAGAAATGCTCCTGTCAGAAGTAAATTTTTATCTGCCTGGGGATAAATTCTGCTGTAGGAGTCAACCAGCTTGACAACGTTCAGAGTGTGCTCGAGTAAACCTCCGATGTATGCATAATGATAAAATCGCGAAGCAGGACTGTCCAGAAATGTTTTTAAAAATTCTTTATCATTTAAAAAAGATAAAGATAACTTTTTTAAGTCATTATTATTTATTTTGTTTAAATAAATTTTCAGCTCTTTCAAAAGCTCTCTACGGTCATGGGGTGTTCTTTTTGAGAATACAGAAAGCTCCCAGTCTTTTCTGTTTTCCCGTGAGATTTTTATTAATTTGATCTGCAGTATTTCATTGTACTCTTCCAGAATTCCTGAAATATTAACAATATCTCCTTCTTTGCATGCATCCTGAATTTTTTGGAGATTTTTTAAGGAATCAAAATAAACTGCCGGAAGATATCCTGTTTTGTCTGATAAAATTATTCTGAGAAAAGGCTTGTTTTTTTTTCCAATGTTCAGATGGATTTTTTTTAAAAGAAAATATCCTTCTTCGATCATTCCTGGTTGCAGCTGGTCTATGAACGGTTTTCTTTTGATATCCAATGAGTCCATATTATTAGTCAGTTATTTTATTTTAATTAAATTGACTATTATTTAATCGTAAATCTTTATTTATTATTTTACAGAAAGTGTTCTTCATTAAATACTGTAAAAAAAGCAGGTGAAAATGAGTTTGAATCAATTCAGGGAAAAACGGGAATATATTTTAAATCAATACAAGAAAGCAGAATTTAAACTGCCTCTCAGATATTACAGACAAGAGACCCACTTTATTGTTCCGGCTTCAAATATGGAAATGATTTGCAAGGCCTTTGAAAATGGGTGTTCCAAATCAGAGCAACTTCTGAATAAATCAGATATTTATCTTGAGGAGATCGCACAAATTACGGAGCTGCCTCTGAAGGTGGTTCAAGATGTTTTAATTCAAAAATATAATGCAGATTTAATATTAATTGATGGTGAGGATGCAACGGCATTGAATGATCAATCGATTGAGGAGGGGCGCAGGAATGCAGTTGAGGCTGTTTTGCGTTATAAAGAAAAAAAGTCACTGCTTTTTTACCGCCCTTCAGGTTTTGAGCTTGAGTATTGTTTTGATGATATTGTTCATGTTGTGGGTAAAATTGCCGAAGGTGGTTCAGATTTTGGTCTTGATGGAATAATTTTTCCCAAACCAAATTCAGTGGACGAACTAAAATGGATAGATGAGCTTCTTTCTGAAATGGAATTAAAATATTCTCTGCCGCAAAATACAGTAAAAATGCAATTTCTTGCAGAAAGCTCAAGAGGGCTTGAGCTGCTTTACGAGATGGCCTCTATAGTTAATGAGCGGCTTTGTGGAATTATTTTTGGAAAAGCGGATTATGCGTCGGAGTTAAATTTAAATAGCATTGAGAACAACCTGACGGCATTTGAAATTGCGCGATGGAAAATTGTAAATACCTCATCTGCATTTAAAGTTCCTCCGATTGACTCCATGACCTTTGAGTATCCGGTTTCCTCAAAAAATTTGACAACTTCTGAAAACAAAAAAAACATTCTTTTAAAGCTAAAAAAAGTTTTTACAGACACAGTCAGTTCTATTGCATCCGGAATGCAGGGAAAATGGGTAGGGCACCCTCTGCAACTTTTCATGGTAAAGCTGGCCTTTGAAAAGCATTACTTAGATATGAATCTGGATTTAAAAGTTGAGCAGGTAGAACAATATAAAGAGTCATCTCAATTAAATAACAAAGGGGCAACTATTATAAACGGTGACATGGTTGATAGAGCGACGGATCGTCAGGTGCGTACCTTACTTAGAAAAGCTGCAATTGCTGGTCATCTGAGCATTGATAAACTTTCTGCATTGGAAATCTTTTCTCCCGCACAGGAGCGTGAGTTGTTAAAAAGAATTTGAAATTTGCGAGAGTGTCGGCGCCGGGGGAGCCGTGTCTGTAGCAATTATTCCGAACGCAATAGATAAAAGTGGGAGCTACCAATTTTACAGCTACTCTTCAAGGTGTGCCTTTACTTTTGCAGTAAAATAATTTCTAACTCCCATGGAATAATTTATGGTTCAAATAATTTACCGGATCACGTGAACCCCAGCTTACCAACGAATGCAATCTGGAGTAAGCCGGGTGTAACGAAAAGTATTATTTATCTATTATTTCAGACTATTGGTATATTGGGTTTCCAGCACGTCAAGTTCAGCAATGGCCTTTTGGTAATCAGCATCGCCGGGTGGTGTTCCATGCCATTTAGGATTATTTTCCATGAAACTTACGTTTTTTCCAAGTACCGTATTAAACAATATAATTACAGGAACTTCTCTCTTTGTTTTAGCGCTTTTGAATGCTTCCCGGATTGCTTCAATGTCATGGCCATTTGCCTCAATGATGTCCCATCCAAATTCCTTGAACTTTCCTGAAAGATTACCCAGGTTCATTACCTCTTCCGTTTTTCCATCAATTTGAATATGGTTATAATCAACAAATGCAATGAGATTGTTTAGCTTGTAGTGAGCTGCAGACATTGCTGCCTCCCAGGTCATGCCTTCCTGACATTCGCCATCAGATATGCCTATGTATACTTTTACTGAAGATTTTTTTTGTTTAAGTGCAAGGGCTGTCCCTACAGCCTGGGAAAGACCCTGACCAAGTGAGCCTGAAGAGTTTTCAATAAAAGTAAGAAATTTGCTTGAAGGATGTCCCTGTAAACGACTTCCGAGTTTGCGAAAAGAAGAAAGTTCAGAAAACTCAAAATATCCTCTTTGCGCCATCGCTGCATATTGAACAGCACATACATGTCCGTTGCTTAATAAAAATCTGTTTCGATCGTTATTTTGAAAGCTCTCAGAACTCTGATTAAGTTCTTCAAGATAGAGTACGGCAAAAATATCTGCCAGACCCAGAGGACCACCGGGGTGCCCTGATTTTGCCGTATAGACCATGTATAGAATATTTTTTCTTATATAATTTGCATATAGTTGAATTTCGTTTACTGTTCGTTTATCTGTTGGCTTCCTGTTGATGGAATCTATAATTTCCTTATTATAAAACACTTTACTCTCCATATTGAATTAAATCCAAATAAGAGATAATAGATGAATCTGCAAGTCATATTAAATGTGTTTATAAATAAAAAGATTCTTCATTTCTGGGTATGATCACCTTTGTTTGTTCGGGGAGTTTTAATGAATGCATTAATTCGTTTCTGGATATATCCTCCCCATGATTAATAAATATTGTTGATGGGGGAGCAGACTCTTTAATTGAATTTATCCACTGACATAGTCCTGCCTGATCTGCATGGGCTGATAGTGTGTTAATAGTAGCAATTGCGGCTCTGACGGGTAGATCTCTGCCGAATATTTTTACACGCGTTGCTCCTTCGAGTATCATTCTCCCGAGGGTTCCTTCCCCCTGATATCCAACAAAAAGAATTACATTTCGGCGATCCCATATTCGATTAAATAAATGGTGGCGAATACGACCTCCATTACACATTCCGCTTGCGCTTATAATTATACCTGGTCCATTAAAAAAGTTTAATCTTTTTGATTCATCAACATCTTCAATCAGGAAAATTTTTTTTGATTTGAGATAGTCATAAAAACCATTTTCAATTATTGTTTCCAGAATTTCTTCAGGATGATCGAGGTAAATCATTGTTGCCCTGGTAGCCATTGGACTATCAATAAAAATAGGCAAATCGATTATTTTTTTTTCACGTATTAAAACATATAATATATATAATATTGTCTGTGTTCTTCCTACTGCAAAAGAGGGGATAATAAGCATTCCTTTGCGTTTAATGGCAATTTGTACAGCTTTGATAAATTCTTCCCAGAAATTTTTATTTTCATGAAGGCGAGCACCATATGTCGATTCGACAATTAAATAATCACAAGGGGGTGGGGTCTCTCTTTTTTTGTGGATGATTGGTGAAATCGGTCCGACATCACCGCTGAACAAAATTTTCTTTTTTCCGCAACTTATATGAACATAAGAAGCTCCCAGAATATGACCAGCCCAGTAAAATTCAAGGTTAATATCCTCATGCCTGATTTTTTTGTGGAAAGGAACAATGTTTATGTACTGAAGTGCTTCCAGGGCATCTTCTTCTGTATAAAGTGGTTCAGAAATATCATACTGTGAAATTTTCTTTTTGCTTAAAAACTTAAACTCTTCTTTTTGTATTTTGCCCGCATCTGGAAGCAGTATATGCAATAACTCTGCAGTCGCAGGAGTACAGTAAATTTTACCCTTAAACCCTTTTTTTACAAGAAGTGGCAGTAGTCCACTATGATCGATATGTGCATGAGTTAAAATTACTGCTGAAATGGATGATGGTTGATGTTCCAGTTCTTTGTAATTTTTCTCTTCAATGTATTGAGGCCCTTGATAGAGCCCCGCATCTATATAAACTCTTGTATTTTTGTATTCCAGAAGTGTTCGGGAGCCAGTTACATAACCAGTAGCTCCATAAAACTGTAATCGTATTGAATCAGGACTCATATCTACCTTAATAGTAGCTTATATCTCCTTTTTCATCTATTTTTTTTTGATTTTTTATTTTTGAAAATTAATCCATCTCTTTTAAGGAATAAATTTCATCTTTAACTGGTAGCTCTCTTCTTAAATTTTTAATATAAGGATTAGACTCACCCATCGGAGCATAATCTGGACAATTGGTTTGTACTCTTCGTGCTACAGTAAAGTATTTGTACTGCTTCTCTTCACCTGATCGCTTAGCCCATCTTTTCTTGGCGCATTTTACCCTTAAAACATACTTGGTATTATCTGTTTCAAATGCTCTTACTACAAGACAATGTTCACAATTTGCACAATAGACCTTTTCTCTCATTCATTAACTCCTTGGGGTATATAAAAAGATAGCATACTTTAAAAACAGAACTCATCGTCAACAGATTTTATTGAGCAGATAAAAATAATCTCACACTTTCAGGATATGAACCGATAGGGTATTTATGGAAAATTCTTGTTTTGATATGGAAGTAAATAGTTTGTATACCGGAAATTCTTTTGAGTTGATGTCCCAAATTAAAGAATCTTCCATAGATTTAATTATAGCCGATGGCCCATATGCAGTAACTTCCCATTCCTGGGATAGAGTAAAAAATATTCAGGAATATAATCTTGAATTGATTAAAGAATTTTCCAGATTATTGAAACCTGGAGCATCAGCATACTTGTTTGGAAAACATGATGCTGTAGATTTTATTGATTATCGGCCTTATTTGAAACTGGTTAATCGTATAGTATGGTATCAACCGAGTAGATTGGCCCAGGGCAGATTAAATTATACAGATAATTATGATGTATTGTTTTACTTTGCCAAAGGCAAGCAGGATAAATTTAATCTGGATGATATTCGGGTTCCTCAGCTGGTGGAGCTGGAACACCGTAAAAGATGCGAAAATGTACCATCGGTAAAAGATGGAAAGTTTGGTGCAACAAAGTTTAATCCTAAGGGGAAAAATCCTGGAAATGTATGGGGTGATATCAAGCAGCTAACCTACAAATCCAAAGAATTGTTAAACAGAAAAGTTCTGCATACCATTCAAAAGCCTGAAAAGTTGATGGAACGATTGATAAAAGCAAGTTCCAATGAAGGAGATATTGTTCTTGATCCCTTTGCTGGAACAGGTACAACCCTGAAGGTTGCAGCTCAACTTGGACGGCGGTTTATTGGAATAGAACAAAATAGTGAATTGATCTCTTTGGCGCATAATCGAATCAATTCAGTGTGTGAAACGATTTTTACTAATTTTCACTGTAACGCTTACTCAAATTATAAAAGTAATTACCTGGCAAATTAAACCTGGTTTGCCTGTTAAACTGGCGGTTAAAGTAGCCGGAGCCTCGCAGGTGAGTAACAAATTTTATATGGCGTTTGTCATGCCCGAAGACTACCGGTTTGGGAAGATCTGGAAATATCTTTTCAAAGACAGCTTCTATTAATCCGAAAACATTTGCTCTTTTGTTTTCGATTATGGTATGTTGCTTTTCCTTTTCTTTTAATAATGGATTGCTGCTGCTGTAGGTATAAATGTTTTTAAAACACATTTTTAATATAGGAGAAAAAGATAAAGGATCAGCTACGAGGTTAACAGAGTTTAATATTGGAGAGTCTGCCAGTAAAACAAAATGCTCCATGGATCCAAAACCGGCATCTGTTGTAAAAACAGTGTGTGGAATTATATTATGTTTGAGAAGAGGGTACAGGGCTGTATCAGCGCACCATATAGTTTTTTTTTCTTTCAGGGCTTTGTATGAGGTATCAACGGATGGACCACCCAGAACTATTGCATCAGGGGGAGTCAGTGATATTTTTCCAATATCTAAATGGTTGATCCATGATTTTTCATTTTTTTTCCAATTATAATTCCATTGTCTGGAAAAGTGTAAAATAGTTTTTAAGCGTACCGCAATTTGCCTTAGCCCTTCCTGAATAAAGTTTTTATATTCGTCCAATTGAGTACTTGTATGGTAATCAATTAAAAATTTATCATGGGTATCTACAGACCTGATAAAGATATTCCAATCCGTCAGCGATCTGATAATATTCGTGTTTTTATATTCATCCTTAAAATTACTTGAAATTATTTCCGACGGGATTGCAACCCAGATCAGGTTTTTTTGAAAAACAGGGTTCAGCTGCTTATAAATTATTGTTAAATATGGTGCTACCCAGATAAGTCTTGAATTCGTTTTTTGTGCCAGAGTGATCTTGTTTTGAATGGCTGTGATCTCCCTGGAAAGAGAGCGTTCACTATATATTTTTGTTTCCGTTTCTGCAGTGACTAAATAATAGTTTTCGCCTTTTTTTTCAATAACGGATTGTGTAAATATATCCACTCTTTATTGTTGCAACCATTATCTGTTGCATTCAGTCTCTACTCTTCGTAGAAAAATTCAATGTTATTACCAGATGGATCACTGATAATAAGACTTTCGCCTTTTTTGTTTTCATTTGGACCAGAAACTATTTTTATTTTGTTTTGTTCGATAACCTGTAATGCATCTGTAAAATCATCGATATCAAGAATGAACGAAAATAGTGGGTATACACCTGAAGGTTTGTGATCTTTTTCCAGAAATATTCTTATATTTATTTTATCATCAAAAGAGAGGATCGCCTCTTTTTCTTTTACTTCAACTTCTTCAAAGTCCAGGTAGAGAGTATAAAACTCTACTGCTTTCTGTAGATCTTGCGCTGGAATATTTATATGATTTAAAGATTCAATTACTATCATTGCCTTACCTTTTTTTTCGACATTATGGTTTGTCGAAACAGCCTTACAAGCTTTTTTTTAAAATAATAGTTCACCCCGTATAGAAGTTGCTAATGCGTCCGAAGTAGCTGAATTCATTCCAGGATTGATAATATATTGGATGTCGGGCTGAAAAGCAAGCCATGGTGTAATTTGAAGGCGATACGTTAATTCAATACTTGTTTCGTGCGTATCCATTCCGATTTGAGAAAGATATGCCGGAGCTATTATTGAAGTTGAAGCTAATCCGAATTGATCATTTTCCCGGGAAAAAATTGCTCCTGAAATAACTATTCCTGTTGAAAGGTTATATTCGATGGAATAAAGTTCTTTGTTGGCAATACCTCCCCGAAAAAAAAAGGAATAATTTTGGGCTATGGTTTTATCAGCAAGAAGATAGGCACCATATGGTTGCGTTGACTTTCCATTTTTGACTGATGGCTCTTTTACGGAGTATCCCCATCCTCCGAAGGCAATTTTTGTTTCACCTTCTTTATAATAACCTGCTTCACTGATCCCGAGTATTCCTGATTTAAATTTAAAATCAGCATATGTTTTTTCAGGGAAATCAGGGTTTCCAGCTATGGCGTTATATGCACCTCCCATAAGGTATAACCCCTCTATTGGTTGAACTTTTAACCTTGCAGCAAGAGCTGCACTGGGGAAAATTGATGGACCATTTACCCCGGTTTGCGACAAATCTGCCCCGATTCCGAGTGAGCTATTGAAGAATAGTCCAGCCGGATCGTTGACATAAAATTCCGAGTTTAAATCATGTAATCCCATCAAAAATGATATCTTATCGTCAAGAAGAGACTGTTGAAACCAGATTTCATATAATTTATAGTAATCCATTCCTGTTTCAATGTTACTTGATGCCTGCATGTCACCTGCAAATTCAGTAGGTGAACCGCCATGACCACCCAGGCCATAAATAAATAATTCTGCGCCTTTCCAGCTTATCAAATCCATAAAGTTTATGTCCAGTGTTGTATCAAGATTTCCAAGGTATGTATAACCTTGTTTGATTCCTCCAGAAGCATTGTAGAAGTTTTCGCCCGTATAGGTAAGCTCCAGTGTTATACCATGGTCTACCATGCTTTGACGAAAGCCTCCCCAGTCACCAGTTAAATAGTTACTTTTTATTGAATCTGCACCAGTCTCATCAAGAGGAGTCTGTGGAAGCAGGGGGTGATTCATTGTTAAGATTGTTATAATAACCCAAGTTATTCTGGTTTACATTTTTTTCCTCGCTGATAAAATTTATTGAATACACATAAGAAATAGATAGCTGTTTGTCAAATAAAATAAGCTATTTAATCGTACAGGCAAGGCTAATGAGAAAAATGAGAAAAAGGGGAATTGACAGCTTAACTATTAATCAGTCTTTGTTTTTTATGAAGGTTTTAATAGATATATTGGCATATATGATTTTAGGTGCTTTTTTAGGCTGGATATTTTTTTATTTTAAACGAAGAGATTTGTTAGGTGGGTACATA